>Ga0183101_1000858_pt2 | contig 17880 bp, 16 predicted proteins | sample Biomet3_FD_127790 | JGI IMG/M metagenome (GOLD analysis project Ga0183101, IMG submission 127790) | Microbial communities from bioreactor (seeded with sewage sludge) at LBNL, California, USA - Biofuel metagenome 3 | ecosystem: Engineered > Bioreactor > Anaerobic > Unclassified ... | reverse complement strand
CCTAAGCATCACTGCCTAAGCCTTAATGAGTGCAATCACACTCCTGGTTTTAACGGACTCCCCGTGACGGATTACGTATCACCCGTCAAGCTCCAAGGCCATGTTCAGCTCTTTTCCGTCTTCTCCTTTGCACCACGTCAGGAGATTCTCTTAGCACGGAAGTAAGCTTACTCTTCCTTTTCAAAGCTTATGGCACGTATTTTAGCGGAGGGGCAAGAAAAGGCAAGAAGAATTTTTCGAGGTGGGATTTGCAGGGGATTTTAATGCGATGGCTCGCACGTTCGGATTTTTGGTTCAAAAACGTTAACGTTTTGTAGTCTTTATTCGCCTTTTTGATGAAACCTCGTTTTAGGAAAAAGAAAAGCCCGAAGAGGGAATACGAGATTCTTCTTCGGGCTGAGAATCAAAGATAGCTCAGCACGCCCAGGTGAAATGAAGGGCATACACTCCGAAATGTTGGTTAGCGATGGCATGTGTCGTATAGGCCCAATGGAGCATGACGGCCTTGCCCGAATTATGCGATACGGGGAGAGTCTTCATCGTGGTCAAATTCCCGGTCTCAATGGCGTTTGTGCAATCGGTGTCGGCATAGACGGTATAGGTGCTCTCATCTGGGAAGTATTGGCAGTTCAAGCAAGTGTAGTAGGCATATAAAGAAGTGATTCCGTTGCAGTAAAGAGTGAAGTTGATGACGTTTTTAGCTAAATCCGTATCATCCGAGACAAAATAGATAATGCAGTCTTTATGGTGACCCTGATCATACGATTGGGTCGCATTGCCGAAAACGACAAAGCCTGGAGCGTTCAGTTTGTAAGTCACGACGCTGTCAGCATTGAGCGTTCCGCTATGAAGCGTCGTTGTCGTACAAGCAATTGCATGATCGGCGATGGTGTTCTCACTCGGAGTGAACCACACCTCTTTGGTTGAAGTGGCCGCTTCAGCTCGAGTGAGGACTTGATTGCCGCCAAGAGCAACCTCCCCCAAAAGAGCCGTCAATGTTATCGCTCCAATCGTTAATCCCGCCAACATCTTCTTTTTCATGTTTTTTTGAACCCCCTTTATGGTTGCATGAATACATTTGTAGGCGAGAGATGACGTTTCATTTTGATCGTGATGATTCAAATGGGTTATCTCAAAACCTACGGGCACGATTCTAGTCGCATTATTCTTCTTTGCAAGCATAAAATAAAAAAAGATAACATCAAATTTTTTGTCTTAGCGAAAAATTAGGGGAATAAAACATTTTATCGTATAAAAATGAATGCTTTAAAAAATGAAAAAAAGCCGTAAGTCCCCCCTCCGATTTCTTGCCTTCAACAGGAGGGAAAGATTACCTCGGACAAAGGTAGTTCTATGTGGTTTTCATAAGGCATAAACAAAAACATCAGGATGGATAAAGTGACTATCCGTTTCGCGATCGTTAGAACCGGAATATTTTAAGCGTAGAGAGCAATGGAAAGACCTTTAAAAGCTCGCGTTTGGTTCTCCACCGAAGATGCGTCATTCAAAAAACGAATAAAGGAATACGCTTTATCGAGGGTGTAAGTTCCGATGTAAGTTTTATATCCTTCTTCCGTCAAACCAGCGACATATTCGCCTTTGACGAAATTGGTACTGGGGTTTGCTTCGTCTCCATAGAATAGCGAGGGTTGAGAATAGGCTAGGTTATAAGCGTTCGTGGTGTCGAACTGGGTCACAACCACCTTGGAGAAGGAAGCCGCTTTGGTGTTATAGAAAACCCCGCTAGCGGCTTTCATCTGAATGGTAGGGATGTTCGTATTTTTTAAAATTGTGCCATCTTCTTTGACGGGATTCGCCGAAGAAAGCATGACATCTTCAACGTATAAGGTTGTGCCTGAGAAAAGCTTTTCTCCTGCAGCGGGATAGCCCTTTGAGGCGGTATCGAATTCTTCTGGAGTTAAAAGCAAGGCGGGCGTTACCACGCTGGAACTGGAAGAGGCTGTCAGACTCGTTGATGAAGAAGCATGTTCGCTAGAGGAGGAGGCTTCACTCGAGGAAGCAATCGTACTAGAAGAACTCGAACTCGATGCACTCGAAACGGTTGCACTTGACGTGGAAACACCGGACGAAGCGGTACTCGACGTCGTCGGAGTCGGCGAAGAAGCGGCCGGAGAAGAAGCGGGGGTGGTCACGCCACAGCTAACTAAGAGCATCGCGACGGGAAGGATCCAAAGTAGATTTTTGTTTTTCATAATGACCTCCCGACAACCTTAAAAGGAAAACGGCAATCCGTCAACCCTTTTAGGAAATGTATGGTTTTAGTCTGACACGATTTTGTCTTAGGCATGAGAAAGAAAAAAATATACAAAAATAAGTATAAAAACTCGTATATTGTAAAAAATATACATATTTATGTATAATTTTGTTATGGAACAGAAAACAAATCAAAGCCTTGGAATGGCTTTAAAACAAATTCGGAAAGAAAACGGTCTTACGCAAGAGGAATTCGCCCTTCGTTCGGGCTTAGGACTTCATGCGATTCGCAATCTCGAGCAGGGATTTTCCTCGCTTCGGCTCGACAAAGTCAATCAAGCTTTTGATTTTTTTGGTTATGAACTCGTCCCTGCAAGGAAGCGGAAGAATAATCACTAACGCCAAAAGGGCCCGTTTATTTTGACAAACGCTTTCGTAGTGCCATCGAAGAAAAGCATGGCGTCTTTGCTTTTTTCTCGTCTTTTGGCAATTTCTTAATTCATTAAGAAACGGGTTGGTTTATACTAACAGCACACCATAGAGGTAAGTTTATGCAAGACAAGTCCATCTCCGTTCGTAAGCTATACGAAAAGTTTGAAGCTAAAGAGGATCTCACTGCTCTCGGCGAAGTCACCGTCGAAGGCTGGGTCAGAACCAATCGCAATAATGGCAAAATCGGTTTCATCGCATTGCACGATGGCACCTGCTTTAAAAATGTCCAAGTCGTTTATGAGAACACTCCGGATTTTGAGGCGATCTCTCATTATCCGTTAAGTGCCGCCATCGAAGTCAAAGGCCACATCGTCATGACTCCGGGGATGCAACAGCCCTTCGAGATTCACGAGACTGCCATCACGCTTTTGGGTGGCGTTGCCGATGATTATCCTTTGCAGAAGAAACGCTCGACCTTCGAATATCTCCGTGACGAAGCTTATCTCCGCCCGAGAACCAACACCTTCGATGCCCTTTATCGGGTTCGTTCGGTTTTGGCGATGGCCGTTCATACCTTCTTCCAGGACAACGGCTTCGTTTATGTCCACACCCCGGAAATCACTGCGAACGATGCCGAAGGCGCTGGTCAAGTCTTTACCGTCACGACCGATGCCAAAGATCCAATCAATGACTTCTATGGTCGGAGAGCGTCTTTGACTGTTTCGGGTCAGCTTCACGTCGAAGCCTTCGCGATGGCATTTAAGAACGTTTATACCTTTGGCCCGACTTTCCGGGCTGAAAAGAGCAACACCCCGCGTCACGCTTCGGAGTTCTGGATGATTGAGCCGGAAATTGCCTTTGCGGATTTGGATGATGATATGGATCTGATTGAGCGGAGCATTAAGTTCTGCATCCAATACGTCCTTGATCATTGCCCCGATGAGATGGAGTTCTTCAACGCCTTCATCGACAAGACGGTTTTGGATAAGCTCCACAAAGTCTTAGCCGCGCCGTTTACCAAGATGGAATACACCGATGGCATCGCTCTCTTGCAGAAGGCTGTTAAAGAAGGCCATAAGTTTGAGAACAACGATATCTTCTGGGGCATGGATTTACAGAGCGAACATGAACGTTATTTGACGGAAGAAATTGTCAAAGGACCGATGTTCTTGATCAACTATCCGAAAGAGATCAAGGCGTTCTATATGCGTGAGAACGAAGATGGCAAGACCGTCGCCGCTTGTGACTTATTGGTTCCGGGCGAGGGCGAGATTGTCGGTGGTTCGCAGCGTGAGGAACGTTATGATGTCTTGAAAGCGAAGATGGACAAGATTGGCAACACCAAAGGTTTGGAATGGTATCTGAACTTACGGAAGTACGGTGGCTGCAAGCATGCCGGATTCGGCATTGGCTTTGACCGCTTACTCATGTACATCACCGGTGTGGCGAACATCCGTGATACGGAGCCTTATCCGAGAACATCGAGTGGGTTAAAGTACTGATATGCCTGATACCCAGCAACCGCAACAACCCGCCGCGCCCGAAGTGAAAAAGCCTTTGAGCGAAGAGGAACGGAAGAACCTCTCGCACAAACGCATCTATTGGGCGATCGTCATTCTGGACGTTCTTGTGCTTGGCCTCTTCTTCTACGAGGTCGTCGATCTCTTCTTACGTTAAACGTTTCGGGGCTTCGTAAAGGAGGCCCCTTTTCTATGGAAAAACTAACCGAACACATTTTCATTTTCCCCGGTCACGACGAACAAGGCCCCAATCCCAAGATCGTTTTAATGACGGGCAAAGAAGCTTCGCTGTTCGTGGATGTCTCAAATGACCCCCACCAACTTGAAGAAGCGTTGGCTTTTTGCAAAAACGAAGGCCTTTCTGCATTGAAATATGTACTCTTGACTCACTTTCATGATGACCATATTGGCAATCTCATTTATTTGCCTGAGGGTATCACAATCCTTGCCAGCAAGAACACCGCCCGTTATCTTTCGAAAGATGCCGAGATCATTAACGAGGACCAAGATTTGGATTTAGGAGAGTACAAGATTCGACTTATTCTTGTGCCTTCTTTACACGCAAAAGGTTGTCTTGATGTCTTAGCGGAAGATTATCTTTTTGTCGGTGATTCCTTGTATTATCGCCAAAGCGGAGCGACTTATTATTACAACACCCAGATTGCCTACGAGATGATGAAAAAGCACGAAAGCATTCCGTTTAAGATAGCCATCAGCGCTCATGATTCGCCGAATAAAAACAAAGACCAAGTTATGGACTATTTAACCCGTTTAGCGAAAACGGGGATTCAAAACGATTTTGAATAATCGACTTTAGTGGCGGGGAAAGTTCGGTGGGAACGGCGGGTTTTGTGGCTGGTTGTTCATCGGCTGATTAACGGGGTTTTGCTGGGGATATCCCGGCTGATAGTTTGTGACGCTTCCGTAGTAGTTATAGCCTTCGAGGCTCTTTTCGTAGACGGTCCGACTCCGGCGGTTCAATAAGATCAAGCGGGCAAAGAAGGCTTGGATGACGACGAGATAATAAACGATCGTCGTGAGCCAAAGGGGCACTAAGACGTAGGAAGCCCAATAAGCCGCTTGAGGATTGGGATAAGAATAGACCCCAGGCCACGACGATAATAATTTGATGCCCCAGAACTGGGCATAGTATTGGGGGTTTCCCCAATCAAGAACGATGAACAAACTCGAGAAGTGTCCGAAATAATCTTCGGTCCAATTGTTGGTTGAAGCGGCATAGGCGATATAAAGAATAAGAGAAATCGCTCCGAGGATAAAAGGCACCAAAGCTTGATGGTAGAGCAGGCGGTTATTCACGACATAACCATAGCGGCGGAAATGCTCTGGGTTATCGATGACATGATAGACGACGGGATCATGCATGTAATAGTCGATACGCTTTGCTTGCTGTTGCATCGTATAGCGGATCAGCATGCCGATGAGGCCCAAAAGAATAAAGAGCAAAACGAGGATAACGAGGAAAACAATGAGGAGTTTGCGGTCGTTATCGCTCATGGAGACTTCAATGTAAGTCCAAAAGTTCATTGTTTATCTCCTTTCGCTTCATCGTCGTGAGAAATATCGATATAGGCAGTGGGTTCGGGCGTGGTGTTCTGCGGGATCGCCTGAGGTTTGATTTCGTTACTGAGTTGCGGCGCGCTCGGGGTTGTCACATCAAAAACCGGGGGCTGCGGCGCGCTTTTGAAATAACCGGTGGTATCAATCGGCTCATTGTGCGGCAAAGCCGCTTGTGGGGCGCTTGGTTGAGCGGCGCCATTTTCTTTTTGGCCTTGGTAATAGTTTTGTTGAACGTAAACGGTTGAAGGACCGGCGGGCGAAGCAGCTTGGGGCGCCATCGGCGCGGGTGTTCCCATCTGGGCATCCATTTGGGCTTTCTTGATTTCAGCGACTTTGACATCTTCCGGAAGCATTGGGAACATCTCTTTGCCTTGGAAGAAGCGAATCATGCTGGCGAAGAAAAGATAAATGCAAACGCCCAAGCCATAAACGGCGAAAAGGACGAGAATCGCTAAGAGAATAGGCAAAAGGACGATGTAGACGAGTCCTAAGCCGAAGTTTTTCAGGAATTTCCCCATGCGATTACTCTACTCTTCTTTTTCTTTCTTCCACAATAATAGTCTTCCTAAAAGGGCCCCGCCATCAAGGGCAAATAAAAAGAATGCGAGAAGGGCTAGTCCTCCGTCTTTGGGGACATAACGGTAGAGGAAGGCAAAGCCATAAAGGGCGAACAATCCCATTAAGCCGGTGATGAGGTAAACCCACCAAACATATTTTTGTCGGAAGAGCAAAGCGGCAAAGGCGCTGAGGTAGAGCGAAAGGACGAAGAAGAAATAGCTCACCGCAGGATAAAAGAACGCAAAGGTGATGGTGATAATAACTCCGCAAATCCCGCCTAAAGGATAGGAAATGCAGAGTTTTTCGTTATCCTCTTTAAGCAAGTGAAACCGACTGAAGAAAGCCTGAATCACCAAGTGGCTGATGCTCGTCTGAGCCAAGGCGTAAGCCAGTAAGAAGGCTGGGATGATATCGCCAATATACGGATGCTGATCAAGGGAAAGGACTTTAAGAAAGAAGGCGATGATGTCGTTCCCGTAGATTCCTTGAACGATGGGGAGCGCAAGATAGTTAAGCCCTAATTCAAGGAGAGCCGTTCCTAAGATCACGTAAGGCAAAGGCCAATCCTTATGATAAAGGAAACCATAAAGCGTGCCGGCGAAGATCGCAGGGATGACGTAGAAGAATGTGGCTTGCATATCGTAGGCGGTTGAAGCCAACGAAACGCCAATCGCGGCGAGCAAATAAATGGGCAAATATTTCTTATGGCACAGTAAGCCCACCAAGGCGCTCACTAAAGGCAAAAAGAGCAAGACAAAAAGATCGCTAAAGGGGACGAAAGCCAATAAGACGGAAAAAATGGCGTTCAAGGCGGCGGCAAACGCCATGAAAGCAATATTTTCGGAAGGCGATTTTCTTTCGCGAAAGAAATTCATAAAGATATTATCGACATATTTTATTGAAAAAGAAAACTCGAAGGGCAAAATTGGCTTTTTCTTGTCTATGGTTAAGTGGAGGTGCGAAGAAGCAGACTCCCATAACTCAGCTCAAGCCCCCTTAACTTGAGGCTTCTTCGCCCCTTCACTTTTTTGGAACAAAATTATTGATTGTCAAGTCTAGAAGTAGTACCAGATAGAGGGTATGCTTAACATACGTTAAGAGAGACCTCATTATGGATTATGCTTCTTTGCTGAATGACAAACAGTTAGCCGCGGTCAAAACCAAGGCCCAGTACGTGCGAATTATCGCGGGTGCCGGCAGTGGGAAAACTCGGGTATTAACCTATCGGATTTCCTATCTCATTTCGGATGAACATGTGGATCCCTCGCGTATTTTGGCGATTGCTTTCACCAACAAAGTCGCCACGGAAATGCATGATCGAGCTTCAAAACTCGTCAATGATCTTTTGGGCTATACCCCGAACCTTCATATCTCAACGTTCCACTCTTTTTGCGCTCGGTTTTTACGGGTCGAATGCAAAGCGATTAACTACCCCACTGGTTTCACGATTTATGATGAAGACGACCAGCAAAAATTGATTAAAAACATCGCGGTGGATTTGGGCTATAAAAAGGGCGACGAAATTGTTAAAAACGCCACCAAATACATTCGGGAAAAGAAGATGAAGGGCATTTACCCTGAAGACATCAAAATCAAATTTGAAGCCTTTAAGGACGAAAAAGAATGCCTGAAGTTCTATTTGCTCTATGAAGAGAAGAAGAGCGGCGCTTACGCCCTCGACTTTGATGATTTGCTTTGCAAGACGATTGAGATTTTAAGCAAGAACGAGGTCATCCGAGAGAAATGGGCTTCCCGTTTTGACCACATCTTGGTTGATGAGTTCCAGGACACCAACGATGTTCAATACAAACTCATGAAACTTCTGTTACGGAGCGACACCTCGATTTATGTCGTCGGCGATCCGGACCAGACGATTTACACCTGGCGCGGGGCCAATCAGAACATCATTCTGAATTTTGAGCACGAATACCCTTCGGTTGAGACGATTATTCTTAACGAGAACTATCGTTCGACCAAGACGATTTTGGATGCTGCGAATAAACTGATTTCGAACAACAAGAAACGGGTCCCGAAAGATCTTTATACCAACCACGCGATTGGCGAGAAGATCGAGACCAATATGCTCCCGAAAGCCGAAGATGAAGCCCATTGGGTCGGGGGTAAGATCGCCTCACTCGCCGAAGGCGATAAAGTCGATGGCGAACCCAACTACCGCAACATTGCTGTTCTCTATCGTTCGTCTTATATGACCCGTCCTTTTGAATCGGAACTGAAAGACCGGGGCATTCCTTATCGGATCTTCGGTGGCTTACGCTTCTATGAGCGCATGGAAGTCAAAGACCTATTGGCCTATTTCAATTTGATGGTCAATCCTTTGGATAACGTGGCCTTTGAACGCATTGCCAATAAGCCGAAACGGAACGTTGGCGATACTTCATTAGAGCGGATCCGCCAAGAAGCGGCCGCCCTCAATCTTTCGGACTATAACTACATCAAAGACTTTACGCATTACGCTGACACTTCCGAAGTCCCGACGCGAGTCATCACCTCTTTGACGACGATGGTGGGCAAGATGGAAGCGACCAAAGCCAAGCTCCAGGATAATTTGGAAGTCTATTCGTCCGTCCTGAAGGATTTTGCCACCGATATCGGTTATTTTGAGTTCTTAAAGGATGATGAGAATCCAGATGAAGACCGGATCGGCAACGTTAACGCCCTCTTTGATGATATTTCGCATTTCATCAACACCCATCCGGAATCGACGTTTCAGGAATACCTCCAGAACGTTTCGCTTTTGACCTCGCAAGATGATATGAATGCCGGGAACTATGTTTCTCTCATGACCATCCATATCGCCAAGGGTCTCGAGTTTGATTATGTCTTCGTGATTTCGATGAACGAAGGAGCTTTCCCTTCGATGCGGGCGGAGATGGAATCGGGCCGGGATGCCACCGAAGAGGAACGTCGTCTCGCTTATGTCGCAATGACCCGGGCCAAGAAACAGCTTTTCTGCTCTTGTAATACCGCCTATTCCTATGTGACGGATTCCCATTCGATTCCGTCCCGTTTCTTCAAAGAAGCGGGCCTGACTTTGCCGAAGTCTTACGCTTTCACTCCGAGCTTTTCCGACAATCCCAACTCCTGGAATAACTCGTATAATCAAAATAAGGGTACGACCGATTACTTTGCTGATAATGACGCTCTTCATGAGGCTCCGAAAGCGCAGCCCGAGGTGGAGAAGCCCACCAGCAATGGCATCACCGATTGGAAGGTCGGGGAACGGGCCCATCACGAGAAGTTCGGCGATGGAAGCGTGGTCGAGATTATTGATAAGAACATCATCATCGTGAATTTCGATAACGCCGGGAAGAAGACCTTGTTAGCGACCCATCCGATGCTTTCGAGGGTGGCCTCAAAAGGAGGAGAAGCATGAACGTTGAAGAAGCGCGCAATCGCGTCAAAGAGTTGACTGCTCTATTGGAGCGGTATAACTACGAGTATTACATCCTGAATCAATCCTCGGTCTCCGATGCCGAGTTCGATCGTCTCATGGGGGAGTTAAAGCTCCTCGAAGAAGAGTTCCCGGGCCTGAAGAGCAAGAACTCGCCCACCCAACGGGTCGGTGGCACCGTTCAAAGCGAATTTAAGAAAATCCTCCACAAAAGGCTCATGCTTTCGCTTGGCAACGTTTATAACGAAGAAGAGATGCGTGACTTTGACCGCAAGGTCAGAGAGACGCTTCATACCGACAAAGTCACCTATATGGGTGAAGTCAAAATCGATGGCTTAGGGATGTCGCTCATCTACGATAATGGCGAGTTCCAATACGCTGTGACTCGCGGCGATGGTGTGACGGGCGAAGATGTGACCGCGAACGTGATCACGATCCACTCGATTCCGATGCATGTTGCCGAAAAACGTCCTTTCGAAGTCCGCGGCGAAGTCTATATGCCAAAGAAGTCGCTGGACGATGTTAATGTTCAGCGTCAGCTTGCCGGCGAACCGGTTTTCGCCAACTGCCGAAATGCTGCTGCTGGCTCGATTCGTAACCTCGATTCTTCCGTGGCGGCTTCCCGCCACCTTGAGGCCTTTTGGTATTACCTTGTGAATGCCCGGGAGCTCGATCTCCACATCCATTCCGAATCCTTGAATTATTTGGATAAGTTAGGCTTCCGCACCAACAAGGAGCGGAGGGTGCTGCATGGCATTGAAGAAGTCATCGCCTATATGCGGGAATACACCGAAAAGCGTCCGACTCTCGATTACGATATCGATGGCTTGGTCATCAAGGTGGACAACATCGATGACTACGATCGCTTAGGCTATACGGCGAAGGAACCGAAATGGGCGATTGCCTACAAGTTCCCCCCGACTGAAGTCACAACCAAGCTTTTGGATATTGTTTTGACCATTGGTCGCACGGGTCGGGTGACGCCGAATGCGATTCTAGAGCCCGTCCGGGTTCAAGGATCCTTAGTTCAAAGAGCAACCCTGAATAACGAAGATTTCATTAAAGATAAAGGCCTAAAGATTGGTGATATCATTGGCTTGCATAAAGCCGCCGATGTTATCCCAGAAGTCACCGGACCGATTGTGGGCGAGCGGAAAGGCAACGAAGTGGATTGGGTTATGCCCACCACCTGCCCAGTCTGTGGGCAACCCTTAACCAAAGTGAAGGGACTTCATTATTGTTTGAACCCGGAATGTGGATCGCGCAAGATCGAGGGGATGATTCATTTTGCCTCCCGCAACGCGATGGATATCGACGGGATGGGCGAAAGCGTTGTCGAAGAATTCTTTGCTGAGGGTTTCTGGAAAGATATCCCTGATATTTATCAACTTCAGAATCACGCTTCGCAAATCAAAGAACTCGATGGCTGGAGCGACAAGTCGATTAACGCTCTCCTTGATGCGATCGAAGCCAGTAAGAAACAATCCTTGGAACGTCTCTTGTTTGGTTTAGGCATCAAAGAAGTCGGCGAGAAGATGGCAAAGATCTTAGCCCGTAAGTATAAGAATCTTGAAGCCTTCTATGCCTTATCCGAAGAGGATTTGCAGGGAATAACGGATGTTGGGCCGGTGGCCGCGAAGTGCATCTATGACTATTTCCATGATCCGAAAGCCCTCGCGGAAATCGCGGCCTTAAAAGCGGATGGTTTGAACTTCGCTTATTTAGGAACCGACATGGTTGATGTGAACTCCTATTTCTATAATAAGACCATCGTTCTCACTGGAACCTTAGTCAAGTATTCTCGTGAACAAATGACTGATATACTCGAAGGAATCGGCGCCCATTGCGCGGGATCCGTCAGTAAGAACACTGACATTGTGATCGCCGGTCCTGGCGCGGGTAGCAAACTGGATAAAGCCCAACAGCTTGGCATCGAGATTATGGACGAGACGACCGCCCTCAACCACTTGAACAAGACCGGTCAGTAAAGAAATCAATTGAAGTAAGTTTTGCGGAGATTTTTTGATTTTGCTTCAATGAAAGGAATCGGATTTTGTTCCTCTTTCAAGCGGAGCGTAGTTTTGTGCTCTCACAATGAAACGTAGCGTTTCCCTTTTGCGGGGTGGATTTCCTTTCGCTAAAGATGGCCTTTAGGATTAGAATATCCCCATATTGAGATAGGACGAATAATGGCTTTTCAAAGTTGGATTGGCAAAATTGACGACCGGGTAAACAAATTCGCGGCTTGGAAGTGGCGTTATTTTGTCTTGGTCCCGGGAATCTTTTTACTCGTTAGTATCCTCTATTACGCCTTTTGCTTTCGCCCGCTTTCATATTATGAAGTTTATGAAGGCCAAGCCAGTTATCTTCAGGATTATTGCGGCTTCGGTTCTTTAGGTCAGGGCATCGCCTTTTTAGTCCTCGTGGTTTTGGCCATCGTTTTTGCCATCGTCTATATGGTGGGGCTCAAGAAAACCGGGCGTCTTACCGGCCATAAGTGGGGCGTGTTTTTTGTCTTTCTTCTTTCGATCTTTTCGACTGTGATCGTCTTCGCCTTAAAGGTGAATGCGCAGATTGGCCACGTCGATTGGTGCTTATGGAATTTCTATGATTCCACCAACACGGATTATCGGCCCGGCCATTGGGGTGTCATTCTCGATATCTTCCGCAATGGAACGATTGAAAACTTCCCAAAAGATGCCGCGGGAAATTATTGGTACGACAACCAGTACTATCAAAATAAGTTCTGGCATTATCTCTTGGCCTATTTTATGCGCTTCAATGGTCTTTTTATCCACGCGGGTGATGCCATCACCGCGGATGCGGCCGCTCATAACTTCGTGTTCACCGAAACCGAGGACGTTCTTTTTGAAAGCACGCGGATTATGGTCGCTTCGATCGGTATTTGGACCTCGCTCATGATTCTGAAGCTTCTTGAGAAGTTGGGTGCCCATCAGGAACGGGAAGCAATCGCGATGGGCTTATTCGCTTTCACGCCGTTCTTCATGATGCTCCCCTCGATTTATAACAACGATTCCTTATCATTCCTTTTCACGCTGTTAGCTCTTTATTGGGCGATTGATTGGCATGAGCAATTCTCTTGGCACGCCATTATCCTGATCGCCTTGAATCTCGGCTTAGGGATGGCCACCAAGTTTAATGCCGGAGTCATGGCCCTACCGATTGCGGCGCTTTTTGTTTATGAACTGGTTCGTCTTTATCAGAAAAAGGAAGCGGGTTTTGCTGGGGCTTTCAAAGAGCATCCCTATCGGACGTTCTGGCTTCAAATCGTCGCTTTCGCCGCTATTGTTTTCCCGTTAGGACTATTTTTCGCTATCTATCAATACAAGGTCTACAACATCCCGTTCGGTTATGTTTGGGATAATGGGGTTGAAGCGCACAACTATATCTCGCCTTATTACAACCTTTTCATCCGCTTCTGCATTTTCCCATCACCCGATATGTTCTTTTCGATTTTCTCTTTGCCCTATCGTTTAGGGGTCAAAGGGGCTTACACCGATCAATGGGGAACCGAAGACTTTAATATCTGGACCGGTTTCTTTAAGAGCACGATCTTTAACCAAGCCAACATGGATTCCTATCCGGAAGTAGAGACGGTGCCGTTCATGATTGGGGCTTATTTCATCTACATCGTCTTCTTCCTTTTAGCGATCTACACCTTGGTTTATGTCTTCTGGTATGCCATCGCCTTTATCGGCGGCCATCATCGGGGTTTATTTACGACAAGACGGGCTTTCCTTTGGGCCATCACCCTTACCGAGATTGTTTCTTACGTCTACTTTAACTACAAATACCCTTATACCTGCACGGCCCATTGCCGTTATATCTTGGAGTTTTTCTTCCCGCTTTATTTAGCCTTAGCCAGCGGACTCCGCAAAGGCAAAGTGTATTTGACGTTCTTCCATCAAAAACACCAGCAAAAAGCCACCTAATCCCTGATTCTTCTTTTTGATTTTTAGAACCATTTTTCATTTACGAATTGAAAATGGTTCTTTCTTAATTACTATCGGCGATTAAAAGGAACTTTTTTGTAGAAACCATTCCTTTTTCGGAGGAGAAGCCATTTGATTTTTGGTTCTTATTTTTTATGAGGTTTCTCCCTCTACGATTCTCGCTGCTTTTGTTTACCACTTATTAGTGGTAACCTAGTTAGCGGAACGAGATAACACAGCATGAAAACAATCACAATGGATGTCCTCAAGGATGCAGCCAACCGCTTGCTCTTTGACATGTCGGACGAGCAATACAAAACGCTCTACGAAGAATTTGGAATTTTGACGAAGCAAATGGAGAAGATTGGTGAGATCAAAGGGCTTGAAAGCTATGCCCCGATGACTTTCCCGTTTGATTGCTCCACGACCTATTTACGTGAAGATGTCGCAGAAGAGCCGCTTCCGCGCGATGTCGCTTTGAAGAATGCCGGCAATAAACAAGATGGGCAGATCAAGCTCCCGAAGGTGGTTTTATGAATTATATCGATCTTCCTTTACAAGAGCTTCACGAAGCTTTGGTGGCTAAGAAAGTCACTCCGTTAGATTTAACGGAAGAAGCCTTAAAACGGGCTCACGCGGATCAGAACAACGCCTTTGAATATTTGGATGATGAAGGGGCGGCCGCTTTTGCCAAAACCTTAACGGAACCTGAAAAGGATAATCCGTTATGGGGTATCCCGTATTTCGCAAAAGATAACTTCTCGACGAAGGGGATTCCGACCACCGCCAGCAGCAATATCTTGGTGGGCTATGTCCCGGTTTTCGATGCGACAGTCATTAGTAAACTCAAGGCTGCTAAAGCCGTGATGATCGGTAAGACGACCTTGGATGAACTCGCCATGGGTGGCACCGGCATAACCGGTCACTTAGGCAAGACATTTAACCCGTATGATCCGAAACATGAACGGATGATTGGTGGATCTTCTTGCGGTTCGGCTGCCGCGGTATCCGCGAGCATCGTGCCGTTTGCCTTAGGCAGCGATACCGGTGACTCGGTTCGTAAGCCTGCTTCGTATGCCGGTCTTATTGGCATGAAGCCGACTTGGGGACGCATCAGCCGCTATGGCCTATTCCCGTTTGCCCCCTCGCTTGACCATGTGGGCTACTTTAGCCGTGATGTTTATACTTCAGCGGTTCTTCTCGATGTATTAGCGGGAAGAGACCCTCATGATTCGACCTCTTCGACGAAGGAAGTCGAGCATTATGAAGCGGATTTAAAGAAGCCCGTCAAAGGGCTTAAGATCGCCGTCTTAAAGATGGTGACCGATTCGATTAAAGACGAAGAGATCAAAAAGCATTTCTATGCCTCGCTTGAAGGACTCAAGAAAGAAGGCGTTGAAGTGGACTTTGTCGAATTCGGCAAAGACCTCCTCGAATCGCTCTACGCGACTTACATCGTCATCAGCTGCGCTGAAGCCACCTCGAATGACGCCAATCTTGATGGAATTAAGTTCGGTCCATATAAAGGTGGTAAGACCTATCAAGAGGTCATGTATAACGCGAGAACCGCGGGCTTTAGCGAACTCATTAAACGTCGTTTCGTGATTGGCTCCTATTGCCTAATGAGAGAAAACCAAGAAGAGCTCTTCTTACGCGCTCAGCGTAACCGGGCCAAGATCGTCGAACGGACGAATGAAATCTTAAAAGATCATGATTTCATCCTCGCTTTAGCCGCGCCGAGCATTGCGCCGTTATTCGCCCAAGCGAGCGATAAACTTTCGGATGAATATTTGATCGCGGATAACCACCTTTGCTTAGGCAACTTCGCGGGTCTGCCCTCGATCACGTTGCCCTTAGGCTATAAGTCGGGCATGCCTTATGGCGTGAACTTCATGGGCCGGGCTTTTGAAGAAAAGAAATTATTCCAGATTTCGCAAGCGTTTGAAACTCTGACGGGGCTTGCTGAAACGAGCGCTCTTGCTCCTAAGGAGGCCAAGTTATGAATTTTGAAGCAGTCATTGGACTTGAAATCCACGTTGAGATGCGGACGAAGTCGAAGATGTTTTCTGCCGCTCCGGATGGTTTCTCGCACGATCCGAATACGGAAATCGCTCCGCTCGATATGGCTTTCCCCGGCACGATGCCGGTCGTGAATAAGCAAGCGGTCATTAATGCGGTCCGGGTCGCAAACGCTCTTCATATGACGATCGACCATACCCTTTATTTTGACCGTAAGAATTATTTCTATAGCGACTTACCGAAGGGCTTCCAGATCACCCAGCAAGCTCGGCCGATTGGCAAGGATGGCTATGTGATGATTAAGGTTCCTTCTGGCGAGAAAAAAATCCGGATTGAACGCATTCACATGGAAGAAGATACCTGCAAGCAGGAACACTTCATGGACTACACTTTGCTCGACTATAACCGGGCAGGCGTTCCTCTTGTCGAAATCGTTTCTTTGCCCGACATCCGCAATGGCACCGAAGCGATGGAATACGCTGAGGCGATTCGTAACATCGTGGTCTATTCAGGGACCTCGGATGGCAAGATGGAAGAAGGATCGTTACGTTGCGATACCAACGTCTCAATTCGTCCGTGTGGACAAGAAGCGTTTGGCACTAAAGTCGAAATCAAAAACATTAACTCCTTTAAGAACATCGAAGCGGCGATCGATTACGAAATCGCCCGCCAATCCCGCCTGATTTTATCGGGCGAGGCGGTCGTTCAGGAGACAAGACGCTATGATGAAGCCTCGGGCAAGACGGTTCGGATGCGGCTTAAGAGCGACGCCGTGGATTACAAATATTTCTGCGAACCGAACATCACCCCAATTAAGCTTTCGGATGAATTCGTTGATGAAGCGATTAAGACTTGCCCCGAACTCTATGAGGCAAAAGAGAAGCGTTATCTCTCGGCGGGATTAGCCCAAAGTGACGCGGATATCTTACTTTCTGATCCGAAGATGGCGGCCTATTTTGAGGAAGGTATGCCCTTAGTGAAGAATGCCAAGGATTTAGCCAACTTCTTGATCGTTGAGATCAATGGCTACCTCAATAAGGAAGCGAAGACCATTAGCGAGTTGCCGCTCAAGCCGGCGACTTTAGCGACGATCGTCTTGATGCAGGAAACCGGCGGTTTGTCTCATAAACAATGCGCCGATATCCTTGCAAAAGTCCTCTCGAATCCGCAAATGTCCCCTGAAAAAGCCAAGGAAGAACTTCATATTGTGGCTCAGGTCTCCGATAGTGGGGCGATTATGGGCTTTATTAATGAAGTATTGGCGGCAAATCCCCAGTCGATTGTCGATTTCAAAGGCGGAAAAGACCGGGCATTTGGCTTCTTGGTAGGTCAGGTGATGAAAGCCTCGCATGGCAAAGTCAATCCGGCCGAAGTGTCACGCTTATTAAAGGAAGAATTGGATAAACGGTAATATGGATAAAGAGCTTCAAGACATTCAAAGTTGGTTGGCGGCGGCATCTTCTTTTGAGCTGCCTTCTTACCGTGAACTCCCCGGTGTTCCCCTTTATATGGAACAGGTGGTCGAGTACATTAATTCGGCCTTGAAGCCCATCAATCCCTCCAACAAAGATATCCTTACTTCCTTCATGGTGAACAACTATGTCAAAGCGGATATTTTGAAGGAGCCAGTCAAGAAGAAATACAACACCGAACACTTAGGTTATCTCTTCGCGATTTCTTCTTTGAAGCGCGTCCTCTCAATGTCGGAAATTTCGATGTTGATCGAAATGGATAAAGACGTCGCGGCGGATAAGTCTGTGCTCTATGGTTTCTTCAAAGTCATGGCGCGGGACATCCTTCAAGAAAGCTCGAAAAAGGTCGCTTCGAAAACTCAAAGTTTTGTCGATACCTATAATAATGAAGTCAAAGCGAACAACCCCAATGCCGAGCAGAATCTCCGGGATCGTTTAGGCTTAATCGCCCTACGTCTTGCGGTTCAAGCTGGGGTTGATTCGATGATTTCTCAGATGATTCTCGATAACGTTGCCAAGAGCGTCCATGGTGAAAAAGCCTATGAATTCGAGTCGACGCCTGGCCATCACGAAGTCCGTCGTGAGAATAAGATTTCTTTGGCGGAATCGAAACGTTTGGCGGCGGTGAAGAAAGAGAAATCGAAGGCGGAAAAGCCTTCGGCTGATCATAAAAAGGAAAAATAGGAGGAAGGATTTATGCATACCATCTTAGTGACAGGCGG
>Ga0183101_1000206_pt2 | contig 17909 bp, 15 predicted proteins | sample Biomet3_FD_127790 | JGI IMG/M metagenome (GOLD analysis project Ga0183101, IMG submission 127790) | Microbial communities from bioreactor (seeded with sewage sludge) at LBNL, California, USA - Biofuel metagenome 3 | ecosystem: Engineered > Bioreactor > Anaerobic > Unclassified ... | reverse complement strand
TGAAAGCCTTCTTCAACGTGAACGAAGTTCTCTCGGCCATCATGATGAACTGGATCGTCCAAGGCATTTTCTACATGGTGTGCCAATCGAATTCCGCGATCTTAGTGACCGATGGAGCCACGACCAAGGTTTCCAACATCAATCCTTCGGCCGTGTTGCCAACCTGGGGGCTAGAAGCCATTGACCCCAATTTCACCATTGGCTTTGTCATCGCCTGCATCCTCGCCATCATCGTCTGGCTCGTCCTTGAGAAGACGAACTTGGGTTTTGAAATCAAAGCCTGTGGCTTGAACAAAGACGCGGCGAAATACGCAGGCATCAATGAGAAAAAGAACATCATCCTAGCCTTTACCATTTCAGGGGCTTTAGCAGGCATTGGCGGCGCTTTATATATTCTCATGCCGGCCGCAGCAAACTCGGGCCTCGACATCAAATACTCTGGCATTCCATCGCAAGGCTTCGATGGCATCTCTGTGGCCTTGCTCGCCAATAACAATCCAATCGGCTGCATCTTCAGCGCCCTCTTCATTCAATATCTCACCTATTCAGGAACTGGTTTAGGCTCCGCTTTCACACACAAAATTCCGGCCCTTATTGTCGGCGTCATCGTCTATTTCGCTTCGTTCGTCGCTTTCGTTCGCATGATGATTTTGCGTTATGGCGGCACACCTTTCTGGCGCAAATGGTTCAAAAAGAAACCGGCGCCAACCGGAGGAACTGAAGCGCCAAAAGCCGAACCGACGACCGGAAAGGAGGATGTTAGCAAATGATCACCCTAGCTTCTACCATCACCCCTTCCATGATCTGGGGAACGTTCCTTGGCCTCGTTGTGGCTTTCGCCATTCCGCTTATTCTCGTAGCCTATGGCGGCATGTTTTCTGAGCATTCGGGCATTGTAAACATCGCCCTCGAAGGCATCATGGTTATCGGCGCGATGACCTCCTCGATGATTAGCCATCAGTTCGATGCCCAGGTAAAGGCCGGGGCGATTCAGCCTTGGCTTGCGATGTTCATCGCTATCATCGCCTCAGGTCTCGCCGGAGCCCTTTTCTCCCTCTTGCTTTCCTTTGCCTCCAACCGTCTGAAAGCGGACCAAACCATCGCTGGCACAGCCATCAACATCATGGCTCCCGCCATCTTCCTCATTGGTTCCACCGCCATCAACGACGGGGTCGAAACCGACTGGATTACTTTGCCAACTTGGTCGACTTTCTCGCCCACTAACTTTGGCATCACAGGAAAATCGTTCTTCCGTTCCTTCTCTGTCAACACCATCTGCATCGAGACGACTTTCTTTGCCCTCGTTCTCATTCCTTTGATGGCCTTCATTCTTTATCGAACACGTTTCGGGTTAAGACTCCGTTCCTGTGGCGAGCATCCGGAGGCCAGCGCTTCTTTGGGACTTAATGTCTTCGCCTACCGTTATGCCGGTGTGACTATTTCGGGCTTCTTGGCTGGCATCGGCGGAACGGCCTATGTCCTTGCTTCGACATCTGACGTCTATGGCGACGTCGCGGGTATCGGCTTCTTGGCTTTGGCGGTTATGATCTTCGGCAACTGGAACGCCATCAAAATCATCGGAGCCGCTTTCTTCTTCGCTTTCTTTAAGACCTTGGGCAATATGACCACGACCTTAGGGGCTTCGGATAACGCTTTCTTAAAAGCGTTGGTCTCCTTCCCTCGCGCGGAAATCATCTATGCCTTATTGCCTTACATCGTGACCTTGATCGTCTTGATCTTTACCTCCAAGCATTCGCAAGCGCCGAAAGCCGAAGGAACGCCGTTCGACATCTCCCGCCGCTCCTAAACATCGTTGGCATAAAAACAAAAACTCTTCTTGAGAGTGCTTTTCGACAATCGCCTAGAATAAATGGGCTATCATAATTTTTAGAAGGGGCTCCTATGGATTGCTCTGACAAGCTTTTAGATCATCGCTTGATTGAAGAAAGCCTTTTAAAGTATGGCTTTCAAAAAGATGGCACCGCCTTTGTTTTGACTAAAAGCACCGCCACTGACCCTTCTTTTTCGTTCCGTATCACCCTCAATCAAGATATCTTCAAGATCGATCTCTTTGATTCCGTTTCCCACGAAATTTACGCCCCGTTCTCAGTCGAAGGGGCTCATGGCAGTTTCGTCGCTTCCTTCCGTGAAGAAGCGGAGGCTCTCGCCGAAGATATTCTTTCCCATTGTTTCGAAAGCGATTCCTTGCGGGAAAAGCTCATCGACTACGTAAAAGAGCGTTATGACGCTGAGATCACTTATCCCTGGCCTCAGCAGTTCCCGCGTTATTGCACGATTCGCGAAAAGAATAACCCCAAATGGTTTGGCTTAATCATGAACGTGCCCTATGCCAAACTAGGCATCAATAAAAAAGGCGTCGCTGAGATTCTTAATGTCAAACTGAATCCTGATGAAATCCAAAAGCTCATCGACCGTGACTATAAATTCTTTACCGCATTTGCACTTGCAGAGATAGTAAACATTCGCCCTCCCTCTCTGCCCAATGGATTTACCACAAGGGTATCTCTCTTCAATGGTCAGCAATCCGCTCTCATAAGGCTTGAAATTAGGATCCATATGTTTTCACCCAACCAGGAGGTTAAAAAAGCCTCCGGTCCCTTTCTAGGAGCCGAAGGCCGTTCTTTTTCTGGTGCGCCTGACAGGATTTGAACCTGCATGCTTTGTGGCGTGGAATCCTAAGTCTCTAAGTCTTTTTCGAACGCCTTGGAAGGATTGGGAATCTCTTACCGGAAAGTGCCGAGATTGGCTCGTTTCCCCGCTTTGTCCGCGTGAACCTGCGGGAACGCCTCGAACGAGGTGGAAATCCTTTTTTCGGTGTTTTGCGGACCGAATGCGGACAAGTCCGCTTCCCAAGGACGAAGCATTTTGAACGCCTAGGAACGGCCTACCTGACGGGCGGGATCCCGCCTTTGGAACAGCTTCCCGTTCCTTGGCTCCAACATCGGTCTCGTTAACAGCAAAAGCAAGACAAAAATAGGAAGAGATTCCGATGCCGTCTAGCCTTTCTTCCTTCGTCCGCACTTTGCCCCGTCCGCAACAGTCACAAATTTGTTCTTTTTCGAACTAAAGAAGAGGAACAATCAATTGCTCAAACATGTTGCAATTTCAGGAAAACTTATTCGCCCATCCTCCCATAAATCGGAATTTATCGAGGTAGGACCGTTCTTATCATTCCCCTAACTAATCGGGTTCACCTAGAGGACGGATTAATCCAATATCGCTGTACTGTTTCCCCGTCCTCAATCACTTCGTTTTCCAAAACTCCTCCATTTTTGATTATTGATTTTGCTGACCCAATGTTATCCTTATCGCAACACATTAACACTTTGTCTATTCCGAGTTTTTTACATTCCTGTAACGCCAACGATATCATTGCGGTTGCATAGCCTTTACGCCTTTCACTCGGGCGGATTCCGTCTCCAATATGTCCGCCGGTTGCAAGCAACTTTTCATTTAAATAATGACGAATATTCACGGCACCAACAAAAATATTTTTGTCATTATCGAAACAAAACAGAGTAGTGTCCGGAACCCATCCGTCAACAGTTTCTTTTTTAATTTCAAGATTAGCCAGATAATGTTCAAAATCATGATAATCATTTCTGAATATCATCCAAGGAGAAGGATTGGTGTGGTTTTCCTCGATATCTTTTTCCCATTCTCCGAGCATATCGAACAATTGCTCTTTATAGCCAACCGTTAGCTTTACTAATTTGATGTTCACTTGTAAATTCACCCCCTACAAATTCCGGTTTCCCTGCCCCAACAAATAGCCGACTGCTGGAAATTTGTGCGGAATATTATGCCAAAGACAATACCCATCCACGCACGAAAAAGCCGCCCGTCATCCAAGCGGCTAAATTCATTTCATCTCGCCTTGGCTGAGCTTCCATCCAACGTCACGGAGATCTTCGCATGCAATTTTCCAATCGAGGGTTTGATGAAAACAGGTCCCCATACGCCATAAGTCCTGTATAAAACTGTGAAAATTGCTGTTTTGCTGTTTTATGATTGTGTATTTATTGTTGATTTATTCACTTTTAGATTGTGTATTTATTGAATTTTAATATATAATATGTCCGAGGTTATCGAATCTTTATGGAAATAAATTTTGAAAGAAAAGCTTATCGGGAACTTCTAAAGTGGAAACAAGAATCCAAAGGGACCAGTGCCATTCTCGTCGAAGGCGCACGACGTGTCGGTAAAACGACCCTGATCAAGAAGTTCTCCAAGAAGGAATACCGCACCGCCATCTACATCGATTTCAACAAGGCTTCGAAAGACACCAAAAAGCTCTTTGATGATCTCTCAGATCTCAATTACATTTTTCTCCAGCTTCAACTTCGTTTTCATACCGACCTCTATCCACGGGAATCCTGCATCGTGTTTGACGAGATCCAAAAATGTCCACGGGCGCGGGAGGCCATCAAATATCTCGTCGAGGATGGCCGTTACGACTACATTGAATCGGGATCACTCGTATCAATCCGCAAAAATGTGGAAGGCATCACAATCCCCAGCGAAGAGGATTCCCTGGCCCTGAACCCACTCGACTATGAGGAGTTCCGTTGGGCTCTCGGTGACAAGACGAGCATTCCGCTTTTGCGTGAAAGCTTCGCTAAGCAAAAAGGCCTCGGAGACGAGACCAATCGCCAATTGATCCGCGACCTCCGCCTTTATCTTTTGGTCGGGGGGATGCCTCAGGCCGTGTTGGCTTATCTCAAGACAAATAATTTCAAGGAGGTGGATTCCGCCAAGCGGAAGATCATTCGCCTTTACATCAAAGACTTTCACAAAATGGACCCCTCAGGCCGAGCGGAAGCCCTTTTTCTCGCCACTCCGGGGGAACTCGCGAAAAATGCCTCACGTTTTCAAATCAATCCGGTGCTAAGCGGGCAAAGACGCGAAACGATCGATCCCATCATCGGTGATATGGAAAACTCGAAAGTCGTCCGTTTGGCCTATCATGCAAATGATCCTTCGGTGGGAATGAGCCTCTCAAAAGACAGCAGCCATTACAAGATGTTTCTCTCCGATACTGGACTTTTCGTCACTCTATGTTTTTGGGATAAGCGGTATACGGAAAACATCATCTACGAGAAAATCCTGGCGGACGCTCTCCCGGCGAACCTCGGTTACGTTTATGAGAATCTCGTGGCCCAAATCCTCGAAACAGGCGGCGACTTCCTTTTCTATTACACTTTTTCAAAAGCGGGAACCAGCAAGCTCAGGGAAATCGACTTTTTGCTCTCTCGGGGGGCGAAGATTGTCCCACTCGAAGTCAAGTCCTCGGATTACAAATCCCACATCTCTCTCGATGAATTTTCAGAGAAGTTTTCCTCTCGAATCGGACAAAAATACGTTATTTATTCAAAAGATTTCCGCAAGGAGCGAGATATTTGCTATCTTCCATTCTACGATGTTCTTTTCCTATCCGAAGGCCAAAATCAGAAAGACGGCAACACCCATTGATTTCAATTTATCTCGATTATAATTGGCAGATGAATCGGCCTTTTCGACGATAGTAGACAGCAAACAAGGTAAAAGAAAATCCCGATGCATCCTGGATTTTTTCGTTACTGGTGGGCCCAACAGGAATCGAACCTGCACGCTTTGCGGCAAAGGATCCTAAGTCCTTAAGTCTTTTTCGAACGGTTTGGAAGGACTAGGAACCTCTTGCAGGAAAGCCCCGAGATTGGCTCGTTTCCCCGCTTTGTCCGCCTGAACCTGCGGGAACGCCTCGAACGGGGAGGGAACTCCTTTTTCCGGTGTTTTGCGGACCGAACGCGGACGGGATCCCGCCTTTGGAACAGCCTCCTGCTCCTTGGCTCCAACATCGGTCTCGTTAACAGCAAAAGCAAGACAAAAATAGGAAGAAATTCCGATGCCGTCTAGCCTTTCTTCCTTCGTCCGTGCTTTGCCCCGTCCGCGCTTGGGTTGTCTTTGCCCATAAGAGCTGACCATAGTGGACGTCCAATTGCGCAAACACGTTGGACTTTTAGAATGAAGATTTTAAAAGGATTAGCAAAAAAGAAAGGCCGCTCTTTGACGCGGCCTGATTGATGTTGTCCCGAACTTTTCCCATTGCCTTCTTCTCCGATCAAGGCGATCTTCTCACCGGGATTGACGACAAAAGAAAGGTCAGTAAGAAGTTGACGATCTTCTTTGATATTGCGAATAGATAAATGATTCACCCGAATCATGATTTGCCTCCTATAAAGAAAAACAAAAGAACGTTTGACGGCATCTTTTTTACTGGTAATTCTTTATAGGCGCATGGGTTTAACTCTGCAAAAAGGATAGAACTCTCCTGGAAGAAACACAAGAAAAGAAACGGAGGCGAAAGAAAGACGATCTTTCAAAGCCCTTGGCGCCCCGAGCCCTTCTTAGGCGGAGATGTCCTTGGGATTTCCCGTTTCGGAACGCGTTTGCTCCCCCAGGATCTCCGGCTCTCCCAAAAGTTTTTTGTAACTCAGGTTCATCGCAATCGCCCCTAATGGTGCCGTCAAAAGAATCGAAACGACCGAGACCGAAAGGACGATGGTTCCAGCCGCCGTAATAGCGGCGTTATTGAGACTGCTCCCCAAATCCAATAGACCGCCGCCAATCGCGGCTTGAACCGTAGCCTTTGGCAAATAAGAGATCGTGACGAAACCGCGTTCTTTGAAATTAAGTTTCGTTTTAATGAGGCAAAGGTTCACCCCAAGGCTCCGCATGATCAATGAGCAGGCTAATAAGCCCAAAGAGGGCCAGAGATAAAGCGAGAAATATTGGGTTTTGATCGAGGCTCCGACCAGAACGAAGAGGAAAACCTCCGCGATTACCCACATCTTGGAGCAGCGCTCGGAAAGACGAAGAGCTTGCTCTTTCCGTTTCGACATGATGACCAATCCCATCGTAATCACCGCTAGGAGCGAGGAAAAGGCGAACCACTGGGCCAGGTAATCTTCTAGCCATACTAAGCCGAAACCGATCCCGAAAAGGATCACGAGTTTCAGGGAATCCCGCATATGGACTTTTTTGAAAACGAAGCCAAAAACAAGCCCCAAAAGAATGCCCAAGGCAATCCCGCTGAGGATCGAAATCGGAATATTCAAGAAGTTGATCCACGAGGCTTCGTCCCCCTTTTCAATCGAAAGAAAGACCGTATAGAAAACGATCATGACAATATCGTCAGCCGAACTTCCGGCAATCACCAAACCCGGGATGCCCTTTTTGGTGCCCCGCCTCTCTTCCATCAGCCGGACCATCATCGGGACCACGACAGCTGGCGAGACCGCGCCTAGGACCGAACCGAGTAAAAAGGATTCGTTATAGCTCAAGGCGAAGAAATAAGGGCCCAAAAGACCGACGGTGGTCATCTCGATGCAAGCCGGAACAAAGGAAAGCAAAACCGCCGGTCTCCCCACTTTCTTAAGATCCTCAAGATTCAAGGACAGCCCAGCTTTGGTCAAGATAATGACCAAAGCGATTTTGCGAATCTGAGGGGATATTGCGGAGATATTGGCATCGATCAAGCCAAAATAACCGAGGAAAATCCCCCAAAGAAGATAGCCAACCAGCGCCGGAAGATGAAGAGCTTTGCACAAGAAATAAAGCAAAGCGCCTCCCACCATAATGAGACAAAGCGACGCAAAGAACATAAACGTTCCCTCCCTTAAAGAAAAACCGATGGCATGTCTATGCCAAATCCGGCATAGATGTCATCAGCTTGCTTAAGGCGGTTTGGCGGATTGATCCGCGAGGGAGTACATCATTCCCGAAGTTGATTATAGGAGCCTGATGAAGAAAAACAACGGCCTCACGGATCTGCGTTCAAAAAGAAGGTTTTTATTTGGGTGAGTATTCGCCGTATTCGCAGCCGACGTTCTTGCACAAAAAAGAATCGATCAGAATCTTTTTGCCTTGATCGAAACGATAGAGGCAGACCCGACCGGTGCCCGTGCCCCCATTGAAGAGCTTTCGTATGCGACGCCAGAGACGCCGGATGTGCTCGTGACATAAACGGCTCTCCCCGGCTTAATCATGCAGGTCATCGTGTGGTTGCCGTACCCCAGAGCCCATTCGTTGGTCCGGCCCTTTGTCTTTCCCGGTTTCGGCGTGCAGCCGCAGGAATAAGGATGCCTGCTCAGCTCTTCACCGCTGACGATGAAGGTGTTCCCACAATCGCATCGGCAATAGTAGAAGACGTTCTCTCGTCCTCCCTTTCTGTTTCCCTTCCCGCAAGGGTATCTCTCTAGCACCGTGACCATCCCCGTCCTGTAGGGTTTGAAATTCGGATCCATAATGCTCACCATGTCTGGAATCAAAAAGCCTCCAGACTCCCTTTCTGGGAATCCGGAGGCCGTTCCGTTTCGATGGTGCCCTGAACAGGACTCGAACCTGCACGGTTGCCCACGTGGTCCTAAGCCACGCGCGTATACCATTCCGCCATCAGGGCGCATTGATGATTGAGCAGGCTTTTTTGGCCTTCTCAGTACCGGACTCATCTAAGACCTTTGGCCTTAAATTTGTCCGCAGCTTTTCGTCTCTCCGAATCGGTCCGCAGGTCTTTTGGTGGAATCCTGTAGAACCACGTCCCTAGGATGCAACATCCGTCCGCACTTAGAATGCGTTTTCGGGATTTTTGGGGGATTTTTTAGGCTTTTGGCTTCGTCCGCACCTAGATTCGTCCGCATCTTGCTTAAAAGGTTCGATGTCAATGGACTTTTCTATGCGCCAAATTCCTCTATTAAATCGGTTCCTAAGGCTAAGGAATAATCCAAAACTGTCGTATAGCATTTTTGTAAGAATTCCTCGCCTTTGGCAGTGATGAGGACCACGACTTCACGCCAGTCCTTATCTTGGTGGATTCGTTGGAGGTAGTTCTTCTTTTCGAGCGATTGGAGAATGAGGGAAACCCGGCCGCTCGAGAGCGAAAGCCTTTGGGCCAGCATGGTGGGGGAGAGGGGGCTCCCGTTAATTTTGAGAACGGCCAAAAGTCGGAATTCCCCTTGGCTGATCTTTTTGGCGACTTGCGGGACTTTGCCCGCGGGGATACTGGCCATCATTTGGACGAGTTCTTCGGCTAAAGGTTGATAATCCATTTCTCTGGCTCCTTTATCTTTCAGCAAAAGCATCTTTCAGTGAAAACCATTTTAAAAGAGAAAATACTTTGCCTATGAAAAGCATCAAGACGTTGAAGAATATCGGCAAAATCTTTCTTTTTCGGCGAAAGGAAGAGTTCTCTCTAGCCTGCCCTTTTTTCGAGGAAAAAGGCTTTTTCGAAATGATTTCGGCGATTTTAGTTAAGATTTTGCCAGGTTGATTGAAAGCGTTTACATTCCCTCCGTATCATTCTTGCGCAACACCTAATCGTGGCAGTGATCAGGAGGGAAAATATCCATGAAAAAATCACTTGTTATGACGAGTTTACTCGCGGCGACCATGCTTTTAGCAGGTTGCGGGAGCACGACATCATCTTCTTCAGCGAAAACCGCTTCTTCAACGGCGGCCTCTTCGGCTGCGGCTTCTTCGAGCGCTGCCGCTTCGGTGGCATCTTCGGCCGCTTCTTCTTCGAAGGCGACCAACAAATTCCGCACCTACACCGGCGCGCAATTCGCTAGCGAGACTTGGGATGGCAAAACCAAGGCCTATCAATTTACTGCCGATGCTAAAATGAGCGAAACGGCCGCTTGGGGCTTCGCCTTCGATCTTTGCGCCGATCTTTATTCGGACGGCTCGGTCCTCGTCGACCTCCGCAATTATCTCAGCTGCACCAGCAACTATTACTTCGGCGCTTGGGATTTAGGCAAAGACGAGGATGGCTACAACTTCTTGAATGTGGCGGTGCTTTTTGAGGGTAAGACGACCGACATCAAAGGCGAAACGCTTGAAGCCAAGAGCACCTATACCTTAAACGAATCGGCCACCCACACCTTCAATTGGACGATGAACATGAACATTTATCCGGGTGGTAACGCTCGGACGATGGATTTAACCGGCAGTGCGACGGCAAAGTATGCTGATTTTGCGACTTTCCACACCGCGGTGGATGATCCGCTCGTCAAAATCGAATTTGATGGTGCCGTCAAGGACACTTCGGGTGCGACCACGGGGACGGTTAAGTTGATTGGTCTCTCCAACGGCGTCGCCAATGCCTATTACATCGTCGATTACAATGGCTCGTCGGTCCGGGCGGGCAAATGGGAAGGCGGCAAATATTCGACCGTCGGTGCCAGCCAAACTAACCCGGCTGGAACGGAAGTCGACTTTGATTTCACCGAAGTTAGTGCGATTGGCGTCAAGTATTCGAGCGCGGTGACTGCCGGAACGGGTTCTGTCGCGGCGACTTATGGCGACATTGCCGATTTCACGGCGAAGCTCACGACTCCGCAAGGCGAAAGCACCGTCAAGGTCACCTTAACGAAGGCCGAGATCAGTGTCGCCAAAGACGGGACGCCGATTGCTGCTTAATCCTTGATTTGTCGGATAAGCCCATTCTTTCGAGAGTGGGCTTATTTTGTCTCAAAAAACAAAGGAGTCCTTCATGAAAAAACAGCAGATTCTTCTCTTCTTGCTCTCGGGTTTCGTTTTCCCCTTGACCTCTTGCGGGAGCGCGAAAACGAGTTCATCCGTCATCTTATCTTCCTCGAGTTCTGCTTCCTCGGCGACTTCAGCGTCTTCCAGCGAAAGTTCGCTTGATCTTGCTTTGACCAAGGCGGATAAAAGCTCCTTAGCCTATATTTCTTCTTTGGATTCGCTCTCGGGCTATAAGAAAACGGATTGGAATGCCTATTGGATTTGGCTTTCCACTTCCGAAAGCAATTCCTACGTGGCCTTTCGGAAAAACTTCTCGTTGAGCGCGAAACCCCAAACGGCGGTCGCCCAGATTGCTGCGGTGGATAAATATTATCTTTGGGTCAACGGGACTTTGGTGGTCAGCGATGGGGGCTCTAAGCGGGGTCCGACCCCCTTCGATACCTTTTATGAAGACGTCGACCTTGCCCCATATTTGATTACGGGGGACAACGTGATCGCGGTTTTGGTCAATTATTTCGGCAAGAGCGGCAATTCTTTAATCGACTGTGGCCAAGGCGGTTTCTTGTTTGAACTCGATTTGGGTCAAGAGCATCTCATTAGTGATGCTTCCTGGAAAGCCTGCCGGTTAAAAGAATACAAGAACGATCGGCTTCTAAGGGGTGCTGGACCATCCTTGAATACCTCGATTTTCCTCTCGGAATGGGATAGCTATTTTTCTGCCAAAGATAGTGTCGGGGATTACATGGCCTCTTCTTACAATGACAGCGCCTGGAATGACGCGAGCATCGTGGGAAAAGCCGGCTATGAACCCTATAATGATACCTATAAAAACGAAACGCCTTTGATTCATTTTGAGGCGATAAAAGAGGCCGTTGATAGCGATAACGTGATCGGCAAGAAACTCACGAGTGCTTCAACCCTCCATTTCGCTTTGCCTTACAACATGCAGTTCTCGCCTTATTTTGAGCTCGAAAGCGATACGGCAGATCAACTCCTGACTTTTTATACCGACACTCGGGTCATCGCCGGATCGAATTCGTTTACCGATTATTATTTAGCCAAAGAAGGTGCGCAATCCTATGAACTTTATCCCTGGCGGAGTGGTTCCGTTTTGACGATCGAGGCTCCGGCGGGGATCACCTTCAAGAAAGTGGGCTATCGGGAATCCTATTATGCGAGCGAGAATAAAGGCCGTTTTTCCTCTTCAGATTCTTCGCTTGATACCCTGTGGGAGAAAGCGCAGCGGACCCTCAAAATCTGCATGCGCGATAACTATATGGATTGCCCGGAGCGTGAGCGTTCGCCTTACGCTGGAGATGGCACCAATGAAATCGCCGAAACCTTCTACGCCCTCGACGAAAACTCCTATGCGATGAGCCAAAAGACGATTCTGACGATGCTCGGCTGGATTAAGCAAGATCACGTCATTCAAACCCGCGCGCCAGGCACGGCGGGGACGAAAGAAATCCCGATGCAAAACCTCGCCTTCATGAGCGCGGTTTACCAGTATTTGCTTTATAGTGGGGAAGAAGAAAGCGTGCGGCTCTTTTTGCCCGCCGCGGTCAATTACCTCAAATTGTGGGGGATGGAATCCACGGGGCTCGTGAAGAGCCGGCCCGAAAGTGCCGATAGCACGATTTGGGATTGGTACGATTGGGGCAATTTCTCCGATGCGTATCTCTTGCAGAATTGTTGGTATTATCTGGCAATCGATTCGCTTGAGAAAACCAGCATTTTGTTAGGCGAGTCCTCTTTCGATCCGACCCTTAGCGAACGCAAAACCTCCATCAAATCGGCCTTTGCTTCCTCTTTTAAAAAGGAGAAAGGCTATGCTTCCGTGGAAGGAAGCTACGATGATCGGGCCAACGCGCTGGCGGTGGTGAGTGGTTTAGCCGCGAGCGAAGATTATTCTCTCGTTTCCTCAATCCTCCATAGCGTTGAACAAGCTTCCCCCTACATGGAAAAGTATGTTTTGGAAGCCTTGGCCTTAATGGGCGAAGAGGAGTATGCCAAAACCCGGATGCTCAAGCGTTATGGGGACATGATCGCAGATTCTTCGACCACCTTATGGGAGCTTTGGACGAAAGCCGATGGCACGCCAAATCATGGCTGGACGGGCGGGCCCTTGACGATCATGAGCCGTTACTTTGCGGGGATCGCGCCGGTGGGACTGGGCTATTCTTCTTATACGATCGCCCCGGTCAGTTTCCTCGACAAGATTGAAACCACGACCGTCACGAGTAAAGGCGAGATTGTCTTCTCGCTCCAAAAGAGTGGGGGAACGACGACGATTAACCTCCATACGATTTCAGCGGCAGGTAAGCTGGAGTTACCCTTAGCGTTAGGCTCTTCGATTACCGTCAGCGGCTCTTCCTATACCAATGAAGGGGTCCAAGACTCACGGACGATTCTGAGTCTGAGCGGCGGAGATTACGTGATCACCCTCGCTTAACGAAGCCTCAGCCCGGTGCCGTAAGGTGCCGGGCTTTTTCGTGGGCGAAAATTTTTGACGGAAATCCATAAGATTTTGCCTGAAAATCCCCCAAATGTAATCGCTTTCATATAATCCCTGTAGAAACGATCCTTGGAGGGATCACATTATGAAAAAATCGATTCAATTCGCAATGCTACTTCTCGGCGGACTCGTCACGTTAGCCAGCTGTGGAGGAGCCCAGGCTCAGTCTTCTGTCACCAAGAGTGAGGCAACCCTCGTCGGCGCCTATCTCTCGCCCGCGCACCTTTCTTATCAGAACATGCGCCCGACCTACAATTACTATCTCACCACCTTCGCTTTCGAAAGCGCCAAGCTTTATTCCGACAACACCTACGTTTTGGAATATTCTTCTTCAACTTTCTCCGCGATTGTTTTGCCTGAAACCGGCAGCACGGCTACCGGCAATGAGCGGACCAATTTTTTACGGACCTACAAAGGAACCTACACCAGCAAGGATGATCAATTTGATCCCAACATCAAATCCATCACGTTCTCGGCCCCGACTGCTTTGGCGGAGCTTTATGATTCGACCTATTACATCGACAGCGAAGCTTGGACCGATTCGATGAAAGAACTGACCAAAGTGGCGATTGGCACGACCGATACCACGACGGGCCAGGTCAATGTCGATCACTATGCCTATTACACGACAGGCAGCGAGTATCTTGATGGCGTGACCACGAGCGCGGGCGACGTGCTGAAAGGCCATGGCTTTAAGAGTTTCTCGAGCGACGTCGATAACAGCAAATCGTCGCTGACTTTCGTCGATATTTTGGCCGAATAGGGAAGATTCGGGGCAAAGCGAAACACTTTGCCCCTTTTTTAAAGGAGAACAAAGATGGGATTAAAAAGCAATGTTTGGCGGGGCGTGTCGGCGAGCGCAGGCTTATTGTTAGGCCTCGTATTTCTACTAGGGAATTTGGCGATTGACCGGCAAACCGACGTCAATCTTTTTCTCGGGACCACGGCCCCAAAAACGAGCGGAACGGGTGACGCGCTTTATTTTAAGAGCAGTTACGCTTCCGCCCAGGAGGTTGTCGCGGCGGAGAAAGACCACAACATTCGGATGCAAGAGGAAGCCAGCGTTCTCTTAAAAAACAAAGCGAACGCCTTACCTTTGAAATCCTCGGAGCGGCGCGTCAGCCTTTTTGGTCGTGCCGTGGCGGATCCCGTTTATCGCGGCCAAAGCGGTGGCGCAGCCTTTTCGGGCACAAGCTTCCATGATGCTTTGACGGGCGAAGGCTTCGCCATCAACGAAACGCTTTTTAGCGCCTATCAGTCCTCCAAAACGAGTCGGGTTACCACCTCCTATGAGGCGGTGATTGCCGGTTCTTCTCCTCGCTCGACGATCGGCGAGGAAACTTCCTCATTTTATACGGCTGCTCTTCAAGCCTCTTATGCCACGGATTATAACGACGCCGCCATCGTGATGTTCTCCCGGACGGCGGGCGAAGGCAAAGATTTGGCCAAAGTCGATGCGGATGGGGTCGCTCAGCTTTCGCTCCACCAAAGCGAAAAAGATCTTTTGTTAATGTTGAAATCCTCAAAGGATGCAGGACAAATTAAGAAAATCATCGTCCTCATCAATAGTGCTTTCCCGATGGATTTGGGCTTCTTAGAGGATGACGCGACTTATGGGGTGGATGCCGCTTTGTCGATTGGCAATCCCGGCAATTATGGCTTTATCGGCGTGGCCGATATTTTGGTGGGCAAAGCCGATCCTTCCGGCCACTTGGCCGATACCTATAGCGCCAACTCCCTTTCTTCGCCGGCGATGCAGAATTTCGGGGATTATACCTTCAGCGGAATGACCGGGCTCTATAAGAACAAATACGTCGTTTGCGCCGAAGGGCTTTATGTCGGCTACAAATATTACGAATCCCGCTACGCCGATAGCGTGATGGCCCGGGGCAATGCCAGCGGGAATTATGGGGTTTTCGCCGCGGGTAAAACCAGTTGGGATTACGCGGACGAAATGGTCTATCCCTTTGGTTATGGCACCTCTTATGCTTCCTTCCAGCAAACGTTGAAGAGCCTGGAGTGGGACCGCGATGCTCACCAAGTCAAAGCGGTGGTGAACGTCAAGAACGTTTCTTCCTCAACCTATTCAGGTAAAAGCAAAGATGTGGTCGAGCTTTATGTCAGCCTTCCTTATACAGAAGGCGGGGCAGAAAAAAGCGCGATTCAATTGGTGGATTTCGCCAAAAGTAGTGCCTTAGGGGTAGGCGAAGAAGAAGATATCACCTTCACCACGAGCGACTATATGTTTGCCACTTACGATAATCAAGCCACCAATGGCAAGGACACCAGCAAAAAAGGTTGCTATACCTTTGATAGCGGTGACTACCTTTTCGCGATTGGTTCCGATGCTCACGATGCCCTCAATAACACCCTTTCTCTCGCCGGATATAGCGGGTTAAAGAATGCCGATGGTACCAGCGTTTCCGGTGATTCGAGCTTAGCGAAAAAAGTGACTCTGGACGTCTTAGATAATGTGACTTATGCCGTCTCACCTTATACCGGGGCAGTGGTTTCGAATCAATTCGACGATATCGACCTCAATCACTTCATCCCCAACAAAGCGCCGTTTTTCTCGCGGAAAGACTATGCGAGTTTCCCCAAGGAAACCTCGACGATCGATCCGAGCGAGGAAATTAAGAAGTTGATGGAGAACGATAACTATACCAAGCCCGCTTCTTCGCCGGAAATCTCGGCGTATAAATACGGACAAACCGTGACGAAAAAGTGGATCGAAATGAAAGATGTTCCTTTGAGTGGGGAGTATACCGCTAAGGATGGGACGAAAGCGGATGGAGCCACTTCCTGGGATAGTTTCGTCGATCAATTAAGCGTGGCGGAACTCTGCCAGATCGCCGGTGAAGTCATGGGCAATAGCGCCATCGTCAGCGTCGCTTATCCTTCCAACACCTCGGGCGATGGGCCCGATGGGATTCAAGGCACCGCCGCCCATTGTCTTTATGTTGGTGAAGCGACGGCCGCTTGCTCCTATTCGCGCGAACTCTTTGCCGAACGGGGGAAACTCATGGGCGAAGATGCGCTCCTTTATGGCTTTGGCCAGATTTATGGCCCGGGCGCCAATTTGCATCGGACCCCTTATGGTGGCCGCAATTTCGAATACTATAGCGAAGAAGGCAATCTCGCCTATTCTTTAGCCCGCGCCCAGACGAATGCGATGCGGGATAAAGGCGTTTTGACGGGCATCAAGCACTTCGTGGGCAACGATCAGGAAACCAACCGGCACGGCATTGCGACGTTCATGAGCGAGCAGGGCTTCCGGCAAAATAACCTCCGTTGTTTCGAAGGGGCCTTGTCGAATGAAAACTCTTATGGATTGATGTCTTCGTATAACCGAATCGGCTGCGTGCCCGACGCTTCGAACTACGCCGTCCATACCAGCGTTCTCCGGGACGAGTGGGGATGGAAAGGCGTCGATTTGACCGACTCTTCGAAAGACGCGACCAGTTATATTTACACCGATGAAGCGCTCCACGCCGGCACCAATTTCTTCAATAACGATTCGGCCCGGAGCACCGACGTCCGCAATCTTTTGACCAAGACGAGAGATGGTCATCTTTGGAGCCAAGCCCGTTCGAGTGCCAAGTACTTCTTTTACGCTTATCTTCATACGAATGTCATCAATGGATTGACCGCGGAGACGGCGGTGGCTTCCTTCGTTCCCTGGTGGATCCCGACCGTCAAGGCCTTGCAGTATGGATTATTAGGAATCACCGTGGTTTCGTTATCGTTACTGGGGGTTTCGCTCTTCCTTGAGAAGAAAAAAGGCGCCGTGACGTCCTCGGAGGGCAAATAACATGAAAAACTTTTTAAAGACGAGCTTCAGTCATCGGGGTATTCCCGCTTACTTGCTTCTGGGGAGTGGTCTCTTCATCTTGGTCGTGAGTTTCTTCTATTTGCCCTCCGCGATTACGACGGCAGGCAAGAGCTACTACCAGATGGTTTCGTTCATCCTTCTTTTAGTCGGTTCTTTATTTCAACTCAGCGCCTTTTTCCTCTTGCCCCTCGCCCGCCTTCATGGGGTGGGAGCGCAATTGCCCGTCGTTTCTTCGCTTTGTTATGGTTTTGCTTTGGGAATGCAATGTTATCAGCTTTCCTTTCCGTTAGCGGACAAATTGACCAAAGTCTATTTCTTCGGCGGCAATTTCACGCTTGGCTTAGTCTTCCTGATTTTGTTTTTGGTGCCGGCGTTGCTCAATGTCGTGCTGTGCTTTTTCCCGAGTTTGGAAAAAAGGAAAGCCGTTTGATTTTTTCCCCAAAGGGATACTCCATGAAAATAGGCGTGCAGCAGTTTCAACTTCGCTATGGCTTCAAAAACGATAAGGCGGCGCGAAAAACGCTTGCGGAAGTCAAAGCGTTAGGCCTCGATGGCATCGAACTCGATGATTATCTTTTGACTTCTTTGCCTTGGGCTATCCGGCTAATGGCGAAAGCCTTTGGCATGGCAATCCCGCGGACCCATGGGGTCCGGTGGCAGGGGGATCTTGAAGAAAGCGGGCTTCAGGTTCTTTCTCTTCATGTCGATCTCGGAAGCCTAGAGAATCCGAAGCGTTTTGCCGCAATCGTTGAAAAAGCCCACGCCTTTAAGACCTCTTACGTCGTGATTACGGGGATGTTTCGTTATGACTATTCCTCTTATGACGCCGTTCTCGATTTGACCCGCCGGCTCAATGCGGCTGGGGAACGGCTCAAGAAAGAAGGGTTGGCGCTCCTTTATCACAATCACAACTGCGAATTCCGTCCGTGCGGCGAAGAGAAAGCCTTTGACGTGATCTTGCGAAAAAGCCAAAGCGAATTCGTGAATTTCGAATTCGATTCTTATTGGTGCGCTGAATGC
>Ga0183101_1000064_pt11 | contig 17919 bp, 15 predicted proteins | sample Biomet3_FD_127790 | JGI IMG/M metagenome (GOLD analysis project Ga0183101, IMG submission 127790) | Microbial communities from bioreactor (seeded with sewage sludge) at LBNL, California, USA - Biofuel metagenome 3 | ecosystem: Engineered > Bioreactor > Anaerobic > Unclassified ... | reverse complement strand
GGAGAGCGAGGGGGGCGGGCGGGGCGGGCAGGGGCCGGGGGGGGGGGGGGGGCCCCCGCCCGGGGGGGGCGAAAATTTGAAGGGCCGACGCCGCGTCAGGGCGTTTTCGGCGCTTGCCGGTTGCCCCTGCCGCTCGGCGCGTCATGGTTTCAGGCCATGCCGAAGCACAGCCCCGCATAGCCCACCACTCGCTGCGTATCGCCCGAAGCGGAGGCGGAAGTGTCATAAAGGCACAGCGAGGCCCAGGGTTCGCCCAGGGCGTGCGCGGCAAACAGGGCCAGGGCCATGGGACCGGCCCCGCACATGGAAATGTTGTCCCTTTCCACCATGGCCAGCAGGCCGTCCGGGTCGCAGGCCAGCACCTGCGAAAGGGCCAACGCATCCTTGTGCATGGTGGCCTCCTGGTTTTCATAGTGGTTCATGTCCGAGCTGACGATAAAGCCCACTTTTTCGCCACGGCTTGCGCATGCACGCACCGTTTCGGCCAAAGCCAGCCCGGCGGCCAGCAGATCTTCGGGCCTGCGCGTTCCCACGCAAATGGGCGTGATGCGCCGTGCCGCCTCGGGCTTGCCCTCGGGAGCGGGCAGGCATTGCAGAAACGGCAGCAGCACTTCGATGGAGTGTTCTTCCTGGTGCGAACGCACGTCAGGGGCGAAGCCGCCATGGCCGCACAGGGCGGCGGCCAGTTCTTCGTCCACGGGCACGCTGCCCAGCGGCGTGTGCCAGTGGCCTTCGGGCCATACCCCCAGGGCGGCACCCCGCCCCGTGTGGTTGGGGCACAAGGCCACAAGGCGCTCGGGCAGCGCGGCTCCGGCGCTGGTTCCATTCCAGTGGCTGGCCAGCGTGGCCCCGATAACGTTGCCGCAATAGATATATCCCGCATGGGGCAGCATGAGGCCGCGCAGGCTGTCCAGCGTGCGGCGAGTGGGTTTCAGGGGGGTGGCTTCCGCAAAGGTTTTTCCCTGGGCAAACCAGGTGCCTATTTCGGCGCGCAGGGCTTGCGGCTCGGCAGGATAAAAACGCCCGGCGGCTATGGGGTGGCGATCAGGCATGGCGGCTTCTCCTTGCTGGCGCGTCAGTTCAACCCGCCCAGCAGCGCGTAGTGCGTTTCCATATATTCCTGAATGCCTTCGCGGCTTCCTTCGCGGCCCACGCCGCTGAACTTCACGCCGCCAAAGGGCGTTTCGGCGGCGGCGAGGCCCGCGTCGTTAAAGCCCGCCATGCCATACTGCAACGTATTGAACAGCCGCCAGATGCGGGGCATGTCGCGCGTGCAGACATAGGAGGCAAGCCCGTATTCCGTGTCGTTGGCCAGGGCCACGGCTTCTTCCTCGGTGTCAAAGCCCATGACGGCAACGACGGGGCCAAAGATTTCTTCGCGGAAAATGCGCATTTGCGGGGTCAGGCCCAGCAGCAGGGTGGGTTCATAGAAATTGCCGCCCAGGCTGTGCTGCTTGCCGCCACAGAGCAGCTGCGCGCCTTTTTCCACCGCGTCGCGCACCAGCGCCTCGGCGTGCGCCACGGCCTCGGCGTTGATCAGCGGCCCCATTTCCGTTTCGGGTTTGAGGCCGTCGCCCACATGCAGGGCGCTGACGTGTTCCAGCATGCGCGCGGCAAAGTCGTCCAGCATGCCGTTCTGCACCAAAAAGCGGTTGGCGCAAATGCAGGTTTGCCCGGCGTTGCGGAACTTGCAGGCCATGGCCATGGTGACGGCCTGGTCCAGATCCGCATCGTCGAATATCAGGAAGGGCGCGTTGCCGCCAAGCTCCATGGAAATCCGTTTGAGGGTGGGGCCGCACTGGGCGGCCAGCTGCAGGCCCACGGCGGTTGAGCCGGTGAAGCTGAGCTTGCGCACAAGGGGGTTGGAGGTGATTTCGCCCCCAATGCGGCGGGCGCTGCCCGTAACCACATTGAAAACCCCGGCGGGAATGCCCACGCGCAGGGCCAGTTCCGCCATGGCCAAGGCGCTGTAAGGCGTGGCGCTGGCGGGTTTGACCACCATGGTGCAGCCCGCCGCCAGGGCCGGGGCCACCTTGCGGGGAATCATGGACATGGGGAAGTTCCAGGGCGTGATGGCGGCCGCCACGCCCACCGGGGCATGGCGGGTGATGGCCTGCACGCCGTGGCGGAACACGGGTGTTACTTCACCGCTGAAGCGGCGGCTTTCCTCGGCGAACCAGGGAAAGTAGGACGCGCCCTGCAGAATTTCCGCTCTGGCCTCGGCCAGCGGCTTGCCTTCTTCCAGGGTGAGCAGGCGGGCCAGATCCTCGATATTCTCGGCGATGGCCCGTTCCCAGGCGTGCAGCAGCGCGCCGCGTTCCAGGGGCGTTCTGGCGCTCCAGGCGGCAAAGGCGGCCTGCGCGGCCTCGATGGCCTCGCGGGTTTCCGCCTCGCCGCAGTTGGGCGTAACGCCCAGCAGCTTGCCGTTGGCGGGGTTGACCACCTCAATAACGCTGTCGTCATTGGCGTCGCGCCACTGCCCGTTGATGCAGCACTGGGTGCGGAACAAACCTTGATCGTGCAGAATGCGGTGCATGGGAACCTCTCTGGCTTAGCGCCCTTTGGGGCGTCAGAACAACCGCTGACCGCCAACCCAGGCGTGCTTGACCCTGCCCCGCAGGGTGCTGCCCAGAAACGGCGTGTTGCAGCTTTTGGAATGGAGGTTTTCCGGGCCGGGAACCCAGGTCTCGTCGGGGTCCAGCAAAAAGAAGTCGGCCGGGTCGCCGGGGGCGAAAAGGTTGCCGGGAAGATGGAAAATCTCCGCCGGGCGTCGGGTCCACAGCCGGTGCAGATCCGCCTCGTCCAGCACGCCATCGGCCACAAGCCCCCAGGTGAGGCTGACGGCCAGGTCCAACCCGGTGAAACCGCAGAGGGCGTCGTCGAGGGTGCCTTCTTTTTCGTGCGCGGCGTGGGGGGCGTGGTCCGTGGCCAAAATGTCGATGACGCCTTCTTTCACCGCGCGGCGCAGGGCTTCGCGGTCGGCAGCCGTGCGCAGGGGCGGGCTGACCTTGGCCTGCGTATTGTAGCCCTCAAGCGCTGTTTCGTCCAACAGCAGATAGTGGGGGCAGGTTTCGGCCGTCACCTTGATGCCGCGCGCCTTGGCCCAGGCGATGCAATCCACGGTGAGCGCGGCGGAAACGTGCGCGATGTGAACGGGAATATCCAGATATTCCGAAAGCATGATGTCGCGCATGGCCTGCACGGCTTCGCCAGCGGCGGGCTGGCCCTTGACGCCCAGCAGACCGCTGGTCACGCCTTCGTGCATGCGCCAGCCTTTGGCCAGGTGCGGGTCTTCGCAGTGGTCGATGAGCACAAGGTCGAGATCCGCGCCATATTCCATAACGCGGCGCACGATTTCGGCGCTTTCCAAGGGGCGGCCGTCGTTGGAAACAGCCACGCAGCCCGCTTCTTTCAGCTCAGCCAGCGGGGCGAGTTCTTCGCCCTTCAGACCCACGGTGGCCGCCGCGATGGGGTAAAGGCGCGGGCCGTGGGGGTGGCTTTGGCGGGCGCGGTCAAGCATGCTGCGGGTGACGCTGGCGGTGTCGTTGACCGGCCTGGTGTTGGACATGCACATAACGGCGCTGAATCCGCCGCGCGCGGCGGCCTCCAGCCCAGAGGCGATGTCTTCCTTGTATTCAAAGCCCGGTTCGCGCAGGTGCGCGTGGGCGTCGATGCAACCGGGCATGAGCACAAGGCCGTGCGCGTCAAAAACGTCGCAGCCTTCAGGGGCTGAATGATGCCCGGCAGGGGTCATGGTGGTGATGTTGCCCTCGCGCGCCAGCAGATCAACCGGCGCGCCCAGGTGGCGGGCGTTCTTTATAAACAGGCTCATGCGCGTTCTCCGTCGTTGCGCGTGGCCAGCAGATAGAGCACGGCCATGCGCGTGGCAACCCCGGCGGCCACCTGGTGCAGCACCAGGCTTGCGGGGGCGTCCGCAATATCGTTGGAAATTTCAAGTCCCCGGTTCATGGGGCCGGGGTGCAACACCTTGGCTTCGGGCGCGGCCAAAGCCAGCTGGCGAGAACCGAGGCAGAAGCGGCGGGAATATTCCGCCAGATCGGGCAAAAGGCCCGCCTGCTGGCGCTCAAGCTGAAGGCGCAGACACATCACGGCGTCCACATCGCGCACGGCTTTGTCCAATTCCGTATATATCTCCACGGGCCAGTGGTCCACCCCGGCGGGCAGCAGGGTGCGGGGCGCGCACATGCGCACCTTGACGCCAAGCATGGTCAGCAAATGCATGTTGGAGCGGGCCACCCGGCTGTGGGCTATATCGCCCAGAATCAGCAGCGTGCGCCCGGCAAAGCGGCCCCCCCAGGCCTGGCGCAGGCTGTAGCAGTCAAGCAGCGCCTGCGTGGGGTGGGCGTGCCAGCCATCGCCGCCGTTGACCACGCCGCAGGGCAGCAGGTCGGCCAAAAAACGCGCCGCGCCGCTGCTGGGGTGGCGAATGACGATGACGTCCGGCCCCATGGCTTGCAGGGTGAGCCCCGTATCCTTGAGGCTTTCGCCCTTGTTGAGGCTTGAGCCGGATTTTGCCAGCGAATAGGTGTCGGCGGAAAGGCGCTTGCCCGCCACGTCAAAGGACGTTTTGGTGCGGGTGCTGTTTTCCACGAAAAACAGCACCACGGTTTTGCCCTTGAGCGTGGGCACCTTTTTAACCGGGCGGCTGTTGATTTCCTGGAAGCTGGCGGCCAGGTCCAGCAGGTGCAGAGTGTCCTCCGCGCTCAGCTGGGTGACGTCCAGCAGGTCCTTGTGGGGCCAGTGGTAGCGATTGTCGGTGTTCATGACTGTGCGTGGTAAAAGGGTAAAAAAAAACCCCGCTGCTTATACAACGGGGAAATAAGGAAGACCGCCTCTCGGTGCGGAAAAATTGGGAAGACCGGGCGCGCTGTGCTTGCCCTGCCATAGAAAATTTCGCATACGGGCGTTTGACTTCATGAGTAGACACAGTAGGCCCGCCCCGGCGATTTGTAAAGCAAAAAGTCGGTTGACGGTGGCAGGGCCATTGTCTAGTTGTAAGCAATGCCGCGCGTTGGGGAACGTTTTTTCGGCGTCGCCGCGGCATGCCGCTTGCGCGCCGTGGCGCGGCCAACCTGCCTTTTGCTCAGCGCAAATGCCGCCGCCGGTCCGCCGCGCGCGGCACTGGAATTTTGCCCTACGGGCGCGCGCAATAAAACTCCGCGCTTTAGCCCGCGCGCGGACAACGGAAATTTGCCCACGGGCGCGCATGAACTTTTTTAAGGAGAATCCCATGCTTCTTTCGCTTGTCGCCTATGTCTGTTGCGGCGCGGTGGCCGGAGTTCTGGCCGGTCTTTTAGGCGTCGGCGGCGGCGTCGTTCTTGTGCCCATGATGGTGGCCATATTCCCCACCGTGGGGGTGCCCGCGCAGTATGTGCAGCAGATGGCGCTGGGCACCTCGCTTGCCAGCATCATGATCACCTCCGTTTCCAGCGCCCGCGCCCACAACGCGCGCGGGGCCGTACACTGGGATATTTTCAAGGCCATCACCCCCGGCATTCTCATCGGCACGTTCTGCGGCGGGCTTATCGCCACCCATCTGCCCACATTGTTTCTTAAAATATTTTTTGTCTGCTTTATCCTGTTTGTTTCGGCGCAGATGCTCTCCAATTACCGCCCTGCGCCCGGCCGCGATCTGCCCGGCGCTGTGGGCACCGCTGGCGTGGGCGGGGTCATCGGGCTTGTTTCGAGCTTTGTGGGCATTGGCGGGGGCACGCTTTCCGTGCCGTTCATGACCTTTTGCAACGTGCCGCTGCACCATGCCGTGGGCACCTCGGCCGCCATCGGTTTCCCCATCGCCGTGGCGGGCACGCTGGGCTATATTGTGGGCGGCTGGGGCAGGCCCGATCTGCCGACCATGTCCCTGGGATTCGTGAACCTGTGGGCGCTGCTCGGCATTGCCTCGGCCAGTTTTCTTACCGCGCCCCTGGGGGTGAGGCTTTCGCATTCCCTGCCCTCCGGCAAGCTTAAAAAGGGCTTTGCCTGTTTTCTTATTCTCGTGGCCTTGAAGATGGTTTGGGGCCTGGTGTAGTGTGGATTCATGAAGCTGCAATCGTACAATAAGGCACTGGCGGAATCCGTCGTCTGGAACCTGCTCTGGCTTACGCTGGGCTCGCTGCTCATGGCCGTGTGCATTCAGAGCGTGGCCGCGCCGCACGGATTTCTTTCCGGCGGCGTCATGGGCGTGTCGCTGCTCGTCAACTACTGGACGGGAACGCTGACCCCGCTGATCTGGTATTCGTTGCTCTGCGTTCCCGTTTACGCCATGGGCTGGTTCTGCGTGGGCAAACGTTTTTTGTTCTACACGGCTTACGGCACCTTGTGCACCACGGTGTGCAGCCTTTTTATCTCGTTCACCATCCCCATTTCCAACGAGGTTTACGCCACGGTGGTGGGCGGCGTGCTGCACGGCGCGGCCTGCGGCATCATGCTGCGCACCCTGGGCAGCAGCGGCGGCACCGATGTGGTGGCCGTGCTGCTCAAGGAGCGCTGGAACGTGCCCATCGGGCAGTTCAACTTTTTGTTCAACTGCTTGCTGTTTCTCACGGCGGCCTCGCGCCTGCCGCTGGACGGCATTGTGGCCTCCATGCTGATGATGTTCATTTCCGCCAGCACGCTGGAATATGTGCTGGGCCTGTTCAACCGGCGCAAGCTCGTGATGATCATCTCCGACCACGGCGAGGAGATCAGCGAGGCCATTCTTGTGACGGAGCGCTTCGGGGCCACCCTGATGCGCGGCAAGGGGGCCTATTCCGGCTCCGACCGTGAAATCCTGCTCACCGTCACCAACAATGTGGCGCTCAAGCGGCTTGAAAACTTGGTTTTCAGCATTGATCAACGCGCGTTGTTCATCGTGGAAAATACGTTCTACGTTTCGGGCGGGCAGTTTGCCCGCAGAAGTCGTTGACGGCGGAGGCCGCCATGAATCCGGAAACCACAGATTCCTCCTTGCCGGAGGCCGCCCCGGGGGCCTTGCTCGCCATACGGGCCAAAAGCATACTGACGCTGGGCGGCGAGGGGCCAGCCAGGGCCGCCCGCCTGTTCGCCCCCCTGAAAAAGATCGACAACGGCGTTCTGCTGGTGCGCGGCGGGCTGGTGGAAGACGTGCTGCCTTGGTCGCAGGCCCGGCTGCCCGCCGCAACGCTGGTGCGCGATGTGGGCCCCGTGTGCCTTGCCCCGGCCTGCGTCAATGCCCACACCCACTTGGAACTTTCGCACCTGGCGGAAAAAACCCGCTGGGGGCGCGGTTTCACGGCTTGGCTGCAAAGTTTGATTCCCCTGCTGGGCGCGGCCCCTGAGGCGGAGGCCGTGGAAAGCGCCTGCGCCGCCCTGGCGCTTGCGGGCACGCTGTATGTGGGCAATATCACGGGTTCCCTGGCGGGGGGCACGGCGCTGGCCGACGCCGCCTGCGCCGAGGCCGGGCTGACCGTCAGCCATTTTTGCGAGTGGTTCGGCTTTGGCGCGCCTTTCGCGGATGGCGAGCGCCCCTGGCCGCCGCGTTGCCGCCGGGTTCTGGAGGACGATCCTTTTTTGATGGCGCGTTGCGCGCCCGGCGGGCATGCCCTGTATTCCACAGGGCCGGACGTGCTTTCCGCCGCGCGGCGGGATTGCGCCCACATGGGCCGCGTGTTCTCCTTTCACCTTGCGGAATCGCCGGAAGAAACGCGCCTGTTGACCACGGGCGACGGCCCCTTGCGCGAGGTCTATGAAGGCGTGGTGCTGCCCACGGGGTGGACCGCGCCCGGCATGCGGCCCCTGGCCTATGCCCTCAAGCTGGGGCTGCTGGGTTCCGGCACGCTGGCCGTACACGGCACGCAGCTCGACGCGCAGGAAGTGGAAGTGCTGGCCGCGAGCGGCGCGGCCCTGTGCCTGTGCCCCCGCTCGAACCGTAATCTGGGCGTTGGGGTGCCGCCGGTGCGCGAGCTGATGGAAAGCGGCGCGTTGCTGTGCCTGGGCACGGACGGGCTGACCTCCAACCGCGATCTTGATGTGCGCAAAGAGGCCGTGTGGCTGCGCGAAACCATGGATGTGCCGCCCGAGGCGCTGGTGCGCATGCTCACGGTGAACGGCGCGGCGGCTCTGAATTTGCTGGGCTGCGGGGCGGGGCGGCTGGAAAAGGGCGGCCCGGCGGATTTTTGCGTGTTGCCCGACACGCTGACCTATTAAACCCCGCCCCCAGGTCTTGGCCATGTGCGGCCCATTGCGGGCCATGCGGCCACGGGGCGTAGGCCCGATGCGGCGTTGCCGCAATTCTTTTGGGGGCGTGACGCCCGGCGGCGAGCGGCGGGGAACGCCCGGAAAAAACGTTGCGCCGGGCGGAGCATAAATTCCTTGTCAGGGCAATTTGTTGCTGGCAGTATTCGCCCAGCAGACTGACGCCGAACCGGCTTTCCCCCGCCAGCCTGCCGGTTGCGCCGCCACGGGGGATGCGTGGCGGGTTCACCGGTTTCGGGTACGCCGATTGCGTTTATAGCCTGCAGGCGGCCTGCGCCGCTTTTTTTCAACCTGCGCCAAGAAGGACAACATGACAGAGGAAGTTTTGGATTGGAAGGAAGCCATTGCCAGAGTGCTCAACAAGCGTGACCTGTATGTCAAGCTTTTGGCCAAGTTCATTGAAACGGAGCGCGACACGCCTTCCAGGGTTGAGCAGGCCCTGAAGAACGGCAACGCGGAAGAGGCCCGGCAACAGGTCCACAGCACCAAGGGCGCCGCCGCGAACCTGGGGGCCAAGGCGCTGGCCGCCTCCGCGCTTGAGCTTGAAATGGCCATCAAGGCTGGCGCGGATACCTCCAGAGCCATGAACCACTTCAGCACTGCCCACATGGACACGCTGGTGACCATGCACGCCTTCATGTCGCAATAGTTTTTTTGCTCTCAGACGAGCCAACCCCTCCCCGGACGCAATGCCCGAGGAGGGGTTTTTTTGTGCCGTGCGCAGGCGGCGCGCTTGCGCCTTTCCTCGCCCTTTTGCCCGCATGGCCCACGCCGGGGTTGACGGGTTTTGCGTAGTGGCATAAATATTGGTCAGACCAATTTGGAGGCACGGTGGATATGCAGCCGCAACAGAAAAAGGCCCTGCCCACGGAGATCGTCGAACAGATCAGAAAGATGATCGAAGAGGGCGGCTTGCGCCCCGGCGACAGGCTGCCCGCCGAACGCAACCTGGCGGAGCGGTTTAAGGTTTCGCGTTCGTCGGTGCGCGAGGGCATCAAGCTTTTGACCGAATCCGGGCTGCTGGAAAGCCGCCAGGGCGCGGGCACCTTTGTGCGGGAACGCAAAGGGGGAACGCTGATTGAAGCGGTGCTCTCCGGAAGCTATTCGCTGGAAGACGTGCTCGCCGTGCGCCTGATGCTTGAGCCGAAAATTGCGGCGCTCGCCGCCCGCAATGGTTCGCCCCAGGCCAAGGCCGCCTTGGAAACCCTGCTGCGGCAGCAGTGCGAGGCGCGGCCAGATTGCCGTTCGTGGGCGGATTTTGACCACAGGTTCCACCATGCCCTGACGGAAGCGGCGGGCAACCCTGTGCTGCGCGAGATGGTTTTTGCCCTGCAGGAGGGCTTTGCCAGAAGCCGCGACGACAGCGTGCAGTCGCCCGAACGGCTTGAGGCATCGCTGGCGGCCCACAGCGCCATTGTGGCGGCTGTGCTGAGCGGCGAACCCGCACGTGCGGAGGCGGCCATGCGCGAGCACCTGGAAGACGTGAAAAGGTTCATTTTTTCGTAACAAGGAAGTTTTTGGGGGGGGGCGAGTGAAAAAGCAAACCAACGTGCGGATGCGCGGCTGCGGCCGCAATTTTTCTGTAACCACCAACGTTTCGGTTTAGGGCGGCGCTCTATGATAACTACCTATCTCATCTATATGTGTCTTGGCGCATGCGCCGGTCTTCTGGCCGGGCTGCTCGGCATTGGCGGCGGTTTGGTCATCGTGCCCATGCTCAACATTGCCTTTGAGCTGCAGCAGTTCCCGGTGCAGCACCTGCAACATGTTGCCCTGGCCACGTCCATGGCCACGATGATTTTTACCTCAACGTCGAGCATGCGTGCGCACCACAAAAGAAAGACCATTAATTATAACATATTCTGGAAGCTCACGCCCGGCATCATTATTGGCACCTATCTGGGCGCCTGGGTTGCCTCTGTGCTTTCCACCCACTTTCTCCGGGCCTTTTTCGGCTTTTTCCTGTATTATGTGGGCACGCAGATGCTGCTTAACATCAAGCCCAAGGCTTCGCGCGCGTTGCCGGGCACGGCTGGCACGTTTGCGGCTGGCAGCGGCATCGGCATATTCTCCGCTCTGGCGGGCATTGGCGGCGGCACGCTGACGGTGCCGTTTCTGACCTGGTGCAACCAGTCCATGCTCACGGCCATTGCCACGGCGGCCGCCGTGGGGCTGCCCATAGCGCTTGCGGGCACCGCCGGGTATGTGATCAACGGCTGGAACGTGGCGGGCATTCCGGGGCCGCACATCGGCTATGTCTACATTCCAGCCCTGCTGGGCATCATTGTGGTGAGCGTGCTCACCGCGCCTTTGGGGGCCAAGCTGGCGCATACGCTGCCGGTGGCCAAGCTCAAGAAGATCTTTGCCGTGTTGCTCTTCATTGTGGGCACGCGGATGCTCTGGACAACCTTTATGTAGCCGCTTTTTAGCGCAACAAAAAAGTCCCGCCGTGCAAGGGGGACTTTTTTGTTGCGCGGCCTACGCCGCCGAAAAACGCCTGACGCCCAGGCCCCGCCGCATCAGGAGCAGAAGCCTTCGTGCGTTTCATCCATGAAGCGTTCAAGCCTTGCCACGGCTTTGCGCAGTTCGGCCTCAACCTGCACGTGTTTTTCAGGGGTGTCGCGGAACGCGGGAAGCGACACGCTCATGGCGCAATCCACACGCCCGGCATGGATTACGGGCACGGCATAGCAGTGCAGCTGGGGGTTGATCTTGCCGAGATCGCGGGCAATGGCCCCCTGACGCACCGTTTGCAGTTCTTCCAGAAAACCGTCCATATCAAAAGGCTCTTCGCGGCATTCGCCCGCGAAAAGGGCGACCACCTCATCGCGCCCGCATTGGCTGAGCAACGCCTTGCCCAGCGCCGTTTTCTGGGCGGGCATGCGCGAACCAACGCGCGAAATGATCTGGATAGGCTCGCGCGAATCCACCTTGGCGATATACAGCACTTCCGTGTGCGAAAGAATGCCCAGCTGGCAGATTTCCGCGCAGGCGTCCACCACCTGCCGCATGCAGGCCTGCGCCTGCGCCATAAGCGGATCCTGCGTGCGGAAACCTTCTGAAAACAGGTAGAGCCCCCGCCCCAGTTCGTATCTTCCTGAAAGCTTGTCCCTGCGAACAAAATCATGATGTTGCAGCGTTTCAAGAATAGGCGAAATCGTGCCCTTGCTGCTGCCGATGGCCTGGGCCAGCTGGGTGAGCGAGAGGCCGTGCTCCGTATCGGCCAGAGCCTCAAGAAGGGAAATGACCCGCTGGGTCGGCATGTGCATGGTTGGTTTTGGTTGATCTTGCATCACCGGTACTTTGCACGGAAAAACAATTTTTTCAAGAATGCGCGGAAGGGGTGCTTGACGCAGGTTGTTTGTACGTATAGTTTGTATTTACGTATTCAGTTCGTATATACAAATAATGGCAGCAATCCTGTAACGAGGGTGACTACATGGGAACAACGGGTGCTCTGACTATTCTTGGCGTAACGGTCGTCGGCATTGTGGTGCTGTGCGTACGTTACAGAGTCCATGCTTTTTTGGCGCTGATGTCCGCCTGCATTTTTCTGGGGCTCGCCAGCGGCATGCCGCTGGGGGCCATTGGGACGTCCATTGAAAAGGGCATGGGCAACACGCTGGGGTTTCTGGCTCCCATTTTGGCGCTGGGCGCGTTTATGGGAAAGATGCTCGAAGTTTCGGGCGGGGCGCAACGGCTTGCCAAATCGCTTATCGGCGTGTTCGGTCAGACCAGGGCCTATTGGGCCATGCTCATCATTGGCTACATTTGCGGCATTCCCGTTTTTGCCCAGGTGGGCATGGTGTTGCTGATGCCCCTGGCTTTCTCCATTTCCAAGGAATCCAAGCTCTCCATCCTGCTGGTGGCGCTGTCGCTCTACACGGGCCTTTTGGTGGTGCACTGCGCCGTGCCGCCCCACCCGGCGGCCATGGCCATTGCCAATGAACTGCACGCCGATGTGGGCAAGGTCATCATTTATGGCCTTATTCTCGTGGTGCCCGGAGCAATCGTTGGCGGCCCCATTTTTGCCAAATACATCAGCAAAAGAATCAGCGTGCCGCTGCCGAATGGCGCCGTTGCCAGCTTCATTGGCAAGGGTGGGCGCGAACTGCCCAGCTTTGGCGGAACCCTGCTGCTCACCCTGTTGCCGCTCATTCTTATGATCGGCAAGACCGTGGTTGAATTTTCCTCAACCAAGGATGCCGCCTATCTGCCCCTGGTGGAATTTTTGGGCCACCCCGTAATCGCCCTGTTCATTTCGGCCGTCGCTTCGCTGATTTTTCTGGGCGTGCGGCGCGGCTTCAGTTCCGTTGAATTGAGCGGCTTTTGCGACAAGGCCTTGCTGCCCATGGTTTCCATTCTTCTGGTCATTGGCGCAGCGGGCAGTTTCAACAAGGTGATCATGGACTGCGGCATGGGCAACATGCTCAAAAATGTGCTCGTCACGCTGCACATGCACCCGGTCATCATGGCCTGGGTCATTTCCTCCATCATGCGGTTTGCCCTGGGCAGCGCCACCGTGGCCATGATGACGGCGGCGGGCTTTATCAGCCCTGTGCTGGCCGTGCATCCCGTGGACCCGGCGCTCATGTGCATTGCCATAGGCGCGGGCGCTATCGGCTGGTCGCATGTTACGGATTCCGGGTTCTGGTTCTTCCGTGAGTTCCTGAACATGTCCGTCAAGGACATGTACCTTTCGTTCACGCTTTCCGGGTGCATTGTCTCAATCATTACGGTGATGCTCTGCTACCTCGCCTCATTCGTCATTTAACAGCGCTACATGGAGGATATGATGAAATATATAACGCCCACGCTTACCGCCCTGAAAAGTAAAACAGAAATCGACGTGCCCTCGTGCCTGAAGCACTATGACTTTCTTATCAATGCCGGCATCGACGGCGTGGCCATATTCGGCAGTTCCGGCGAATTTCCGCATCTTTCCGTAGAGGAGCGCAAAGGCCTTGTTTCTGCGGCCATCAAGCATATCGACAAGCGCATGCAGGTGCTTATCGGCACCGGCGACATGCGCGTTGAAGAATGCATCGCCATGTCCAATTTCGCCTTTGAGCAGGGGGCGGACGGCGTAATGGTGGTGGGGCCGTGGTATTTTGCCCTGACCGATGCGGATGCGATGAGCTATTTTGGCACGGTGGCGGAAAAGGTGCGCGGCAATGTGTATATCTACAACTACCCAGACCGCACGGGCTACAGCATTGCGCCCGATGTGGTGCTTGAGCTTGCCAAACGTCATCCCAACATTGTCGGCATCAAGGATACCATTCCCGACATGGCGCATACCGTGGAACTTATCCAGACGGTGAAGAGCAGCATCCCCTCGTTCGAGGTGCTGAGCGGCTTTGACCACAACTTTGCATCGAATATTCTGGCTGGCGGCGATGGCTGCATCGCGGCTGTTTCCAACGTGCGGCCCGACCTGTGCGCGGCCTGGCGCGACGCCATGAAGGCCCGTGATTTCGACGGCACCATGAAGTATCAGCAGCTGTTCAACCGCATCATGGGCGTGTACGGATTTTCCTCGCCCTTTATGGCCGCTATGAAGGGGCTTCTTGTGGATGCGGGCATTTTTGCCTCCGGCACGGTTGCCTTCCCCTATCAGGAGGCCACCAAAGCCCAGATTTTTGCCGTGCGGGAGTTTATGCGCGGGTTTTAGAGCCGTTTTGTTGTAAGGCTCAAACCGCTTTTGCCTGTGGTTCTTTGCCGCCACCGAGGCCGTTAAACGGCAGCCTTGGGCGGTGATTGCTCACAACGGGCAACCGGCGTTGCTCCGCCGCCGGTTCGGTTTCAGGCGCGCCACATGCCGCGCGGGGCGGCCGCCCCTTCGGCCGCCCGCTGAAACCGGAAATCTTTCAACAAAGAGAGGATGCCATGTCTATCACAGATATCTACGACAATCCGCAGAACGATGTATATAATGTTCAAACCCATGCGGCGGGGCCCCAGGGGGCGTTGCCGCTGACGGGCGACATGCTGCGCAAGCTGCCCAGCGGCGACATCTTCGGCATGACGCTGGATGCGGGCATGGGCTGGAAGCCCGATGATGTTCTCGGCCCCAACGTGCTGATCATCAGCACGCTTGGCGGCAAGCGCAATGACGACGGAACCCCCGACGCCCTTGGCCTGCACGTGGGGCACTGGGAGCTGGGGCTGCAAATTTCCTCTGCCGCCAGTGAGATCAAACGGCAGAAGGGCGTGCCCTTCGCCTCGTATGTTACCGACCCCTGCGACGGACGCACCCAGGGCACCACGGGCATGTACGATTCCCTTCCTTTCCGCAACGACGCGGCCATGGTTTTTCGCAGGCAGATACGCTCCCTGCCCACTGTCGGCGCGGTCATCGGCGTCGCCAGCTGCGATAAGGGCCTGCCCGCGACCATGATGGCCCTGGCATCCATGCACGACCTGCCCTGCGTGCTGGTTCCCGGCGGCTCGACCCTGCCGCCCACCGAGGGTGAAGACCTCGGCAAGGTGCAGACCATCGGCGCGCGCTATGCCAACAATGAGCTGAGCCTTGAGGATGCTTCACGCCTCGGTTGCCGTGCCTGCGGCTCCGCCGGGGGCGGCTGCCAGTTCCTCGGCACGGCCGGAACTTCGCAGGTGGTGGCCGAAGGCCTTGGCCTGGCCCTGCCGCACACGGCCCTTGCCCCCTCCGGCGAACCCGTGTGGGTGGAAGTGGGCCGTCAGTCGGCCAAGGCCGTGTTGGCGTTGCTGAAAAAAGGCATCACCATCAAGGATATCGTTACCGACAAGGCCATTGAAAACGCCATGATGGTGCATGCGGCCTTTGGCGGCTCCACCAATCTGCTGCTGCATTTGCCAGCCATCGCCCATGCGGGCGGTTGCCACCGCCCCACGGTGGAAGACTGGGCGCGCGTGAACAGCCTGGCCCCCCGTTTGGTCAGCGTGCTGCCCAACGGCCCCGTGTACCATCCCACCGTCCGCGCGTTTATGGCGGGCGGCGTGCCGGAAGTCATGCTGCACCTGCGCGATCTCGGCCTGCTGCATCTGGACGCGCTTACCGTGACCGGCCACACTGTGGGCGAAAATCTTGAATGGTGGGAAAAGAGCGAACGTCGCGCTGCCTTCCGCCGCATGCTCAAGGAACTGGACAACGTGGACCCGGACGACGTCATCATGTCGCCCGCCCGCGCCAAAGAACGCGGCCTGACCTCCACCATCACCTTCCCCGTGGGCAACATCGCGCCAGAGGGGTCGGTTATCAAATCCACCGCCATTGATCCCTCTGTTATCGATGCCGACGGCGTTTACCGCCACACTGCGGCCATCAAGGTTTTCACCGCCGAGCCCGACGCCATCAAGGCCATCAAGGCCGGTGAAATTGAAAAGGGCGACATGCTGGTTGTGATCGGCGGCGGCCCCTGCGGTACGGGTATGGAAGAAACCTATCAGCTGACCTCGTCGCTCAAGCACCTTTCATACGGCAAGTATGTCTGCCTGCTGACGGACGCGCGCTTCTCCGGCGTTTCCACCGGCGCGTGCGTGGGCCATATCGGGCCGGAAGCTCTGGTGGGCGGCCCCATTTCCAAGCTGCGCAACGGCGACATCGTGGAAATGGTGGTGGACTGCAACAAGCTTGAAGGCCGCGTCAACTTTATCGGCACCGACCCGCAGCATCCCCTCACGCCCGAAGAAGGGGCAAAGGTTCTCGCCGGGCGCGAAACGCACCCTGGCCTCAAGCCTGCGCCCGCACTGCCCGACGACACGCGTCTGTGGGCGGCCTTGCAGGCGGTGAGCGGCGGAACCTGGGGCGGCAGCGTCTATGATGTGGACAAGATTGTTGCCGTGCTTGAGGCCGGTAAAAAAGCTCTTGGCATGTAAGAGGGCGAACGCCCGTCATACATTGTAAAAAAAGGCCGCCCCACACACAGGGCGGCCCTTTTGTTCGTCTGCCAAAAAAGTATCTTGGCGGTTCTACATGCCCGCCGCCTGCAGCACAAAGCGGCGCACATCGCGCATTTCTTCAAGCAGGGCAGGGTAATCGAAGCGGGTGAAACGGCCATCCTGATAAAGCACTTCGCCGCCCACCATGGTCATGCGGGTTTCCATGCCGGTGGCCGCATACACAAGGTGCGAGATTTCATTATACATGGGCTGCATGTTGGGCTGGGTCATGTCCAGGGCCACGCAGTCCGCCACTTTGCCGGGGGCCAACGAGCCCAGGCGGTCATCGTGCATGGCGGCGGCGCCGCCAAGGGTGGCCATGTCGAGCACCTGCCCGGCGGGCAGCAGCGTGGGGTCCAGCCCCGTCAGCTTGTGCAGCAGGGCGGTGCGCCCCATTTCGGAAAACATGTTCAGGCGGTTGTTGCTGGCCGCGCCGTCCGTGCCGATGCCCACGGACATGCCGCGTTCAAGCATGGCCGCCACCGGCGCGGCGCCCGAAGCCAGCTTCATGTTGGAGGAAGGGTTGTGGGCCACCACAGCCTTGCGGGCCGTCAGCAGGTCCAGCTCGGCGGAGGTCACGTCCACCACATGCGCCAGGGTGCAGGGCAGGTCAAGCAGCCCCAGGCTGCGGCAGTATTCCACCGGCCGCTTGCCCTGGGCGGAAAGGCATATCTGCGTTTCGGAAGGGGTTTCGGCCAGGTGGATATGCAGCGGCAGGCCGCATTCCTGCGCCAGATCGCGGCAGGCAGTCAGAATTTCCGGTGTGGTGGTGTAGACGCTGTGCGGGTTGACCGCCACGCGCAGCCGGTCGTGCCCCCGGTATTTTTCCGCCAGGGCGCGGGTTGCGTCGAGGGCCGCCTCCGGCCCGGGAAACGCGGCCGAGGGAAAGGCAAAAACCGCCTCGCCGCCCATGCAGCGCAGCCCCGCCATTTCCGCCGCGGCAAAAACGGATTCTTCAAACAGATACATGTCCAGGCAGGCGGTGGTGCCTGTGCGCAGCATTTCAGCATAGCCCATAAGGCTGCCCAGGCGCACGATCTCGGGCGTGAGCTTTTGCTCCACGGGAAAAATGCGCTGGTTCAGCCAGTCCATCAGCGGCATGTCGTCGGCCAGGCCGCGTAGAAAGGTCATGGCCGCGTGCGTGTGCGCGTTGACGAGGCCGGGCAGAACGAGCATGTTTTCAAGGTTCAGAACGTTCTCCGCCTGCCAGCGGGCCGTTATTTCGACTTTGGGGCCCACTTCGGCCACCAGACCGTTGTGGATGGCCATGGAGGCGTTTTCAAAAACGCGGCGGCGCTCGTCCTGGGTGACGATGCGGGCGGCGTGGAGCAGTGTGTCGCAGTGGCGCATGCGTTTCTCCGCTGACTGGTTGACGGGGTGGATAAAACTGTTTTTTGGGGCGCTGGCTCCGCGCCAGCGCGAACAAGCCCAGCCCCGCGCAAGATCCGCCCAGATCGGCGCGGGTCCGCGCTGTCGGCAAGGCGGCGGGCCGCCTGCGGGGCGTGACGCGAAACAACAGATGTAGCGCCGTGGCCCGCCCTTGGCAAGAAAAGCGACCTGGGACGGGCTGGAAACTGCGGGGGAAAAGATGCGGTGTGTGGTTCTGCACGGCCTTGGCGGCAGCCCCTTTGAGGTGCGCCCCGTGGCCGAAGCCCTGCAAGGGGCGGGCTTTGCGGCAATGTGCCCGGTGCTGCCGGGGCATGCCGCCTCGGAAAAAGCCTATCTTGACAGCTCCTATCCCCAGTGGCTCGACTGCGCGCGGGC
>Ga0183101_1000485_pt1 | contig 17944 bp, 11 predicted proteins | sample Biomet3_FD_127790 | JGI IMG/M metagenome (GOLD analysis project Ga0183101, IMG submission 127790) | Microbial communities from bioreactor (seeded with sewage sludge) at LBNL, California, USA - Biofuel metagenome 3 | ecosystem: Engineered > Bioreactor > Anaerobic > Unclassified ... | reverse complement strand
AAATTTTTTTTTCTCTTTTTTTATCCTTTAAAAAAAACCACATACTTATATCCGTTTCTTGCGCCTCACGCCCGTGAGTCGGAAAAAACATAAGGACGAAACTTGCGACTCACGGGCGTGAGTCGCAAAGCACGTAAGTACCTAATTAAAAAAGAATGCTATTGATAATACATACCAGAATATACGAAACTGATACCAACTTTATAAGAAGCAAATATAACAATAAGACTTTGCTCGGATGAGCACTTTTGATACAGAGAGGCATAAATGCAAAAAGGCTTTCCTCGTTAGGAAAACCTTTTGTGTTGGAGCGGAAAACGGGACTCGGACCCGCGACCCCGACCTTGGCAAGGTCGTGCTCTACCAACTGAGCTACTTCCGCAATAAAACTTTAGTGAAGAGAAGGAGAGTCGAACTCCCACGACATTACTGTCACTACCCCCTCAAAGTAGCGCGTCTACCAATTCCGCCATCTCTCCATAAGTAAATAAAGAACGCTTTTTTTAGATAAACACTTTATCACTCGTTGTGCCCAGAACAAGAGTCGAACTTGCACGTCTATTAAACACTCGCACCTGAAACGAGCGCGTCTACCATTCCGCCACCTGGGCATCGCTGAGCGGAAAACGGGACTCGGACCCGCGACCCCGACCTTGGCAAGGTCGTGCTCTACCAACTGAGCTACTTCCGCATTTGCGGGTACAAAGGTAAGTAAAATCCCCAAACTACCAAAACAATTTTATTTTTTTTGGTTCACTTTTTTCACTTCGTTCTCCCCGCCAAGACCATCAACACATTCTATCGCGATAGTCAGAATATTCAAACTGCTTAAATATGACAGCATTAGCATCGGAAGTCCACATTCCGATAGCGGGATGATGAATGCCGTTGAACATGTTCGTTTTTACAGTCGTATAGTGAATCATATCTTCAAAAATAATCCGATCACCTATTTTCAGCTCCTGTTCAAAGCTCCATGTTCCTATAAAGTCTCCACTTAAGCAGGAGTTTCCTCCCAATCGATAGGTGTACGATCCTTCCTCACCTTTGCGAGCTCCTATAATATCGGGCTGGTAAGGCATTTCAAGGCAATCCGGCATATGACAGGTGAAACTGACATTAAGTATCGCCGTGCGTATACCCTGATTTTCTACTACATCGACAACCTTACTACTCAACACCCCCGTACGCCATGCAAAGGCAGAACCGGGCTCGAGAATAATTTTAAGCCACGGGTAACGTTTCCGAAGCCCTTTCAATATCTCGACAAGTCGCGAGGTATCGTAATCTCGGTGTGTCATTAAATGTCCTCCCCCAAGATTGAGCCACTTGATCTGCGGGAACCATGAAGAGAATTTAGCTTCCAAATGTTCGAGCATGCGCTCCAGCTCGTCGGGCATAGACTCGCAAAGACAATGACAATGGAAACCCTCTATAGAGTCAGGAAGTTGATCGGGCAATTGATCGGAAGTAATGCCAAAACGAGTGCCCGGTGCACAAGGATTATAAAGAGCAGTCTTCACTTCCGAGTACTCAGGATTAACCCTGACTCCACAAGATACATCTTTTCCGATGGTCTTGGGATAGTAATAGTCAAGCTGCGAAAAAGAATTAAATGTAATGCATCTACTGTATTTAACTATCTCGTCGAACTCTTCGGGAACGTATGCCGGCGAATAGGTATGAGCACGACTACCAAACTCCTCAAAAGCAAGTCTGGCTTCATACAACGAGCTAGCCGTAGAATGTTCGATGTATTCTCTGAAAATAGGGAACGTACGCCACAAAGCAAAAGCTTTAAAAGCCAAAATAATTTCAACCCCAGTTTGATCGGCAACAGACTTGATAAGACTCAGATTCTTACGAAGCAAATCTTCCTCTACAATATAGCAAGGAGAAGGAAACTTATTATAATCAATCATATCTAATATTTAATTTCAGATGAATGTGCAAAGATATAGATTACTCCTTATATTTTCATCTATTTTAGATATCTTTGTCTCTCAATCAACAAAAGCATCATGATAGAAATACAAGGAGCGCTCAGTAAGAATGACATTGAACGCATTATTTTTGGAAAAGAGAAAATCGGTCTTTCGCAAGAGACAACAGAGGCAATCGAAAATTGTTACCACTTTCTGAGAACATTCTCCTCGCAAAAAATCATTTATGGAATCAATACCGGCTTTGGACCGATGGCTCAATGGAGGACAGACGAATCGGATCTTAAAGCTTTGCAATACAATATCATAAGAAGCCATGCTACCGGAGCAGGCAAAAGTGTAGAGCCTGTCTATGTAAGAGCAGCAATGGTAGCTCGGCTTCAGACTTTTGTACAGGCCAAATCGGGGGTACACATCGATTTGGTAAATCTACTGATAGAATTTATCAATCGGGAGATTTATCCTTTGATTCCGGAACATGGGAGTGTAGGTGCCAGTGGCGATTTAGTACAATTGGCTCACATTGCCCTTACATTAATAGGTGAAGGAGAAGTATACTATAAAGGAAAATGGCAACCCACTGCCGAAGTCATGAGCCAAAACAACTTAAAGCCCTTTGAGATACATATAAGAGAGGGACTATCGGTCACAAACGGAACTTCGATGATGACAGGTATTGGCTTTATCAATGTATACCATGCCGAAAACTTATTGCATTGGGCCACCGCGCTATCAGTAATGATCAATGAAATAGCATCTTCGTACGATGATCTGATGTCTGAAGCTTTAAATAGTGCCAAGCACCATAAAGGACAACAGATTATCGCCAAGATGATGAGAGATTGGGCAAAGGGAAGCGAATGTTTGCAAAAACGCGAGAACGACCTATATGTGGAGAACAGGCATGAAGAGAAAGTTATTATAAATAAAGTACAAGCATATTATTCGCTGCGTTGCGTTCCACAGATACTTGGTCCGATATGGGAGGAGATAAAGAATGCAGAAGAAATAGTCGTAGACGAATTTAACTCGGTATGCGACAATCCCATTGTAGATCCCTCTACCGAGAATATTTATCATGGCGGCAATTTTCATGGTGACTATATTTCGTACGAGATGGATAAGCTTAAAATAGGCGTTACAAAGATGACAATGCTCATGGAGCGCCAATTAAATTATCTCTTTCACGACCGCATTAACGATATTCTTCCACCCTTCGTTAATTTGGGAGTACTAGGATTAAATTACGGACTACAAGCCTCGCAGTTCACTGCAACTTCTACGACAGCCGAATGCCAGACACTATCAATGCCGATGAGTATTCATAGTATTCCAAACAATAATGACAACCAAGACATTGTGAGTATGGGAACCAATTCGGCGCAAATAGCCGCAACCATCATTGAAAATGCCTATCAGGTGATGGCTATCGAAGTAATGGCCATTGTACAAGCCATTGATTATTTAAAAATTCAGGAGAAAATATCTCCTTCCGGACAAGCTATATATCACGAAGTGAGAAGTTTTTTCCCCGTCTTTATCGAAGACACACCCAAATATAAAGAGATCAGAGAAATAGAGGATTATCTTAAAAGGAAAAGCTTTTGAAGTGCCACTTCGGTATGGTTAAAATAGTATCAGTATCGCTTCCAATATTCACCTTTTGGAACGCTTTGAAAAACAACTTCGAGATAAATGCTTTTCCATTAACGCAATCTTACGTCAATGGAGTATGCGTCTCGCAAAATACAAATCGAGTATCCGAAATAACAACTTTTGCACACGAATCTTCAAAAGCTGCTTATATCACTTATTCTCAGTACGCTTTTGCAAAGATCATAATTTATTGATTCTCAGAGAGAAGATGTACTTTTCAGGTCCCGTTTTGCTATCGTATCTCAATATCTAACTGATATACAGGTGATAAACGTGACGGGAACAGGAACCAAAGTATTATAGAAAAACATCGAAATGATTCATACCGGTACGCTCCCCTTTTCAAGCAGCCAATAATACACGATTATTTCAATAAATCAGTGTCGTACTTATCTTCCTAAAACCACATATGGACCTAAATTTGTTGACGTCCATACGTTTTCTGAAAAACTTAAGGACGTCACCGAAAAAACTAACATACGACAACTTTGCAAAAAATCAACCGTATGTCGCTGCGGTAACTAACGTATCTCGCAGAAGAAACTAACGTTAGTTGTTAGGATAACTTCCGTTAGTTACCGCAGTAACTTCTGTTAGTTATTGCTGCGACATACGTCTGTTTTTTTAGTCATACTTTTATTGGTGGACCTCAACTTGTGGAAATATTCAATTAGAGTCGGTACGATATGCTTACTATCAAAGAAAAATAAATAAACCTAGTCTCATATATCTGTAGGGCATGATTTAGAATCGTTCTAAACAGAGGTCCGCTGAAAATAACGTATCTACAATATGCTCACGAGCCGATTTTGGGGCCTCTTTTCGCTGGCGTTGTATATGGTGCATCGTTAACATACTGTGGGATAGTTCCGTATGGTGTCATACGGAGGTGGCAAAGGATGAAATGATAAATCTTTTCTATACATATTAAAACAAATGGATTTGCTATGCATCCTTAGTTATTCCGGTCCTGATCGTTCCATTATGATGGATGCTATTTGTAAAGTGAAAGATTGAAGTTTGCTGGCGAGCTGAGCCTCACACATTGGTGAGCCCACACACTTGATGATGATGGGAAGTATAAAAACAAAAAAACGAGCTATTCTCTCGAACTTCCCGCCTCTTCATCTTAGAAAGCCCGTATTGGCTTTCTAAAGTTAACATTGTTATCATCCTAAAAACAACTTGCTTATCTCTAAGCTCCTTAAAAAAACTAATAAAACAAATCAATCTTTTATTCATTTTCTAACCTAATGAAAAAAGAACCTTCAATCAATCCTTTTTACCAATCTAATACTAATTGAAAACTAATCTTTTGTTTAACCTTAAAATAATAAACCCAAAACTAAAATATTCAGCATTTTCCCAAATGCGATACAAAGGTAAGGCATTTAGTTGAATGTTGTATCGACAAAGCATGTTTTATAACATATTTTTTGAATATACTCTGAAAATGTTATTAATACAATATATATTCATATCGATTCTTTAATAAGGTTTAAATAAATAGCTCTATCAGAGCTTATAAAAAGCCTAATAGAGCTACTATAGTTTTTAATTTGGATATAAAAGTCTAGAACAAACATCTCATATCCATGACTAATTTATCATCAATATCCCATTTGATGTAGCGCATGGCACAATTGATCAGGACACGAAGTGGTTTTCATCCCGCATCGAACACCTTCGAGCTTGGCTATCACCTCTTCAATCTTCATACCTTTGACAAGTATTGAAATACCTTTCAGATTTCCATCACATCCATTGTCAAAATAAACATCTTTGAGAATACCATTCTCCACATCAAGATGAATGGCGGTACTACAAGTGCCTTGCGTATAATAAGTATATTTCATAAAAAGACCGAGAATTCTATCAATCAGATATTATTATTCCTCTTCAAGAGGCTTCATATTGGTATAAACGTTTTGAACATCTTCGTCATCTTCGAGACGTTCTACCATTTTATCAATGGTTTCACGCTGTTCGGGAGTAGCATCTTTCAGCTCGCTAGGAATACGAGTGAACTCAGCCCCTTTTACTTCAAAACCGTTTTCTTCAAGGTATTTTTGAATAGCATTAAAAGACTTCGGGTTACCATAAATAGTAAGTTCGCCTTCTTCCTCATCAAAATCATACTCTTCTTCAACACCGAGGTCAATCATTTCGAGAATCAGATCGTCTATATCCAAGCCCTCTTTCATTGCCACGGTAAATACACACTTATGGGTAAACAAGAAATCCAAACTTCCCATTGTTCCCATATTGCCAGAGAATTTATTAAATACGCTACGAACATTGGCAACGGTACGAGTGGTATTATCGGTTGCAGTTTCTACAAATACAGCGATACCATAAGGGCCATAGCCTTCGTAATTCATTTCTTTATAATCCTTCTCATTCTTGCCCATTGCATTTTTGATGGCACGCTCAACATTGTCTTTCGGCATGTTCTCATTTTTTGCAGTAGTAATAATGGCACGTAAATGAGGATTATTTTCAGGATCGGGCCCGCCGGCCTTTACCGCAATAGCTATTTGTTTACCAATTCGGGTAAATGTACGAGCCATATTACCCCACCTTTTCATTTTTCTTGCTTTTCTAAATTCAAATGCTCTTCCCATTGGAGTGTAATTTGCGAGAAGACTTCTTCAGCCTCCTCCTTGTTAGTTATATGAATGTTATATTATCTCAACGTTGCATGAAGCTTATCGCCCAAATTATTTATCAATTTGGACATAACCTTTTCTATTGTTTTATCATTAAGGGTTTGGTTATCATCCTGAAGAATGAAACTTACCGCATAAGATTTTTTGCCGGCCTCAAGTCCCTTACCTTCGTAAACATCAAACAGATTGACATCTTTCAGTAGCTTACGTTCTGTTTCGCAAGCAATCTTTTCTATTTCAGAGAAAGGCACATCCTCGTCGAGCAATAGCGCCAAATCACGACGCACTGCAGGGAACTTGGATAATTCCGTATAGCTTATCTTTTGTTTGCTTACCACCTTGTGAAGTACATCCCAATTGATATCGGCAAAGAACACTTCGTTATCAATCTCGAAAGCCTTAGTGATAAGATGACTTACAACTCCGAATGTAGCAAGACGCTTGCCTCCACGAGTAATAAGCTGCATAGCCTGAGTGAATATATCATCTTCGCATGATTCGATAGTCAATTCATGACGCTTCACTCCTACTCTTCTCAAGATGTTCTCTACATAAGCTTTCAATTCGAATACAGAGGTTTTCTCATCCGGATGCGCCCATGAATTACTTACTTTCTTACCGGTAAGCCACAATGCAAGATGATAATCTTCGGAGTAAGCTGACAAGACTTTTTCAGCATCACGTTTCGAAGCATCAAAACAGTAACAATTGCCATATTCAAAGAAACGAAGATCTGCGTTTTGGCGATTGGCGTTGCGGGCAATACTTTCCAAACCACCGAACAACAACGTCTGACGCATAACACCAAGGTCGGAACTTAAAGGATTGATCAGTTTCACCGAATGTTCAACAGGATACGACTTCAATTCGTTATAATAAGCGGCTTTGGTCAGCGAGTTATTCAATATTTCATTAAAGCCACAACCAACCAACTCTTCTCCTATGAGATTCTGAAGCTTATTGGAGCGATCGTTCTCGCCTTTGATTGTAAGACTAGATTTTAGCGTATTGGGGATTTCAACATTATTATATCCATAAATACGCAAAATATCTTCAACCACATCGCAAGGACGCTGCACATCTACACGATAAGGCGGAACTGAAAGTTTAACACCCTCAGAAGTTTCTTCAAGAATCTTCATTTCCAGACTTGTAACGATACTCTTTATCGTATCGACAGGTATCACTTTACCGATGAGCTGATGTACATACTCATAATTTAAATCTACGATAAAATCGGCAGGTTCTGCAATACATACGTCTTGTATATCCGATGAAATTGTTCCACCGCCCAATTCTTTTACAAGCAGAGCTGCTGCTTTCAATGCATATATCACTCCGTTGGGATCAATTCCCCTTTCGAAACGGAACGAAGCGTCGGTACTCAATCCATGACGGCGAGCCGTCTTACGAACCCACGTGGGATGAAAGTAGGCGCTTTCGAGGAAGACGTCGGTAGTCTTTTCTGTTGTTCCAGAGTCTAGTCCCCCAAATACTCCCGCAATACACATCGGTTCTTCGGCATTGCATATCATCAAATCGCATTCGGAAAGTTTGCGTTCGACTCCATCAAGAGTAGCAAAAGAAGTTCCTTCGGGCATCGTCTTCACAACTATTTCGTTTCCTTTAATAGTATCAGCATCAAAACAATGCATCGGTTGACCATATGCAAAAAGTATATAATTGGTAATATCTACAATATTATTAATGGGACGTAAACCGATAGACAGCAAATGGCTTTTCAACCAATCAGGGCTTTCTTTCACTGTAACGCCTTTTATCGTAACACCTGCATAATGAGAACATGCTTCGGTATTCTCTACTTTCACACTTATATTCAGATTCTGATTGTCTACTTCAAAAGCATTAACCTCCGGTTTGTGCAAAGCAGTAGGCTTATTGTTTTGAACCAAATAGGCATACAGATCGCGAGCCACTCCATAATGAGAGCAAGCATCAGCACGATTGGGAGTAATATCAACCTCTATTACATAATCGCTTTTAACATTATAATAATCTTTAGCCAATGTACCGGGAACAGCCGAATCAGGTAATACGATAATGCCCTGATGATCGTGACCGATACCGATTTCATCCTCTGCGCAAATCATGCCAAAAGATTCGACACCACGAATTTTAGATTTCTTTATAGTAAAACAATCATCTCCATCGTAAAGCTTTGCACCAAGAGTAGCGACAACCACTTTCTGGCCTGCAGCCACATTAGGAGCCCCACAAACTATTTGTTGAGGTTCACCGTCACCAAGATTAACAGTTGTAATATGCAAATGGTCAGAATTAGGATGTTCCGTGCATGTCAGTACTTCACCTATAACCAAACCTTCAAGCCCACCTTTGATTGTTTGCACTTCATCCAAAGCATCTACTTCAAGGCCAATAGAAGTCAAAGCATCCGCCACTTCTTGTGGCGCTAAATCAAAATCGACATATTCTTTCAGCCAATTATATGAGATATTCATGTTTTATTTATATAACGTTATTTATTTTTCTTATTTTGACTTGCAAAGTTACAAAACTAATTTTGAAATAGTATATTTCGTTCCATTTATTTAGTATATGTACCAAACACTCGCTACATTTAAACAATGATTCATACGCCCAAAAGAATAACGAAGAAACGGTTGCTGCCAAACACATTTCTTCGTTATACAATTAAATGTTGATTCTTACTTAGGGCAAGAAATCAAAACATTTTATTTCCATAAAATATCCTCTAATTCTGCCTAAACATGATAAAGCTTGCCGCTCCCGTTCCAGTCATAACAGCCGAAGATGTAGCATTTATTTCGCCCGCCGAACCCACAAGTGGAAAACGATACACCTTGTAGCCGGTCGAAGAATTAGTGATAACCACCAAATCGTTGAATGTTGTCCCATCCAGGTTAGTCCCTCTCATGTTTTTGATAAAAGAGACCTTTTCACCAATATCGAAGGTTTTCAATACTTCATCAACACGACTAGCAACCTTATACATCATCAACTTATTGTCAGCAGCATAATAAATAACACTTGCTCCCCTAGGAGCGGCCATCACGTCACTGGCAATTAATCCTGATGTACCAGGTATTTGAGAAAAAGTGGGTACAGGAGAATAATAATGCCAATAGAGTCCAAAATCAGCAATATAATATTTATTGTTTAAACCATGTTTCACCACTCCGTAACATGTCGTTGAATAACCTCCATCGACCCTTGGTAAAAGCTTCAACATGGTAAAAGCACTATCTGAGAAGCATGTAGAAGACTTTTTCTTACTATCTATACAAAACTCGAAATTACTTCCAAATTCAGTGTAATATACCTTTTGAGACTTTTGATCATAACCATACACTTCAGTTTCTCCACAAATTAGATCAGGACAAAACTCTTGGTCACCAACCATTTGATAATTAAATTTTCCAATTCCTTGTCCACCATATTGATAATGAATATGCCCATTATTAATAAGATACTGTGTATTGAATGATTCCTGTTGTAAACCCTGCAAATTAACACTTGAAGGAGTTTCATAAAACTCATCCTTCAGTTTTTTAAACACTGTCAAGTCATTAGCATTTAAAGTCACCATATCCTTATTTGTTACAATATGATAAGCCGACTTATTATATAGCATCGTAGTCGTACCGTCAGGATTTGTAACAGCATGATTGTAATTAAATGGAATATAAATCATAGAGACAGGCGTTCCCTGCAATTTCTCTGTATTTATCACATCTGCAAGCAAATTTTCCTTTATATCGCCAGAAAGTGACAAATAATCCACATCAGTAAATCCGTCTTTGGCTTTAAGCACATACCACCCCGTATTGATATCAGTAGCGGTAACAGTCAAAGGAGCGGTAACACTTTTGTATATGTTTCTCAGAGAATCTTTTACTTGATAATATAAGGTATAACTACCAACACCGAGATTGCAATTAATAGATAAATCGTGCTGAGTGGATAATGTATCTCTAGTATTCGGATAATTTTTATCAACAGTATACCACAAATAAGTATATCTGGAAGCATCGTCATTTGTCAATTTCGGAGCAATTTTCAGTTCAGCTTGAGCTTTAATGCTTATACTATCTATAGCACTTATTTCAACGGACATAAGTGCATTTTCAGAGATATAATTATAATTGCCTTTGTCATCATAACAGCCACACACTAAAAAGAGTAGCGTATAGCACATAATCAATATGTTAAATAACTTTTTCATCATTACCATATATAAGGATTGTCAAAATTAACCAAAGTTCCATCAGCTTCTGCTAAGGGAGCATCAGGATGTAAATTATTGTATTCAAACAACTTCTGTTGGATCTTAGAATTAAGAAAATACAAAAAAGAAGAATCCGAAGGTATTGTATCGAAGTTCGTAATACCCGTATTATCAATAATAAACCTCATTTTAACACTGCCCCAAGAATCACCAAAAGCATTATACCAGTCACTCCAATTAGTTGGTTTAATAGCCAGTGAAGAGAACATTATATTTGTGGTATCGCATTCTAAAACCCCAACTTTAAAATGATCATTAGCAGCAACCTTCAAAGTCAACTTCACCGTTTTCAAATCTAAAGAAGGATCTTTGAGTAATGTAATAGGAACTTTTACCTCACTCTGTCCGGCAGGCATTACCATACGTTTTTGCACATCTTGAGATGAGAGAGGTAAAAAATGAGTACCCGAAACAGCAGCATTGGCATCGCTCACATTCGATTGGACTAAAGAAAAAGACCGATCAGATGGAGAAGGATTACCCATCGCATGAACTGTGATAAATACATCGGCTTTTGAAGAGGCCGATTCTGCATAAAAAAACGAATAGTTGATATCCTTATTTGCAAAATAAATTGCAGGATCATTTTCATATGCCAAAGGATCATTCAAAGAGCATGATGTCAAAGCAATGAGCCCCCAAAATAATAGATATAAGTTTTTTTTCATCATCATTCAAATGAAATTTGAGATTTTGGAATAGGTATAACATAGCTGTTTAAAGGAACAGAAACACTTGTTGGCCAAGAAAAAGACGCATAGCTATGTTTCTTATAAAAGAAGAACATTTGCCCTTCGCCCATAAATTCTTTACGCCACTCTTTTTCCATACGACTAATCACCGCACTCGAATTAATCAATGTATTATCGATAGAGCTATCGAGACCACGCGACAAACGCCATGTTTTAAAATAGCTCATCATCGCGTCAATCGTTTCGTCCTCGAAAATAATAAAATACATTTCGCTCAATCGAATACAAGGCACTGTATACATACCATAGAAAGCCCCACGATAATTATACTTCAAAAAATGAAGACTAATACCGAGCGATCCGGCATCAGCGGTCTGTGCCCAATAACGATTACTTTTATAACGAATATCATCAGGATAAAGAGAAGACTCATAGCAAGTCGATAAGAATTTGGGATCTTGCGTAAAAATCTGATTAGCTACGGCATAAGAAGGAGTATATACATCACTGACAAAATTTGAATTGTAAAGGCCAAAGATATGTTCTATCTTCATATTGTAGTTAGCATTGCCATGAGCAGAAAAGTAAGCTTCATCACAAAGAGAAAATTCTTTATTTCCTGATTTGTCGGTAGCGGCAACTACTTTCTTCGCATTTTCGACAGCCTTATCCTTCTGCCCTATCCAATAATAAAAACGAGCTTTAGTAGCCAAAGCTGCGAAGTAATTAAAATGCAATTGACGATAATATTGCCAAGGATCGGAAACTATCGATTCAGAAGACGAAGAAGAAACATCAAGACAAGAAGTGGTCGTAATGGCAGGATCTGATGTTGCAAGCAATTCTTCTGACTTATTTAAATCAGATTCGATATTTTTTACTACTTCATCATAAGTCGACGAAGTGAGCTTCGTAGCATCGTGTGTGAACTCGGTGACATAAGGAATACATTTAGCCGAACCTGTCGCATTATCAGGAATAGGCCCAAATAAACGAAGCAAATCGAGATGCAAAAAGGCACGTAGACCATAGCACTCACCCGCTATAAGCTCCTTATTGCCATTAGTAAAAGTAATACCGGATCCCTCAACATTTTGAAGAATATCATTTATTTGAGCAATAGCTGTATAATATTTGTTCCACATACCAGTGATGTCCGACTCCACATCACTGTTAGAATAGTCAAATTTAGCCAAATAATAAGCTGCAGGATCTTTTGATTCAACAGGAACAGTCCACGTGTGAGCAATCATTTCAGGGATGTACATAGTAACCGTCTTACCGTAAAGTTCTTTTTGTCCTAACAATATATATACCCCATTAAGTGCTTCTTTATAACCTCCTTCTGAAGAAAATAGTTTTGATTCTCGAATCTCGGTAACGGGATTCACATCAAGCCAGTCGCTACAACTGCCTAATAATATCAATACTGAAAACAGAAAAATACATGTATATTTCATAATGCCTAAGTTTTTAAAGTTAGAAACGTGCGGTCAGCGAAAAAGTAAAGGAACGAGCATACGGATAACCGGTACCACGTTCTTGTTTAATCGTCGACAAATAGAATAAATCCTCGGCATATCCTCCAAGAGAAAGATATTGCAAGGGAACTCCCATTTTTTTCATCCATTCAGCAGGTACCTCGTAGTTGAGTGACAATGAATTACACCTCAATGTATTTTCGTTCTGTACGAAACGGCTAGTAGCATAAGTAGTGGTGAAATCAGTGATAGCTTTAAACTTAGCAGTAGGGTTTTCTGGACTCCAACGATCATATAATGCCCGACGGTCAGCATTATTATAAGGCAAAATGTTCTCAACCTTACTAACCAACGTGTTATTATACTGTTGCCCGCCAAAACGATAAGAGAAAATAGCATTGAGCATCCAACCCTTATAACGAATGCGAGTATTAAACGTTCCAAGATATTTGGGTTCATTAATACCACAAGCCACCTTGTCCTTTGAATCCCAAATATAAGTGATCGTTCCATCGTTTTTCAAATAGATTTCTTTACCATTACTCGGATCAATCCCCAGACTCTTTACCGCAAAGATTGTGCTCAAACTTTCTCCTTCCTTGTACAAAAAACTTGGACTCACCGACCTAGTATTTCTCATCAAAGAATTAAGATATTCCAGATAATTGGATATTTTTTTTATCTTATTCACATTATGAATCATGGTACCTCCAATAGACCAATAAAAACTCTTCTTTGTATTTCTTATGATATAGGCATTAGCACTTACCTCGAAACCTTTATTCTCCACCTGACCGACATTCGCTTTGTAACTGCTAAAACCGGATGAAGTAGGAAGATTGACATCCGAGAGCAAGTCATCAGTCAATTTATGATAGTAATCAAGACTAAATGTGAAACGACGTTTACACAATTCCAAATCAATACCTAAGTTCGTTTGCTTCGTAACCTGCCATTTCAAATCGTTATTACCAATGCCCATCACAGATACCCCATGAAAACCATTATAGTTGTAGCCACTAATTGCCTCATAACTTGTCAGCGCCTGATAAGGGCTGAACGACTGCGAGCCGGAAGTTCCGTACGACAGACGAAGACGGGCTATATTGAATACTTTACTCTTGCGCAAGAACTTTTCATTATGAATGTTCCAACCGGCACCCAAACTCCAGAAAGGAGCAAAACGCTTGTCTTTACCAAATTGAGACGAACCTTCGGTTTTGAGAGTCCCGTCCAAAAAATAGCACTGATTGAAAGTGTAATTAAAATTGGCGGTCAGCCCCACGCGGCGTACCGTACTTTCTGTTCCTGACGGCGTAGAGCCCAAAAGATAAGCAGTAGCAGCGCCAAAAAATGCAAGATTTGAATTGGTAATACCTTCGGCCTGCATCGAATAGTTTTCATCTTTGCTTTCAGAAAGTTCGTACCCCAAACCGACGTAGATAACATGTTTTTCATTGAATGTTTTCGAATAATTGGCTGTCAAGCCCAATTCGTATTCCGAATGATCACCGGTAGCATAAGTATAAGTACCCTTTCGTCCATAGTCAGACAAATTATATCCGTCGAACATCGTATTCTCTGCTGAGACATATACATCGGAACGATTCTTCGTCGAAGTAATGCCCAACTGACCACGAAAAAATAATTCGGGCAACAAATGCCATTCGATAGAAAAGTTATTTTGAATCATAGAGTAAGTACTCTTGTTCTTTTGAGGCAGCAACGCATTATAAAGGGGATTATACACCGTATTCGTTTTGCCGATGCCCGTATATTTTAGATTATCCTCAAGCATTTTCTTTAGATTTCCCTTATCATCGTAAGGTGTAAAATAAGCATTGACCGAAGCATAACTACCGAATGAGCCGTAAGGTGAGTTTTGTGCATCGTTCGAAATAATCTGCAAATCATTCTGGAAGGTCAGGTTATTATGTCTATAAGAAAGGAATACACCTCCAGTAAATGTATTACGTAATGAGCCTTTCATCGCTCCCATAATATTATTGTAAGAAATATTGCCGGCATAACGAAAGATATCATCACCTCCTTCGATAGTCAAACTATGCTTATTGCCGATGCCAGTATGAATTGGATATTTGAGCCAATAAGTATCAACACCACGCTCCACTTGCATACGGCGATCATTGTACAAATCGTAAAGTCCTTGTTGGTTCACAGGATAAGTTTTGTCGGTATAGAGTCCGGCCAGCTGCTCAAGCTGTAACTTTTCTAAAGAATTCATCAAGTTATATCCGGTCAAATCGGGGACTTCGAGACTCAAGGTTCCCTTGTAAGTCATTCTAAGCCGACCAGGATCCGGTTTTCTCGTTGTAATAACAACCACACCATTGGCACCACGTGCTCCATAGAGTGCAGTCGCACTGGCATCCTTTAATAATGTAATACTTTCAACCTGATTCTCGTCCAAGTCATTCATGCGTGCCAAAGAGATTTCAAAGCCGTCCATAATAAACAAAGGAAGATTGGTCCTGTTGCTAGAATAGTTTTGCAAATTTTTTACATCCGAACTCAAACTTGTCGAGCCGCGCATCGTTACGTTAGGAAGCTTGTTCGGATCGGAACCGGTCAAATTATTCTGAACGATATTGAAACTAGGATCGATATTGGCAAGAGTGGACAACAAATTTGTATTACCTGCTATCTTCAACTGTTCTTTGGTTATAGTAGACGCAGCACCAGTATAACTTTCGCGCCGTTTGTTGAACATACCTGTTACAACGACTTCACTCAGTTGCGAACTATTCTCTACCATTTTAATAATAATACCACGGGCATCTTCTGAACATTTGAATACATATTCCACATTCTTCAATCCCACAAAAGAGAAAAGAACATTCACCTTTTGTCCCCTGTTTAGTTGAAGAACAAAAGAGCCATCGGAAGCCGACACTGTTCCTATAGAAGCACCTTCGACACTGATATTAACACCAGGTAAAGCATCGTTTGAAGTATCGACGACCCTTCCCTGCAACACAACAGTAGACGAAGAACGTTGTCTTGCCGATTGTGTAGTTTGAGCCATTCGCTTTACTTCTTCTTTCACCGAAATAGTGACATATTGACGTTCGATAGAAAAATGGATAGGACGATTGCCAATAATCTGCTTCAAAGCCTGATCTATACTCTTGGCCTTAACCTTACAAGTCACACTAAAGCGACTGATTTCATCATACACGAATAACATTTTATATCCCGAAACCTTTTCCAGTTTTTTCAATACATCGGGAAGCGGCTCGTCCTTCACTTCCATTTTTATCTCTTTATCCGCTTGACCAGCAGCAAAAGTTTGTGGGCTAAAGAATAAAGAGAATACAATGAAAAGGAAGAAAAAATAACATTTCTTTTTATTCATAATATTAAAAATTAATATGTAGATTGAGGTTTATAATTCAATATATCATTTAATGATTCGATAAGAATATCTGGATGTTTACGAAGTCCGTGAATGCAGCCTTTCATTTTTCCATCTTCACTAATAATTAAATAAGCAGGGAATGTTTCGGATAAATTATATTTTGTAATTATTACATCGCCGCTTACACTATTGGCATCAGCTTCTACATTGACAAAAGTCTTATTAAGGTAATCAGCAGCTTCATTGTCAGTGAATATATTGTCGAACATATACTTAGCACGCCAATCGCCATTAGAGATAAACACCATAACAGGACGATGAAGCTTTTGAGCCTTTTTCAAAGCCTTGCTTATATCACTATTCTTTTCGAATTTAACCTTTGTAGCAGGAAATACAGCTGGCGTATTAGACAAATTAGCCTGACGTTCTTTGCGCATCTTTGCAAAATATTCTTCGCTCAAACGGTCCATCTTGACGGATTCGTCTTCTTCGCCCATCATTGCTTTCATTACTTTTGTACAAAAGCTAATAACGGAAGAACGGCCAACAATTCGATTATATTCTGTCCCATCGGGATTAAGAATCAAAAAAGTAGGAAACGTTCCCAATTTATATTTATCTGCAATCATTTTGCCATCAGGATCTTTTTCGGTATTGATCTGCAGATTGATAAATTGATTATTCATAAAATTGCCTACTCGCGTGTCTTTAAAAGTCGTCTTTGCCATTTGTAAACAAGCATGACACCAAGATGTATAACAATCTACAAAAATACGTTTATTTTCACGTTGCGCCTTTGCCAAGGCATCAGCAAAAGAAAGTTGCTCGAAAGTCACCCCCTTGCCTTCATCATATATCGTATCTTTTTCTTCTGGCTGAACTTGCTCTTTGACCGTTTCTTTTTTCTTCAATTTTTCTACTTCCTTATTAACATCCTTTACTCCTTTGAGTGCCATATTTACCTTGGTATAAAACTCCTGTCCCACAGCCAAGCCAAGGAAGCGCCCAACTTCGTCACCATTTCCATTGAAAATAATAAAAGTTGGATAAGCCCTTACACCAAATTTCTTTTGAAGGACCGGACCTTCTCCATGCTCCATATCAATTTGGATACTGACAAATCTCGAATTCATAAAGTTACCAATTGAATCGAGAGGAAAAACATCGGTTGACATATAATGGCAAGGACCACACCACTGTGTATAACAATCTACAAAAACATTTTTGTTTTCTTGTTTAGCTTTAGCCAAAGCTTGGGCGAATGTTCCTTTTTCGAAAACCGTGCCTTTTCTCTGCGACATCATAGATAAAGGAATACATACTAAAATCAATAGTGCTAAATACTTCTTCATTTTACTTTTTTTAGTTTTTAGGGGTTAATATTTACCTAATAGTCGTTTGACATACCAAAATAAGGTACCCCATTACTAAAAAAAGATTAAGTATTATTCATATTGATATAAAACAACACAAAAAATTATTGAATAATAATTGTATTACCTTCAAGCTTCACCGAAATATTATTCATTTTATTAAGTAGCGTCAATGCATATTCAAGACCGCTTTTACGGTCACAAAGATAGCGCAAACGATAATTAAGTACTTTTTCATTTTTAAATACCACATTCACATTATACCAACGGCCAAGGCTCTGCATAATATCTACAAATGGAACATTATCAAAATAAAAGAAACCGTCCTTCCAATAAGTAATAGCATCCACATCAACATCTGTTACACGAATAGTACCATTCGATTTAACTAAAGCATCCTCTCCCGGCTTAATTTTAGTAAAATTACGATTCTTACTACTCTTCACCTCAACACTACCTTCAA
>Ga0183101_1000124_pt4 | contig 17984 bp, 14 predicted proteins | sample Biomet3_FD_127790 | JGI IMG/M metagenome (GOLD analysis project Ga0183101, IMG submission 127790) | Microbial communities from bioreactor (seeded with sewage sludge) at LBNL, California, USA - Biofuel metagenome 3 | ecosystem: Engineered > Bioreactor > Anaerobic > Unclassified ... | reverse complement strand
GGGCCTTCTCTTCTTTTCTTTGGTCGGAAAATAAAAGCTGCCCTGATGGGCATACCAACTTTAATTGGTATGCCCATTTTTTCTTGGAGACGCCATGCCCCCGTCTTTGAGGTAGAGCCGACTTGACTCAACGACCAAAATTTTATATCAATTTATCAAGATATTGTGATAATAAACGGAAGGCAGTGAGAATCTGCCGCGGGCGCGCCACTGTAACCGGCATTTATCTGAGTCATGGTCACTGTTTGCATCAGCAGATGGGAAGGCCCGACGAACACAGGCCGGAAGCCAGGAGACGACTTATCACAATTGTTGCGATTGGCGCAGCACGGCAGTACTGTCTCGCGTACAGGCAAATGCCCGGCCTATCGGATGCTCGCGTATCCGGTTCTGGACGAACGTGAAATGGACTGCTCTTTCAACATTTATTGAAAGGAGCATCCCTATGAAAACCCACATTCTCGGGTTTCCCTCTATTGGCAGACACAGAGAGCTGAAACAAGCCCTTGAGTCTTTCTGGAACGGTTCCCGTTCAGCGCAAGCCCTCATTACAGTCGCAAATGATCTGAAAAAGCAGCACTGGGGTATCCAGTGCCATGCGGACCTTACCTACGTGACCACCGGGGATTTTTCGCTTTACGACCGCATGCTTGATATCACTTGCATGCTTGGCGCGGCGCCAGCGCGTTTTGCAGCAGGCCGTGACGATTCTCATCTGGAGAGGTACTTCAACCTTGCCCGCGGTGATGCCCTGCGCAATGTCCCTCCCATGGAAATGACCAAGTGGTTCGATACCAACTACCATTACCTCGTACCGGAAATTTCAGACAGCGCTCCATGGCAGCCGGGTGGGCATCCTGTACTTGCGGACACCCTCCTTGCACGTGACTTGGGTTTTGCGCCAAAGCCAGCTCTGATTGGTCCGTTTACCTGGCTGACACTGGCAAAATCTCAGGACGAAATGTTCAAATGGACTCGGCTTGAGAGCATTGCCACGGTATACGCAGACCTTCTGGCCGCGCTTGCACCTCTCTGCGACATCATTCAGATCGAAGAACCCGTGTTGAGCACTGAATTGTTGCCCCCGTCGGCGTCCAGTCGATTTACCGAAATATACGCAAACCTCAATGCAGCCAGCGGCAACCGGCTGATGCTGACTACCTATTTTGGCCCGCTCGAGCAAAACCTTGAGCTGGCGGTGCATTCCGGCTGCGCGGCCATGCATGTGGATATGGTGCGCGGCGGGGAAGAGCTGGACAAAATACTGGTCGCCATCCCCGAAAATATGGAGCTTTCGCTCGGCGTTGTGAACGGCCGCAATATATGGAAGGCTGATTTTGCTCAGATCTCGCCCCTCATTGGGCAGGCTACAGCAATGTTGGGCATCCAACGGGTTTTGCTCGGTTCAAGCTGCTCCCTGCTGCACTCGCCCGTCGATCTGGATGCGGAAACAGCCCTGCCGGGACACATCCGCGGGCGCATGGCCTTTGCAGTGCAAAAATGTGCGGAAGTTGCTGCCTTTGGCAGGATTGCCGAGCATGCAACCCCTCAAAAAGTCTTGGACAAGACAGCAGATCAGCAAAATGCCGCTGCTCACCCAGATATGTACATTGAAGCAGTACGGCAGCGGGCTGCTGCTGTCACTTCTGCGCAATTGTCCCGCAAATCCAGCTATCCCACCCGCAAAAATGCGCAAAGCTGGCTTGCCTTGCCGCCCTTGCCAACTACGAGCATTGGTTCATTTCCGCAGACTGCAGAAATACGCAAAATCCGCCGCGATTTCAAAAATGGCACCATAAGCGAAGCCGCATACACGGCAGCCATGCAAAACGAGATCCGCCAGTGCATCGAAAAGCAGGAGCAGCTCGGGTTGGACGTGCTGGTGCACGGCGAAGCTGAGCGCAACGACATGGTTGAGTATTTCGGCCAGCAACTGGGGGGCTTCTGCTTTACGCAAAATGGATGGGTGCAGAGCTACGGCAGCAGATGCGTAAAGCCGCCCGTAATTTACGGCGATGTGTACCGCAAACAGCCTATGACCATAGATTGGATACGATATGCACAGTCGCTCACGCAAAAACCGGTCAAAGGCATGCTCACCGGCCCGGTGACCATACTGTGCTGGAGCTTTGTGCGGGACGACCTGCCCCGGGCAGATGTGTGCAAGCAGATTGCTCTTGCCATCCGCGACGAAGTTCTTGAACTGGAAAAGGCCGACGTGCGCATCATCCAGATTGACGAAGCCGCCCTGCGCGAGGGCATGCCCCTGACGCGCGCAGCAGCTGAGGACTATCTCCATTGGGCTGTAGATGCTTTTCGACTGGCGACCTCTGGCGTTGCCGACTCCACGCAGATACATACGCATATGTGCTACAGCGAGTTCAACGCCATTCTGCCGTGGATTGCCCAAATGGACGCCGATGTCATCAGTATTGAATCCAGCCGCAGCGGCATGGAGCTTCTGGATGCTTTCGACAGGTTCAGCTACGCCAACGAGGTCGGCCCGGGCGTGTACGACATCCATAGCCCGCGCGTGCCTTCCACAGAAGAACTTGTCGAGCTGCTGCACCGCGCACTCAAGCACATTCCACTGGAAAGATTGTGGGTTAACCCGGATTGCGGCCTGAAAACGCGGCAATGGGATGAAGCTTGCCTGTCACTGAAAAACATGGTTGAAGCCGCTGAAATCGTACGCGCCTCGCTGGCGTAACGGCATAGAAAGGATAAACAAATGAAGACTGAAAAAAACACCGCAGACTTTTGGAACAAACCACCCTTCCGCGCTGACCATGTGGGCAGTTTTCTGCGTCCGGAATCGATTAAAAAGGCCAGAAAACAGCTGCTGGATAAAGAGATTACGCCCGATGATCTGCGCAGGGTGGAAGACGAAGCCATCAGGCAGCTGGTTGAAAAACAGAAGCAGTGCGGGCTGAAGGCCGTTACCGATGGGGAATTCCGCCGCAGCTGGTGGCATTTGGACTTCTTTTCCGGGCTTGATGGCATTCAAAAAACAACCACTGGCAAGGGTTTTGTTTTTCATGGTGTGCATACCAAGGCCGAAAGCGTTGAACTGGTTGGCCCCGTGGGCTTTCCCAACCACCCCATGCTGCGTGATTTTACCTTCCTCAAGTCCTGCGCTGGTGATAGCCTTGCCAAAATGACCATTCCTTCGCCCGCCATGCTCCACTTTGTTCTGGCTGTCCGCAACGAGCAGTTTGCGTTGCCCGGTTTCTATTGTTCTGAAAGTGCGTTGCTGGAAGACATTGCAAATACATACAAAGAGGCCCTTAGAGGCTTCTATGATGCTGGTTGCCGCTATCTTCAGCTGGATGATACCAGCTGGGGGGCCTTGTGCTCTGCCGAACAGCGCGACGGTCTGAAAAAAAGAGGCATTGATCCGGCGTCGCTGGCGGCAAAATACGTGGACGTTGTGAACGCTGCCATCGCAGACAGGCCAGCAGATATGACGGTAACCATGCATATCTGCCGGGGTAACTTTCGCTCCACCTGGTTTTCCAGTGGCGGTTACGAACCCGTGGCGCAGGAGCTTTTTGGCAGGGCCATGCTGGACGGTTTTTTTCTGGAATATGATTCCGAGCGGGCAGGTGATTTTACACCGCTCCGGCATATGCTTGATCAGCAGGTGGTTCTTGGGCTGGTATCAACCAAAACCGGCGCATTGGAAGACCCGGAGGACATCAAAGCAAGAATAGCTGAGGCAGCCCAGATTGTTCCTCTCGAACAGCTTTGCCTGAGTCCCCAGTGTGGTTTTTCTTCCACGGAGGAAGGAAATACGCTTACAGCAGAAGAGCAGTGGGACAAAATACGTCTTGTTGTTGATGTGGCAAAAGTCATCTGGAAGTAATAAATAAAGTATAAGGCATGGCTGATACAGTTAAATGCAATTATAAACTGCATTTAGTCGCTGTAACATAATTGTAATAATCCATTGTATGTAGCCCCCCCCGCTAGGCGGGGGGGCGTAAAGCTTAAAATTTTAAGCATGTCAGAAAAACTTCTTTTGATTTGTTACAACAACTTGCGTTCTGGCAAATGCAAACGAAAAAAATCAAAAAGAAATCACAATGGATGACGCAAAAAGTTTAGCTCACACAAAGTGGAACTGTAAATATGACATCGTTTTTTCCACCCAATACCGTAGATAAGTATTTTATGGAGAGAAAAGGCGATCGTTATGGGATAATTTGCGTAAACTGTGTTCGTCTGGGGTATGCCCGTCAATGTCATGCGTATCCTGAAAGTGAAAAGTGCACCCGGCGGTAGCTCCACCGCGCATTTGCGTCCGCAATGGCGCGGCAATTCGGCCTCTGGTAAAAAGATACGGGCGTGATCGCCTGTCGTTCATGACACACGTACCCGCTGCCTGCTACGGATTCAAACCTGTTGGTTCGTAAAAGCGCGTGCACTTTTTGCAAATCAAATGTTCCGCCCGCCACCCGAGCAGGAAAAACACTCGCGCAGCGGCTTAGTGCCGCAGGGCGCTAATCATCCAGAGAGAGTATGTGGATACGGTTTCCGTGTACGGCAACAGCTCGGTGTAAATCTGCAAAAGAAATCCATACCGTTGCCGTGTTGTCATTGGGGTGCACGCCCAGGCATGGGTTGCCCTCAAGCGTGGAATCAAATACCAGCTCAACATGGCGGCCTTCATCATTGAGAATGCCGAAGGGGGTTACTTCTCCCTTATGCAGCTTAAGGTATCTGGCAAGACGCGTTTCGGACGCAAAGCTGAGTCTAGATGTCCCGAGTTTTTGCTGCAAGATTTTCAGCGGGGCTTTTTTGTCGTTGGGTATGGTGACGAGAAAATGCCGTTTGCCAGCGGAATCTCGCAAGAACAGGTTTTTGCATACCTCGCCCATGAGCTTGATACCCGAGCTTAGCATCTCCTCGATGGTATAAACCGCCGGATGTTCCGTTATTGCGTAATCCACGCCAAGTTGTCCCAAGTGGTGAAGAACATTTTTTCGATTTTCCTGCTGATCCATGTGAACTCCTGAAATATTTGCCCTAGCAATGCCACCGATTTTGGGGGGGGAGCGCAGAATCATTCAATAAATGTCAAGGCGCAGGCAACAACGCCCGTTGCAGGTTTGGCATGCCCTTGGCGCACAGTAAAGATTTCGCGTGCTTGCCTGTATCACGACGGGGCAGGGGCAATATGTTTTACATGCGGCTGTGTTGCATAAAAATACATTGCAACAGGGCCATGGTGGGCGAAAAGACGATACAAAATTACACATTATTATCATCAAAGACATCCATATTCTCGGCAGTATCTGGGGGCGGCGTTGAGTCTTGCCGCGCGAAGTCTGAGGCGAATTTTGCTCCAGACGCCATTAGTTTGTTGTATTTATTTGATTTTATTGTATTGTTACGTGTCGCAAGATCATGAACATAGCATTTTTGTTGCATTTTGTGCAAAGCGGGCGTATTCTTATAAATGACAAACTGTCAGTCATATTGTTTGTATTGATAGTAAGCTAGTACGGTTTTTGCTATCATTGTAGATAAGCAGACCGTATTTTTTAATTATAATGGAGATTCGTATGAAAGATATTCGCCAGAAAGCCAAGGAACTCATGCGGGGGGCTTGCCGTCTTTGCCCCATTTGCGACGGGCGGGTGTGCGCGGGCGAGGTGCCCGGCATGGGCGGGCTGGGCAGCGGCACTGCCTTTAAAAACAACGTCAAGGCCTTGGCGGAGATCGCCCTGAACATGCGTCTCATCCATACAGCCAGCGCTCCCGACACATCCTGTAGCTGCCTTGGGCTGAACCTGGACATGCCCGTAGTGGCCGCACCTATTGGCGGCATGTTCAATTTTAATGATGCCGTAACCGAAGAGCAATATGTCGAGGCCGTGGTGCAAGGCTGCAAGGACGCGGGCGTGATCGGCTGCACCGGCGATGGCGTGCCCCCGGTAATTACCCAGTCTGCTTTTGCGGCCATAACTGCGGCCAAGGGGCACGGTATTCCTTTTATCAAACCCTGGGAGAGTGACGAGCTTGACGAAAAGCTCGAACGCTCTTTTGCCAGCGGATGCAAGATAGTGGGCATGGATATCGATGCCGCTGGCCTGATTACCCTGCGCAAGATGGGGCACCCCGTTGGCCCCAAATCCCCCAAGGAACTGGCCGCGATTGTTGAAAAAATTCATAAGGCCGGTTGCAAGTTTATCCTGAAGGGAATCATGACGGTCGCGGACGCCAGGGAAGCTGTGGCGGCCGGGGCGGACTGCATTGTTGTTTCCAACCACGGCGGCCGTGTGATGGAGTATGCCCCCGGTACTGCGCGGGTGCTGTCTGCGATTGCCAAAGCGGTTAAGGGCCAGATAACGATCATGGCGGACGGCGGCGTGCGCAGCGGAGCCGATGTGTTCAAGATGCTGGCGCTTGGGGCCGACCTTGTGGGCATTGGCCGCCCGATTGTCTGGGCTGCCATAGGCGGGGGAGCTGCGGGCGTAAGCAAGTATATTGCCCAGCTCAAGGGTGAACTGGTGCAGACCATGGTTCTGACAGGCTGCAAGGACATTGCCGCCATCAACGAAGACGTCATTTTTGCATAGGGCCTGGGAACCGAGGTAAAATCCTGGGATCTGGCTTTGCGCATAATCGTCTTGCCAGAGGCGGCAACCGTGCATGCGCGCACGTGAAATAAAACATGCGGCAAAGCTTCTTGGATTGCCTGCGGGTTTGCAAAAAACGGAATGATTGGCCCCGGAGCGCCTGCGTGCGACTCTCCCCCAGTCCGCTTTGATGCTGGTGGGGCTTGTTACGGCGCTGTACGGGCGTTGCAGCGGTATTGGTTCTTCTTTTGCGTGGCAAATTCGCTGTCGCGTTTGGTGAGTGGGTGTACGTTTGCGCGTATGCCCACTCATCTTTAGCTGTGGGTGCAATCGTATTTGACAGGTTCGCCCTGCTGTGGCCGCTTCTCGCGCAGTTTGATCCCCAGTATTCTTGGCGATATAGTTACGCCGCATGGCCGGCAGCTCTTTTGCGCATCCCTGTTGAGGGCGGCGTACCGTTGGGGAGAGCTTGCGGCTGCACGGCATCCCCGCGGCGGGGGCGCCCGGAGCGTTGCGGTGGCGGCTTTCAGACGGGCTCTGGGCAAGGTGCAATTTGACAAGCTGGCGGGTTTTTTCCTACCTGCTGCAGAGATGGCATCTGTCTGCCGTGACCACCCTGTGCGATGCTAGCTGCCCTCAATAACACCGCCTCCGCGTCGAGATACTCGACCAACGCCTGCATGCTTCTGTCTGCCCGCGTATTTGCCCGTCATTTCATAGCCATCTGAAAATCCAAAGGGTTCATTGATGTTGAATGCTGTGCAAAAGCAATCACCCGAAAACCGTACACCTATTGGGGTAAAGGATATATTTTTTGCCTTTACGCAGATAGGTTTAACCAGTTTTGGCGGAGGAATGAGCGGGCGCATGATGCGTCTTTTTGTTTACGAACGCCGCTGGATGGATGAAGAATCCTTTTTGAACGGTCTTGCCCTGTCGCAGGCATTGCCTGGGGTTAACGTGTCAAACATGGCAATATGGATTGGTTATCAGCTGGGTGGATCGCGTGGGGCATTTGCGGGCATCATGGGTATTTTGTTTCTTCCGGCCCTGCTCATAGTGTTGCTTGGAGTTTCCTTTGCCCAGCTGACGCAGTTTCCCGTAACGCATATCGCCTTGGCCGGGGCGGCGGCAGCTGCAATCGGGCTGTCAATATCAATGGGCATCACGGCTGTGGCTTTGCTGCCGCGTCGTATTTTTCCGCTTTCACTGATGGTGATAACGTTTGTAGCGGCTGGCATATTGCACTGGTCGTTAATCTGGACAGTTGTGGTCTGCGGATTTGCCGGAGTTGCCATGGAATATTGGCGCGCATTGAAAAAGCCAGAGGAACGCAAGTGAGATCTGAATTTGCACTCTGCATTGATCTGGCGCGTGTGTTCGCTCCACTTTCGCTGGCTGCTGTGGGAGGCGGGCAAGCTGTCGTGGTTGATATTCAGCACCAGGTGGTTGATGTCCATCGCTGGATGACGGCGACGCAGTTTCTCAACGATTTTGCCATTGCGCGTATGGCGCCGGGGCCAGGCTCACTGCTGGCGACACTTATAGGCTGGCAGGTTGCTGGTTTTTGGGGAGCGCTGGTAGCAACCGTGTGCATGTTTGGTCCAACGGCACTGCTTTTGTACGGCATTGCCCGCGTGTGGAAAAATCACAGGGGGGCACGCTGGCAGGTGGCCCTGGAAGCGGGCCTGCGTCCTGTTGCCGCGGGCATGGTTCTGGCTTCAGCCTATGTACTTTTGCAATGTCTTGAGGGCGGGTGGGCGGCCTATGGTTTTGCCGCAATTTCCACTTTGTGCGTCATGTACACGCGCATCAACGCCCTGTGGCTGCTGGCGGTGGGGGCTGCAGGCATGGTGCTTTTGCAATACTTCTAGCCTGCGGGGCATGACGCCCCCGTCTGTTGGCATGACTCTGCGTGTCTAACCTGTTAAGTTGAGGACGCAGCGACATATGGTGATATGGCGCAAGTAGCCGGTACTGGATGGGGATAAATAGGTCAGCATAAAAACGGCTGCGTTGTGGCCCTGGGGCGGCAGCGGAAAGTGGAGATTTGCGTGTTCAAAAAAAATTGGGTTTTCGGTGTGGTGGCGGGGCTGGTCATATTTGGGGCAGGGTTTTGGGCTGGCGGCAAGGAGCGGGTCGCGGGCATTGGCCAGGCCATTGCCGCCACGGCCCCTGCGGCGGGAGTGAGCAAAACGGTACTGTTTGAGGCGGTACGGTCATGGGATGGTACGGAATACGGAGCTTACCCGACGGGCAACGCGGACATTAAAATTGTAAAGATCGTGATTCCGCCCAACTCGCGGCTCGCAAGCCACACGCACCCCATGCCCAACATCGCCTATGTGCATAAGGGCAGCCTGACCGTAAAGAGTGAACGCGACAACCAGGAGCAGCACCTCACGCAGGGCGATTTTTTGGCCGAGATGGTCAACAAGCCGCACTATGGGTACACGGACAGCGAGGGCGCGGAGCTGCTTATAGTTTATTGCGGCGTAACCGGGCAGGAGTTGTCGTTGAGCGCGCAGTAAGTCTGACGCAGGGCGCCTGAAGCCTGCGGGGTAGAAGGAAGACACGGATGGCATGGATATTATATTTCGTGATACCCCTGGCCTTCGTGCATCTTTAACAGGTTGTCCAGACTGTCGCAGACCATTGACTTGATGTTCGTCTCGGTAAAAAAGGCCATGTGCTGCGTCATGACAACATTGGGAAACTGGCGCAGGTAGGCCATATTGCGGTTTTTTATGATGTCTGTGGTACGGTAGCGGTGGTAGATGTCTCGCTCTTCTTCAAACACATCCAGCCCGAGCGCCCCGATCTTTTCAGACTCCACCCCGGCGATAAGCGTTTCGGTGTCCATCAGCTCGCCTCTGGCCGTGTTGATCAGGATGACGCCGTCCTTCATTTTGGCCAGCGATGCGTCGTTGACGATGTGCCGGGTTTGATCGGTCAGCGGAATATGAAAGGTGATGATGTCGCTCTGACGGAAGATTGACTCCATGTCGGTGTATTCCGCCAGCGCGGCCAGATCGGGCTTCTGGCTTTTGTTGTAGGCCAGTACCCTGCACCCAAAACCGGCAAGAAGGCGCACCACGCAGGAGCCTATGCCGCCTGTGCCCACCACGCCCACGGTCATTGCTTTGAGCTCCTTGCCTTTCAGGCCAGCCAGCGAGTAATCGTTGGTGGCCACGCGGTACAGCGAGGCCTTGTAGTGGCGCAGGCTCAATAGCATGAGCAGAATTGTAAATTCGGCCACCGCATCTGACGGGTACAGGGCATTGGCAACCTTGAGGCCTATGGATTTTGCGTACGCCACGTTGATCTGGTCGTAGCCGGTTGTGCGGGTGGTGATAAACCGTATGCCACGGCTTTTCATGATGTCGAGAACCTCCGCGTCCAGAGCGCTCTCAAGAACAGAGACCGCGTCAAAGCCCTCGAGCGTGCCCGCGAGGTCGGCTGTGAGCTTGTTTTCACTGAGCTCAAGGGTGTACCTGCCGGATGCGACGGCCTGACAAAAATACTGTTCTTCCCAATCCTTGACTTCAAATACGGCTATTCGCATATAGTGTCCTGTTGCTGAAAAAATACGGCTGTGCAGTGCGCTGTTGCTGCAGTGTGATGGCTGCAGCGGCAAAAGCCCGTAGTGTAATGCGATAGCCTGGCCTGCCGGCGTTTACTGCAGTGTTTTTGTTCTGTCACGCATTGGCTATTCTGCAGGCGGCACAGGCGGCCCCAAAACCATTGTCTATATTTACCACAGTAACGCCGCTTGCGCAGGAGGTGAGCATGCCAAGCAGTGCCGAAAGGCCGGCAAAGGAGGCTCCATACCCTACAGAGGTGGGAACAGCAATAACGGGCTGCGGTATCAGGCCGCCCACAACACTGGCCAACGCACCCTCCATGCCAGCAACCACAATGACAACACGCGCGGAACGGATGGCGGGCAGGCACGTCAGCAGGCGGTGAATGCCCGCTACGCCGACGTCGGAAATTATGCGGGTCTTGCAACCCAGCATGCCGCAGGTTACGTGCGCCTCTTCCGCAACGGGCAGGTCGGATGTGCCCGCTGTGACAATGACCACCTCGCCCTGCTTCCACACCTGGGGGCTTCGGGCCAGGGTCAGGGTACGCCCCAGCTGGTTATACTCGGCATCTGGACATAGGGATTGGACATGACTGGCCATCTCTGGCGAAACGCGTGTGGCAAGTATGTTGCCTTGCGTGCCCGGCAGGCAAAATATTTCGGCCACCTGTTCCGGCGTTTTGCCCTCGGCGTAGACCACCTCGGGAAATCCGTTCCGCAGGGCGCGGTGCGTGTCGAACTTTGTATGCCCCAAATCCAGAAAAGCTGAATCACGCAGGGCATTCATGCCCTCAGCTACGGAGAGCCCGCCGTTTTTAACGGCTGACAGCAGGTCTTGCAACATGTCGTTTGTCATTTGTCGTACCTGGAAATTGCGCTACATATGGGCAGGGCAGTCGTCGCTTGCAAGGAACACCCGCAGCATGTTGGGGCGGCTGGATTGACGGTGCCCTATGCCATAGCCCGTTTTGCTGGTGGACATGGCTGGCGTTGAGGTAAAGCGGCTGGTCAGCGCCGCTATGATGGCCGCCCCCGTGGGGGTTGTCGCCTCGTGGTCTGTGCCGCCTCTGGTTGTGGGCAGCCCATGGACTATCTCTGCCGTTGCCGGGGCCGGTACAGGCATGAGGCCATGGGCGCATTGGACAAGCCCGCTGCCAAGCTCGATGGCCGAGGCCCACACGGCATCCACCCGCAACGCGTGAAAACAGATGGCCGCGCCCACGATGTCCACAATGGAATCTGTTGCGCCCACCTCGTGAAAGTGCACCTCACCGACCGGCTTGCCGTGAACTTTGGCCTCGGCCTTTGCTATGAGGTCAAAGATGCGCAGACTCGTCTGCTTTACCTCTGGCTTCAGGTCGCTTGACATGATGATGGCTTCGATGGCGGCAAGGTTTCTGAGCTGCGCGTGGTGGTGCTCATGGCGGGCGGCGCTGGCGACAGCATGGTCATGCGCGGGGTGGTGCTCCGCATGTCCGGCATGCTCGCATGATGGCTCTGCGGCATGGTCATGATCGTGGTACTTTTTCCCGTCCTGGCAGACATGCACCTGAGTGCCCTTGATGCCGCTGCAGGCGCAGGTGGAGACCTTCAGCTCAAATTCCGCACCCAGGTCAAGTTTGTCCAGCTCGGCCTTCAGGTAGTGCGGGTCGACTCCCAGATCAATCATGGCCGCCATGTTCATGTCGCCGCTGATGCCGGAAAAGCAGTCATAATAGAGTATGTTCATGATATACCGCAAAAGGGCCAGCAGCGCAGCCTTGCATTGCCGGCCCTTTTTTTGTGTTGATGGTTTTGCCGCCTAACCGTTTTTCATTTCCCTGATCAGGGCGCTCAGTTTTTGCGCTTGCTGGGCCAGGTCGGCCACGGCCCGCGCGGATTCGGTCATGGCCTGGGTAGTCTGCTCGGACATGCTGTTGGCGTGCTCAATGGAATTGTTGATGGCCTCGCTGGCCGCCGACTGCTGCTCGCAGGCAACGGCGATGGCCCGCACCTGCCCGGCTGTGGATTCCACATCGCTGACAATCAGCTGCAGCGCTTCTCTGGATTTGCCCGCGCAGCCTGTGGCCGTTTCAACCTGCTGCAGGGCGTTGTCCATGCCGGAGACGCTTTTTGTCGTACTGCTCTGGATGGCGGTAATGGCATTGCCCACATCCTGCGTGGAGGTCATGGTTTTTTCCGCCAGTTTGCGCACCTCATCGGCCACAACGGCGAAGCCGCGTCCTGCGTCGCCCGCGCGGGCCGCTTCAATGGCTGCGTTAAGCGCCAGCAGGTTTGTCTGGTCCGCAATGTCTGAAATAACGCCCATTATGCGGTTGATGGCCTGCGCGTGTTCGTTGAGCTGGGTCATGTCTTTTTTCAGCTCCATGGACACTTCGTTGACCTTGGCAATGCTCTGCAGGGATTCCCGCACGATGTTTGCCCCATCCTCGGCGTTCGCCTTGGTTTTTTCAGACATGCTCGACGCGCTTGAGGCGCTGGCGGCCACATCGTGCACAGCGGCGGTCATCTGGTTCATGGCGTCGGCGGCCTCAGCGAGGCATTGGGCCGACTCTTGCGTGGTCTGGTGCGACTGCGCGATTTGCGCCGACAGCTGCGTTGATGCCGAAGAAATGATTGACACCACTTCCTCGAGCTGGCCTGCGGCGGCAAGCATCCCCTCGCGTTTGGCTTCTTCCGCCTGGCGGCGGGCTGATTCCGCCTGTTCCATGGCTATCTTGGCCTTGCGAGTCTGCTCCTCGGATTCCGTCGTCTTGATTTCGGCGGTAGCCACCATTTCCTTAAGTTTTTCAACCATGATGGACAGAGAGCGGCCAAGCTTGCCAAGCTCGTCCGTGCGGTTGATTTCAAGCTGCTTGCCAAGGTCGCCCATGGTGACCGCCTCGGAAAAGGCGACGCACTTTTGCAGGGCGGCCAAGATGGGATTGACGATAAAAATGAGGATCAGACACACAAGCCCCACGCCGACGCCGCTCAAAACCATGCTTGATGTCCATATGACCCTGGCAACGGCTGTAGTGTCGTCCTCGCTGACAATGGCGCACACAATCCAGCCGGTGGATTTGACCTTGGCATAGACGGCTGTTTTTCCGTGCCCGTCAAATAAGTACTCGGTGCTGCCGTTGCCGGTGGAGAGCATTTTGCGGCCCCATTCAAAGCGGGAGATGTCGAGCTTCATGATCTGCGCCGCGTCCGGGTGGCTTACTGTGATGCCGTTGCCGTCCACAAGGTACACATAGCCCTTTTCGCCTATTTTAATGGGCGCGATCATGTTTTCTGTAAATGGCGACAGGTCTATGCCCACAATCAGCGCGCCGGTGATTTTACCCTCGCGGATGATCGGCGTTGATATGACGCATACGGGCAGGTTGTTGGCTCGGTTTATAAGCGGGTTGCTTATGTTGGTCTGGCCTGTCATGACCTTTTTAAAATAATCCCTGTCCTTTACATCTATATTGGTAATCCCCGTATCGCTGACGATGCATTTGCCCTGCGTGTTGTAGACGCGGGCTGCGGAAACAAGGTTGCTGGTTGCAACGAGCTTTTTGAGCAGCTTGACCCCATCGTTAAATTCACTCTCTGACGGGCCCTTGTCGGTCAACAGCCCGTCAAGTATCTCGTTGCCGCTCTCGAGCGCCAGCACGTTGCACACAAATGACAGCATATCATCAAGATTCTTGCTTACGTCCTGTGCCGCAAGCCGGGCCGTGCCAACGAGCACCTGCGATGCCTCATGTGCGGATTTTTGGGAAGAAAAATAGCTTGATACCCCCATGCATAAAACCAGCATGGCAATGGAAGGCACCAATAGCTTCATTCTGACGCTTCCTTTCATATCTGCAGGCTCCTTGTGGTATACGTATTTTTTATTTGTATTCTCTTGAAGCTTTATATTTAAGATGCGTCCTGGTTGGTTTGTATGCAAAATAAAATCGAAATTGATAGAATTTTTTTGTTAATTATCAATTATGCTGTCGTATATGTCATAAATGCAATAAAATTATTTGATGTGATGTGCGTTGTAATAAGCAAACAGTATACTAATAAACAGAATATTGTTTGAAACATGAATACTGTTTTACTCTCTTGTGCGTATGTAATGCAGCGACCGCAGGATCGAAGCTTTGCCCATGCTGCCGTAGCCTGGTTGCTGCTGGAGGTTTGTATGCCGTCCATCCTTACCCGTTGTCGCAGGCGGTAGGGATAGCCCGCATGCAACGGGTGAGGATGGACGGCAAGACCCCCGCACAGGGCAGTGCGCACGGCTGACATGCATTGCCCTGCTGCGCCTGGTGGTTGCCCGGCGCGCGGCACAGGCGGGCATGCCTTGACGGCTGCCGCGCCGGGCAGGATCAGGCTTCTTCTAGAGGCGTGAGACGACCATCAGCGTTGAAATCAAGTTCAAAGGGGCCGCTGATCAGGCTTACGTCGCCCCTGTCCTTGATTTCGTTGTAAATGGCTTCCGAAACATCGATTTTGGTCATGCAGAGCGTGTTTTTAATATGGGCGACCCGTGGGTGCTCAAAATCGACATTGTCGCCGGTGCGAATGGCCATGATGACGGCATCGCGGTCAGTTTCGGCATAGACCGGAATTTTGCCGCCGTTGGGCCGGTTGGCGGTGAGCACGTTGATCCATGTGGCCCGCCAGTCCACGTCATTAAGCAGCCCACGGGTGGTGATGTCGGCAAGGTTGATGCCTGCGGCGTTGTGGTGCGATTCTGGGGTTATGCCCAGGATAACCAGACGCTTGAGCGTGAACACTTCGGGGAAGTCGCCGGAGTTGTTGCGCCCTACAATGTTGGGGTCGTGCCCGTTGCCGCTGATGTTTTTGCCTATTTCGTCGATGACCAGCACATCGCATTCCTGAAACTTGAAGCGCGGCATCTTGCCTTTGGCGACGACCAGCAGGTCGGCATCCATCTTGATGATGCCCTCTTTGGGGCACACGTCGATATTGCAGACCTCGTCGTAGGCATTTTGCACAACGCCCACGCCAAACATGAGTTGCGGACCTTTTTTGATGAACTTTTCGGCGATGACAGGCAGCACGTCGGGAAAGCAGGCAAAGCCCTTCATGTGGAACATGGACGCGCCCTTGTGCTTGGCCAGCCCGATGGCGATCATTTTTGCCAGGCCGCTTTCGTGCGCACCGCGAAAATCGGTGTGGGGCTTGACCTTGTTGAACACAACAATGCCATCCGCACTCCAGGCGTTTTTGTCGCAGTAAAGTGGAGTGCCGTCGTCAAGCGCATCATATTGCACCACATCCATACACGATTTGATCGGAACCCCAATGCTCTGCTCGGTGATGTTATACCCGGCCAGCATCTCTATCTGCCCCTCTGCCGTAGCGCCGCCGTGGCTGCCCATGGAGGGCACGATAAACGGCTCGGCCCCCCAGTTTTTTAGCTGGTCGCAGATGGTTTTGGCCATGACGTCAAGGTGGGGTATGCCCCTGCTGCCCACGGTCAGGGCGATGCTTTTTCCTATGAACGCCTCCTTGTTGCCGATCTGCGATTCAAGCTGCGCTGCAAGGTGCCCCGAGATGTCCTCAACCCGCTGGTCGTCGTACCGCTGAGTAATGGAATACATTTTGGGGAGCTTGACCTTGTCGAGGCCCTCAACAGGGATGTCGATCGGAGGAAAATTGAACTGCATATGCGGCCATCCTTCTAGCGTAGTGTTTAAAATCCGGGCAGGTCGCAAATGGCCTGCCCGGATTGGTTTGCCTAGTCTTCGACCAGTTTTTTGTCAGGATTGATAATCAGCCAGGTCAGCGCACCAGAACCGACGATGCCGGTGCTGATGACAAAGGCGTTTTCCCAGCCCACCCAATCGACGAAAAGAGCCGTCATAATCGGGGCGGCCACACCGGCGATGGTTCCCCAAAAGTTCATCCAGGTGGCAACCGTGCCGCCGTACTTGCCGCCGATGTCCTGGCAGGCCGCCCAGGCGGCGGTAAGGTTAAAGCCAAGGAAACCGTAGCTTAAGGAAAGCAGGGCGATGTTTTGGGCAACAGTGTCGACCTGAGTTGCAAAGTAGAGAAACACGGCGCAGCCGCTCATGCCAAAAAAGCCAAAGGCAGAACGGGTAAGCATCTTGGATTTACCCATCCGCACCAGTTTGTCGCTCAAAATGGAGGTGAGGACGGTGCTGATGGCCGCCGCCAAAAACGGCAAGCCGGCAAGCGCGCCCATCTGGGTGAAGCTCACGCCACGCGATTGCTGCAGGTACAGCGGCACCCACGACATAAACAAAAAGGTTATGTAGTTGTTGGCCATGTACTGAAAGCCAATGGCCCAGAACCTATGGTTTTTAAGGAACTTGCCCCAGGGGGTCTTGATCTTTTTGGACGCCTCGGAAACAGCATCCTGAACATTGGTCTGTTCAGTGATGATCAGCAGTTCCGCATCATTGATCTTGGGATGCTCGGCCGGGGTGTCTCTGGCGTAGATCCACCACAGCGCAGTGGCGATAAATCCTGCAAAGCCAAATACATAGAAGGCCCAGTGCCAGCTCGTGTGCGTCACCAAAAATACAGTCAGCGGCGGCCCCAGGGCTGGTCCAAGCAGCGTGCCTGCGCTCATCCACGAGTTTGCAATGGCTTTTTCTTTAGAACTGAACCACTTGGCAAAAAAGAAGCCATTGTTGGGGTACAGCGGGCCTTCGCCAAGGCCAAAGAGAAACCGCACCACTAAAAAACTTGCAAAGCCCCAGGCGTGGGGCGTTAAAAATGTAAACAACGACCACCAAAACATTGCAAAAGCGCCGTTTTTTCGTATGCCCCATCGCTCGGCCAAAATACCGCCGGGAATTTGGGTCAGGGCATAGGCGGCAAAAAAAGCCGACATTGCGTAGCCGAGTTGAACTCGGTCAAATTTCATATCTTCCATAATGAACGTAGCGCAGACCGAGAGGTTAACCCGGTCGAGATACGCAATAAGGCATGACATGAAGACGATCCCAAGCAAAAGCCATCGGATTTTACTTGGGGCATGAACTGTGTCGATAGCTTGAGCCATCTTCTACCTCACCAGTTGTTTTTTTCTGTCTCAAAAAACAGCTTCAGAACGTTTGAGGAACGAACTTTTTGATGCTCTGCTAAAAAGAGCATTCTCATCGTGTTTTTAAAAAGTAAAGAAATAATATTTTTTTTAAAAATTGCTATTTTTACAAAAAATATCCGCAACTAATGTAAAATAGAGAATGTAAAAATTAATTTATTGCATTGTATACAATTAAAAACATAATAAGTTGCAATAGTAAAAGTATTCATATGTGACAATTTTTTTTCAAAAATAGATATACTGTCTATTTTAAATAAAATTATGTCTAAAATTGCATAAATATGAGTAATAGCCTCTCTGATTGTGATTTTTTGCGCAAATAAAGCTTTGGAATAAGATAAACAAAAAAAATTCAAATTGTCGACAATTTTAAAATTTAAAAAAAGGGCTGTTGACAGCAAAATAAAAGGAGGCTAGTCGAAAAAACACGAGGCAGTGGTTAGGGGGGTCTGGAAGAGTTTGGGAGAAGCAATTTAAGTTTGTTTGTATTACTTTGTTTTAATTTACTTTTTTTGAATGAGAAAAATTTCATTTGATAAAATAGCTATTGAAAAAAATGTATTATGAGACAATTTAAATTTTTATTGTCGACAACGAGTGATAAAATTATTATGAAGAATAAAAGCTGTGTTAATGGAAGATAAAAAAATTAAATTTCTTTAATTAGCAGAATAAAAAAATAATAGTTATTTAATTTTGACTTTAAAAAAAACAGTAGTAGTAATTTTGCACTAGTAATTAAATG
>Ga0183101_1001259_pt1 | contig 17986 bp, 15 predicted proteins | sample Biomet3_FD_127790 | JGI IMG/M metagenome (GOLD analysis project Ga0183101, IMG submission 127790) | Microbial communities from bioreactor (seeded with sewage sludge) at LBNL, California, USA - Biofuel metagenome 3 | ecosystem: Engineered > Bioreactor > Anaerobic > Unclassified ... | reverse complement strand
AATAGTAACGTTTTTAATGCTGAGTCCGTATAGTAAAAAGCAAAAATCAAATAAATTATTAAACATATTGAAACTGTAATAATTCGAAATATTATTACATCAAAGAAAACTAAACTTCTTTTATAACTATTATCACTGCAATAAGCTACTTCACGTTGACCATACATAGAAAAGCCTAGTGCTGCAAACAAAGTAAAATATGAAACCAATGACTGAGTATAGCTATAATTCCCAATTGCGTTTACGCCAAGAACACGAGAAACATAAGGGGTAGTTATAAATGGTGTTAATAAAATAAACACCTGATATAACATATTATAAATAAAATTCCTTTTTAAGCTTAATTTTTTCATAATTTTTTTTATTTTATAAAACCAATATTGAGTTTGATCCAGCCAAAATTTATATGGAGATTTTCAAGTGATAGAAATAACATTAAACTTGTGTATAATTTTGAATAATAACACATACCCATGGAAAGAAATTACGCGTAATATTGGAATTATTTTAGCTCTTTTCTGCCCATTTCCATATTTTATCATATCACTATAAATTTCCAGACTGTTATGTTTCAAGCAACAATCAAAATTAATTATCTCAGCTTTAATTTCGGCAGAGGGATTACACACAAAATATATCCAGTATTGCGTAATCGCTAAAGATGAAACAATATATTTAGTTATCTCTCTAAGTTGGGTATTCATAGTATCCTTATTTTGTTCATAATAATTGACCAATGAATAAACTACTTTTTCATGTTGTTTCCTATTTTTTATAAAACTTTTAGTGCTTACGCTTTGATTTGAATAACCTACAATATAAGAATATACTGGAAGACAGAAGGAAACAAAATTGTTTACATATTTTAATGGATATGTATTATATTCGACATCAACATAAAAACAGTTTTCATCAATTTTTTCGATCATTTTTTTTAAAATACTCGTTTTATATGTTATACAATGCATAGTAATATTTGTTTTTGATAAGTTATTCTCAAAATTTAAAACATGATTGTATAATTCCGAATCTTTAAGACATCTTTTGCTTTCAATTACATTATAGTCTGGATTCCTTATAACATAATCGTTTAACACAAGATCACACTCACATTGTTTTAGATTATTAACAAATTCATTAAAAACATCGGTGTTGAAATAATCATCAGAATCAAGCGTTTTAAAATACTTCCCCTTTGCCGTTTTAATACCAATATTTATAGTTGAGCCATACCCATTATCTTCCTTATCTATAACTCGAATTGAATTTGGATAATTTTTCTCATATTGATGTGCCAATTCACTTGTTCTATCTGTCGATCCATCGTTAACAACGGCAATATCAAGTAAATCCAAATCATTACATTTGATTAATGAATCCAAACACTTTGAAATATATCGTTCCGCATTATATGCTGCAATATTAATTGTTAGAATTTTCATGTAATTTAATGCATATGGCTTGCCGTATGCATTTCTCCTCTCAAATTTATTATATTTATTGTATTTATATCTTTATAAACTTTCTTTACTATGATATTTTTACCACAATTATTTCATCGATAATTTTTATAGACTCATTAGATGGATAAATTTTCATATTTTTAAAATCGTTACTATGAATTATTGTTTCATATTTGTCATTTGTTACCGTAAATAACGCAGGAAGCCCAAATCTTCTAGTATAATATGAATCCCACGTTCTGTTTGACATCCAAAATTGATTTTCATGGTCCATCACCAGTGGGTCTCTTATTCCATCATCTTCTAATCCACATTTAGAATTATACCAATAATTTTTAGTCAAAGATCCAATAATAGCAACTTTCATCCCGTTATCTGAAATATCATATCTTGTTCTGACATCATCATAAATATTTGCTGCCATAACATATGCAACATCATCTTGTTTTTTAAGATTTATATATGTTGCATTTGCTATTAGACTATAAGCTCTTAAGAATACAATACATAAAGAAGCTATGATAATTTTTATGAAATTTATAGTGATTTTTGAAAACATATTTTTTAAATCTAAGCATTTTAAAGAAATTATAAACAAAGAAATCAAAAAATATGTCATGCCAAATGACATTCTAATACCTAACGAAAGTGAAGGCGTAAGGAGTTTAATAAAGAATGTTCCTATAAGTAATGAAATAGCAATCAATAATATTGAAATACAGTATTCAATGTTCTTATAAATTTTCCTTCTAAAAAAGACATATATTAAAAGTGATATACAGATTATAAATAGACATAAAAAAGATGAGGGAATTTTATATGTCGAGTTATACATATAGTCATTTTTTATATAGAAACGAACTATCTCTTTGATAATATTTCTAGTTGAACTTGGTAAATTTACTATTATCTGAAATAAAGACGGCCTTGAAATCCCTTCATATTCAGCCCATGGAAGATTATATGACCATAGTGCATATGTAGATATTGCATAGTAAGTCAAAATACTACTAAAACCTAAGATTAAATACGACATGTATTCAAAAATCGGCTTTTTTTTATCTTGTAACGAATCATTTGAAATTATAGATATTAATAATGAGGTACATAGTATTATCAAAGCCACACCAATGTTATTTTGATACAAAGTCATTGACAATGCATACAATATTGTAGTGAACATAAAAGAAAATAATTTGTTAGTTAAATTAATAAAAATCCAACTTCCAATAGTAATTAGAAAAATAGAAAATATGTACCCATCAATGCAATACGAATAAGTAATTAAACTTATAAGAGCTGGACACACCATCAATATTCCAAATGTTAATAATGTCAGATATTTATTTTTTAATTTGTAAATATCCAATAATACTATTGTAGATAAACTTAATATAAAAATAGAAAAAATAGAGATTAAAATAATTGCAGATATGCCATTCTTAAATTGATCAACATAAAGCAATCCAATTCTCCCATTTTGAATTTCCCATTGGCCCGAATAATATTGATAATTTTTTTCATAAAAGATAGAATCCATATTATAGCAAGACTGTTCAATGTAGCCAGGAAGATTTACCAAGATTCCAAATATTGATAAAGCTATAAACATGCGAAAATTGTTTTCAAATACAACAAGCAGTTTTGAAATTTCAGCAAAGGTTTGTTTTATAGAAAAAATAACTTTTTGCCTTTGAATTTTCATATGTTATCCTTTCTGTAAATCATCTTCTCTCAATTTTTTTAAAATATTCTGATTAATTTTGCCGCAAATTTTCAACCAATTAAAATTTTCATCTGCATAATTTTTGTACAAAGAATATGTGAAATTCATTTTTGTGCATTTAATCATTGCAGCTGCCAATCGATTGTCATCATCACTCGGAATAACAATCCCATATTTACCATAATTCGTAAAATCATCATGTGGTTTGACATTGTTCGACAGAATTAAAAAATTCCCAGCACTTTGTGCTTCGACTACAGCCAAGCTAAAATTTTCATGCTTTGAAGGCATTATAAAGACCTTTGATTTTTCATAATATGTCATTAATTTATTTTTATTTTCAATATTCCCTGTTACGTAAATTCTTGATTTAAGATCACTATTCATTTTATAAATTTCTTTAATATAATCTTTAAATTTTTCCGTCATTGGACCAACTAAGTACAAGTTCCAATTACATTTGGTATGTATTTTAGTGAACGCACGCACAATTAATTCTGTGTTTTTTTCAGGCGAGCCAAGTCTCCCAACATTTAAAAATATATTTTCTTTTTTTGTAAAATCATAATCTTTTTTTTGTAGATAACCATTTGGTATATTTATAATTTCTTTGTTCAAAAAGCGACCTATTTCATTACATGAAATTAATGATTCTGAAGAAATAATATCAATATTCTTTGCCAAAATTCTAAGTATCAACCTTTGCCACCAATGTTTCCATACTTTCTTTGGGTCAAAAGAAAAATCAGATTTTATATAACAGATGCCACTTTTATTAAAATGCTTATAGTAATTACAAAGCAATAAGTGATAAATGCTCAAATGATAGATATTTAAAATATCTATATTCTTAAAATTGTTTTTTATGTATTCTTTTAATAATAAATACTCATATTTTGAGCTATTAATCGCACGATCATAATTTCCATCAATAAATTCTAATTCTAAATTTTTTGTGACGGTTGCTAAATATGGGTATTCACCATTTTTTATTGTAACTAATTTTGATTTATAGCCATAATTATTTTGCATTATCCATGGAATCATTCCCACATCTTTTGCTAATTCTACATTGGATGTAAATGGAAATAATGTTACAAATTTTAAATTAGCCATTTTCTCCTCATTTCAAAATTATATATCCATGTCATCACTGTAGATTTACCATAAATAAAACATAATATCAGAATAATGACAAATACTTATATATTGTTTTCAGTTAAACATATGTCTTTTCAAAGATTACAAAAGAAGCGGTTTTCACAAAATAACTATCATCTGTAAAAATCATTTAAAAACACAAATAATCCATCATTAAGAAGTGTGGTGATTCTATATATTTTAACGATTATTATTTTCACTAAAAATCTACCCTTCCAGTTTTACCGGAATTATAATCAAATATTGCTTTATATATTACTATATCATTTTTATGATTCTTTCTTATAAAAGAGAGCACGATTTTTACAATATCTTTAGAGATTATATATATTTTAGTATATATTGAAATATTATATTTAAATTTATTAATAAAATATAATTGGTTTCGAGATTGATAATATATTTTTAGCTTTGAATTTTCACCACCAGTTGAACTGCTCACCTTGTGATATAGTTTTGCGCTTGGAACATATAATATCTTTATATTTTGTTCGCTTAATCTAACACATAAGTCAGTATCATCGTAATACATAAAATATTTCTCATCGATATACCCTATTTTTTCAAATTCTTTGTTATTGATTAGCATGCAACATGTTGGCGAATAATTAATGTATTGTTCAGGATTATGGCTTTCTATATCTTTTTTTTGGAACCCCCAATGCTCAGCTATTCCTTTTTTCCAATTAATATTTCCACCATCAAACCATAGTAAATCATTTGGCTGAAAATAATAAATCTTCGGTACTACGACTATATTCTCAGCCGCTTTTGAAATTAAAATTTGTAAAAGATCCGATGGCATCTCAACATCATTATTTAAAAGCAGCGTATAATCACATCCATCATTGATGCTCTCTTTTATGCCTAAATTGTTTCCTTTTGCAACTCCTACATTCTCATTACACATAATCACTTTCACGCTCGGATAATTAGATTTCAACTTTTCAATTGAATTATCGGATGATAAACTATCCACAACAATAATTTCGAAATCAGTATATGTTTGAAGCATTATTGATTTTATACAATCATTTTGATATTTTTCACCATTATAATTTACAATGACGATACCAATTTTTGACATCAAATATTCTCCATTCTATTTATATATGATAGATTTATAAGTATTCAAATAATACCCCATAAGGATAAAGAATAATGCTGTTCCCAGCATGCTTAGTGAGGATGTGGCAACAAATGACTCTATTATAAATGTCAAATTTAAAATTAGAACAATAATAAAGTTTTGATTATGCAATTTATGAAGCTGTTTCAGGCAACTACGACTCGCTGTAATTATAAAACCGTAAAATATTATAACTCCAACAAGTCCCATTTGATAAATAATCGTTGCCATTAAACTTTCACTTGTCCCAGAAACGTTGTCTACATAACCGGTAAGCACGGCATTGTAACCAGAGGTTCCAATGCCATTACCAATTAAAGAAATATTTTTTAATCCAGATAAAAAACTATTAAAATGATTGCCAATAGAAGTGTTTGCTTTTAAATCTTTTGAATAGAAATATAGAACCACAAATGCAACAAAAATCAAAGCCACTATGACAAATATATAAATATATTTAGTTTCCAAATTTTTTGTTCTTTCAAACAATTTAACTAGTATTATAGAGATTATAAAAATAATATGTGCTTTAGATAAGCATAAACACATACAAATAACCATTAGTATTTTAATAAAAGTTAGTTTATGTGGATATGTATAAAATAATACTAAACATGAAATCATCAAAAAATGAGCACAAGCCAATGGATCACCAAAAATTGAAACAAATCTCTTTATTCTATTTCCAAAGTCAAATGTATAAAAATTTATCATGTCCGCATATTGCTGGATTCCTGTTTTGTTAGCAATGAATGTTTGATATCCAATTTTATTCCAAAAATCATCACCCGATAAATATATTAACAAACCAGATACACAAACAATAATTCCTCCCAGCAATAGATTCGAATTGATTAAATTCAAATTATTAGACTTCTTTAAGCTTATTCCAAAATAGAAAGCAAAAAAGGGAATAGAAAATTGTCGTATCGATGCAATTCTTGCACTAATAGGTGCAGATGACACAAAAAAAGATAATATTGCATCGGCTATAAATAATAAACACAGAAAGGTTTCATTAAAACCTAATTTTCTCTTGTAAAGACATTCAACTAATCCAAGCAATCCGCAAATATATACAATTAACTCTTTAATGATAATGAAAATCCGGGTATCCAATCCACTTATATCACTGCTTAACAAAATCAACGTAAAGTTTTGTAAAATTGTTAAAAATATAAATATTACTAATGTAGTCTCGTTTCTTTTATAAATTGCATATATCGCTAACAGTGCTTCGAAAAACAATAAGATTAGACCGTTTTTTAATACGTGTGTTAAAACGGCAAATAGCATATAACCAATTAACATATATATATATTTACGTGATTCTTCTATTGATATCTGCATACCAACTCCTTATTAATCTAACTTGTAGAGGTTTGTAATTTTTGCGGCAATATCTGTCCAAGAGTACTTTTCAGCAATCAGTTGTTTACCGGCAGTTCCCATATCATACAGTTTTTCATTTGATATGTTTGCTGATTTCAAAATTGTATTTTCAAGTTCTTCTACATTCCCTGTTTGAAAAACAAAACCATTTTTTCCATCCTGGACAATCTCCATAAACGGAGAAATTGCACTTGCAATTGCCGGTTTACTATAAGCGTATGTAAGTTGAATCACGCCACTCTGATATACATCTAAATATGGTAATACAGCAATATCACATGCGGAGTAATAATATCCCACCAACTCATCTGGAACAAATCTAATATCGAGTTTTAATTTTGCCTCATCTAGGCTTTCTTCGCTAATGATATCTTTATATTGGTTCCATTCGTCCTTCCAAACATTGCCTGCAACAATAAGAAATATATCATCTCTCTTTTTAGCTGCTTCGCCAAATGATTTTAATAATACTCCAACACCTTTTACTTTTTTTATTTGTCCAAAAAAGAGATATACTTTTTTGTCATCTGGTATACCCAATTTTTTTCTAGATTCTTCCTTGTCATGCACATCCGCGAAATCTAAAAAATGTCCATGAGGAATATATGTTACTTTGTTTTTATCTTCAGGAAATAGTTCATCAAAGCGTTCAATGTTTGTTTTGGCCTGTACTATTATTTGATTACATAAACCATAAATTTTCTTATGGAAATGCATATCATATTTTTTTTCGTTAAATGGCAAGATATCGTGTACTGTAACTATGACCTTTATTCCGCTCTTGCGCATTTTTTTAATGTATAAATAATCAATTGGTGAAAACTGAAACCATTGAACATGAACAACATCAAATTTTTCATTAACTGCTTTTTTTAAAATATATTTATATGTTGAACAGTAGTTTGTGAATTTTTTGAATTTGTTAATATCTTTCCTTGATGTTAGGAACTTGTTGTGACACATGCATTTGCAATATTCATTGTCTTTCTTATCGTCAATGACCAGTTCCACTTCATTTCCATTAGCTTTTAAAGCATTTGCCAAACTATATGTATATTTATAATCTACAACTGCTATTTGGCTAATTAATAATACTTTCATTTATTCACCTCATAATTGATCTATATATTTTATCGGAATATTTCATTGTATCGAGTTGCTATTAACTCCCAACTATAATAATTAATGATGCGATTCTTAGCTTTGGCACCAAACTCACTTCTCTCTTCACTTGTCATCTTATCTGCAGTGTCAATCAGTGAACTTAATGATCCTGTTTCTTTTGACCAATACAACGCAGCATCTTCAGCTACTTCTTTATTAAAGCCAACATTTAGTAGCAGATTCATATTTGTACTGCCAAGAGCTTCAAGAAGGGATGGATTAGTGCCACCAACTTCATGGCCGTGAAAATATCCATAAGCATTTTCCCTAATTTTTTTTAATAATTTCTGATCATAAACAGTACCTACAAATTTTATACGATGATCATCTTTGAAATGCAGTTTATCATTTAACATTTCTAGAAAATCATCATTCTTTGTAGTAATGATTGCAAAATCTTTATTCGTTTTGCTCGTCATGAATTCTCTAATCATTGTTTCAAAATTATTTTCTGGTACAAATCTTCCTACACTAATATAGTATTGGGCATCTTTTAGATGATTCTTATTAAGCCATTCCAAATAACTGCTATCATTATCTCCCAGTCCCGACTTTGCAACATCAGATCCATATGCAATATAAGTAGTATTAGGGTTATACGCTTTATATTCTTCTTGTATATATTGTTCGATATTAACGCTATCACATACCGCCAAATCACAATATTTAATCATTAATTTTTCCGAATATTTCCAATATTTTCTGACGAGTGGTGACCATTTTTTTCTAAGACATTCTCTACCATCTGGATTTACGTAATACTTTCCATCATACGTATGGATACACTTGACATATTTTTTAATGAACGGACCAATTCTGCAAGCTAAAATGTAAACAATTGGATGTGATATCTCACTTTTCTTAATATCTTCGCAACACCATTTAAGTGCCTTTAAGTCATAAACAATTGCCTGCGCAGGTCCCAACTTTTGAGGTACTTCAATTAAGCAACATTGCGCGCCACAATACTCAAATTCATTCTTGTTAATTATTTTTACATTAGGTAACTTTGAAATATCCATGCATCCATCACCATTAGCCTTACATGCAATATGATATTGAATTCTTTTATTATCTTTATGTTGCTCAATTAGGCGCTTAACAAACGTTTCAAATCCCCCATACTGACCAATCGATTTACTGCCGACTATATAAACATGTTGCTTAATTTCGTCATTCATTCACATTGCTCCTTTTAATAAAAAAAAGGGAAATATCAATATATTTCCCACTTTCATTTACTATCATATTATTTTATCATTCAGTGCTATTGATACCTTGTTGTAATGCACACAGTGCACGCTCTGATTAGTAATACTTTATTCTGCTCCCTCTCTTTTCAAAACCTTAGTTATTGTTTTGAAAATTATTTTTATATCCATTCCTATGGTCCATGTATCCACATACTCCGAGTCGAGTTTTACTACTTTTTCAAAATCTGTAATTTGAGATCTTCCCGAAATCTGCCATAGCCCAGTAATTCCCGGCTTGATTGAAAGGCGTTTTCGATGCTCCGGAGAGTATTTTTCCCATTCATCCACTGTTGGCGGCCTTGTTCCAACAAGAGACATATCACCTTTGATTACATTAAAAAACTGTGGGAATTCATCTAATGAAGTGTTTCTAATGAAATTGCCAATTCCTTTAGGTTTACCATCCTTATCTTTTTTTTCTGAGCCAATAATTCTTGGGTCATCATCTATTTTAAACATAAATCCGTCCATTTTATTTTGACTCATTAATTCTGTTTTTCTAGCCTCTGCATCCATATACATAGATCTGATTTTATACATTCTGAAAGTTTTCCCATTTTTACCAACACGCTCTTGTGCAAAGATGATTGGGCCTGGAGATTTCTTCTTAATTATTGGACCTACAATAATAATTATAATTATTGCTATAGCAGAACCAATAACACCGCCGACAATATCCAATAATCTTTTCATTAACAATTGTATTGGTGGTATTTCGCGCATTGCATGTGTCAGAACAATATAGTTCCCTAGTTTCTCGACATATGAATCATTAAATGACGATGCCGTTTCGTTTGTATTAATGATAGAAACGGTAGAGTGTATCATGATACCCATTGTTGAAAATACATTTTCCATTTGATGTATTAAATCATAATCTCCCGGTATATCTACAAAAACTTCATCAACCCAATTGTGAACAGCATAATCAATCATTTCCTCTGTTCCACCCATAACATCTGTATGACTTAAATGTGTTCCACCGTCAATTTTCTTATCAAAATCTGTGAAAAATACGCCACAAACATCAAATGGTCGGAAAAGATATATGTCTAAGTTTTCGCTGATCATTTCAGAACGACTTCTAGTAGTTAAAACTAATAGCTGCCTCCTACTGTTGCTATGCTTCAATAGGTAACTTCTAATTCTTCTTTTCCAAAACAGTCGAAATATAGTCTCTATCACAAAGTAAAAAAGCCACGTTGCTGAAAAGGTTAACCGCGAAGTAGATGTTGTATCTTTCATTATATACATCAATACAATGTCCAAAATTGCCATGCTAATTGCATGCTTTACAACCGAACTAATCTCCTGCCATTTATCTCTTTTAAGAATATTTTTATATGGTTGTCCTACCGTAAATGAGGCAATTAAACAAACGAATAAAATCAAACTTTGTTGTCTATATAAGCTTCCAAAACTCAAAACTTTCGCGAAACTATAGTGATACCATAAAACAGCCAGAAAATATGATAACTCTAAAATTACAAAATCCATCAGTATAAAATCAAAGTGTTTCGTTAAATTTTTTCCTACACTATATTTTTGCTTGATAGACATAACACTAAAATCTCCTCAAAAGTGACCAATATCAGGCTCTGGGCAGCGCCAAGTCATATCAATATTATAACGTAGTAATTGATATTTTGTAAAAGGTAAATCATAGGTACCTGTCGTAATACTTAAAAACCTTGGATAATAGTTGAGAAAACCTAAGGTTAATCAGAGGTACCTAAAATGGACCATATGACACATCAGATGCGCGAACAATATTGGCGCGGAATCATCAAGGAATGCAACGAGAGCGATGAATGCAAAGAAAAATGGCTGACGGAGCACGGGATCAATTCAAAGAGCTTCTATTACTGGCAGAGAAAGATCCGCAGTGATGGGGCACTGCAGCTGGTGGCAGCACAAGCATCCGCACAGCTGCCTGAACAATGCACATTCAGCCGGCTCGAGGCACCAGCCGCACTGAATGCCGCAGGGCCATCAGCAGTGATCCACAAAGACGGCATCACGATCGAGCTGAACAATGATATCTCAGATGACCTGCTCATAAGGATAATGAAGGCTGCATCTCATGTTTAAGGATGCCAAGGATCTAAAGGCCGTATATATCGCTGTCGGCAGGACAGATCTCCGGTATGGCATCGATGGGCTGGCCTCACAGGTACAGAATGTCTTCCATCTGGATCCGTTCGATGAAGGGACACTGTTCCTGTTCTGCGGCACAAAAGCAGACAGGATCAAAGGCCTCCTATGAGAAGGCGATGGTTTCCTGCTGCTGTACAAACGGATCGAGAATGGGAAATTCCAATGGCCGCGCAGCCGCAATGAGATGGAAGCCATGACAATGGAACAGTATCAGTGGCTCATGAGCGGGCTGTCGATCTATCCGTCCATCAAAGGAGCAGAACCGAAGTACATACTGTAAAAAAGTTATCCACAACTTTCAGGACAGGATCAGGCCGATAAGAGCCATATAAGGGCACACACGGGCAATGGATGAAGATCAAGGATCGGGCATTCACAATGTGCGCTATGCCCTTTCATAATGCGCCACATGAGATGTGGCAAGAGACAAAAGAGCTGGTTGATATCTGCATTTCTCCACATTTGCACGGATCATGATGATGATGTATACATAAAGCATGCAGGATACGGGCAGACCGACAAGGGAAGAACTGAGCAGCCTCACGAAAGAGGCCCTTTTAGATGTGACGGAAAGCCTGTATACAGATATTGAGGCAATGAAGCAGCAGATGGACGGCATGGAGAAGAACATCGATCTGCTGATCGAACAGCTGAAGGTGAGCAGCCAGGCACGCTTTGGAAAGAAGACGGAGAAAGATATCATCCAAGGACAGATGGAGCTGGCCTTCAACGAAGCGGAAGCAGATTCCGATCCAGCAGCAGAAGAGCCATCAGAAATCGAACAGGTCATCCCGTCTTATAAAAGGCGCATACGCCCGGCAGGCAAGAGAGAAGCTGACCTCTCAACGATCACGGACATCCGCATCGAGGACCATGAGCTGAGCGAGGATGAACTGAAGGACATATTCAAGGATGGGTTCAAGAGACTGCCAGATGAAGTATACAGCCGGCTGGAATATCATCCGGCAGGACTGGAAGTGGTCGAGCATCATGTGGCAGTATATGCCGGCATGGACAACCAGACAATTGTCAAGGGAAAGCGCCCGGCAGATCTGTTCCGCAACAGCATCGCCACACCGTCCCTGGCCGCCGGCATCATGCATGCAAAGTATGCAAATTCACTGCCCCTCTACAGACAGGAGCAGGGCTTCATTGAGAGCGAGGTCAACATATCACGGCAGACCATGGCGAACTGGATGGTAAGGTCTGCAGAGGACCATCTCAGCCTGATGTATGATTCATACAAGGAGCATCTGATGGGCCAGCATCTGATCCATGCGGATGAGACGCCGGTGGAAGTCAGGAAAGACGGCCGGGCGGCCATGGCCAACAGCTATATGTGGGCATATCGCTCCGCCGATCGCGAGGACAGAAAAGTGGTCCTGTATGATTATGAGAAGACGCGCAAGGCAGAGCATCCGGATGAGTTCCTGAATGGATTCAACGGCATAGTGATGTGCGACGGATACCAGGTATATCACCTGCTCGGCAGACAGAACAAAGGCATCACGATAGCCAACTGCTGGGTGCATGCACGGCGGCGGTTCGCCAATGTAGTGAAGTCGCTCGGGGCAGAGAAGTCCAGGGGCACACTGGCAGCGGCAGCACTGGTGAAGATCGCTGAGATCTATCATCAGGACAATCCGCTGTGGGAGCTCCCTGATGAGCAGCGGAAAAAGGAAAGGCAGCGCAGGATCCGTCCACTGGTCGAAGGATTCTTCGACTGGGTCCGGCAGCATCAGTCAGAAGTCCCTTCCCAATCAGAGACCGGGAAAGGATTCACATACTGCCTGAACCAAGAGATATATCTGAAGAGATTCCTGGATGATCCAGCCATACCGCTCGATAACAATGCGGCAGAAAGATCGATCCGGTCTTTCTGTGTGGGCAAACATAATTGGCATGTCATCGATACAGTCGCAGGTGCACAGGCAAGTGCGATCATCTACAGCATAGTCGAGACAGCCAAAGCAAATGACATCAAAGTATATCCATATCTAGAATATCTACTGACGGAGATACCAAAGCACATTGATGGAAAGGACATGAGCTTCATAGAAGACCTGCTTCCATGGTCGTCATCACTTCCTGCATCGTGCCGTAAAAACTCAAAAGCCGCTGCCAAATAAATGGTGCGGTTTTTTTTGAGGGACAAGCAGTACTCATGATTTACTTTTTACGATATTTTTATCAACTTTTAACATTGTTTTAAAATATTCTTACAAATTTAAAAGGCCTACCATATTGCAATGCAAGCAGTCCAGCCTTTAATGCTTTTGCACAAAGAATTATCTCCATTGCAATCATTAATTACCTATTAAAGTTTCAGTTAACATCATATTATTTTTCAATTATTCAGCAATATAGCAATACTACCAAGATCAATTTGGCAAATAAACAGTTTGATCCTCAGTAGGAAGTGTATCTTGCGAAATTACTTCTCCATTCATAACTGAAGTAATCTGTTGCTTCGCAAATGTAACTTGTTCTGCCAATGGGTAAGATACATATAATAATTGGTCTCCCATAGAAGCAGTCACATCACTGCCTCCCACTCCAGTCAAATGATAGCTAATAAAGTTCCATTTTCCTCCATCATTTAACTGCATTTTGGCCAAAGAGAAAATATCATCAGAACTCATACTTGTAAGGAAGTTCCCTTGTAAACCATTCAACAAATTATTATAGTTTGAAATGATTTCTTTACTTGCAATTTTATTGATGATTGCTTGTAACACTATTGCTTGATGCTCATTACGACCATAATCGCCATTTGGCAAATTATAGCGTTCACGTACATAACTTAACGCTTGATCACCATTTAGATGTAAATTTCCCTCTTCAAATAAATATCCAATACTTTCCCCATGCCCTGTATCCTCTGCAGCACCATTATTCAAAGTAAATGCATAAGGATTATTAATATCTATTCCTCCAATAGCTTCCACGATGTTATAGAAAGTTGTAAAATTCACTTCAAAATAATTTTTAATATAATCAAAACTAAATTCTTGATTCAGCCCATCTACAGTATTTTGAAGGCCATCATTTCCTAGATGCGTCAATTTATCAAAACCATTTCCTAAAGCAGGGTTCTTTACATACCAGTCTCTTGGTATTGAAATCAGAAGTATTTGTTTGTTAATAGGGTCAACCGTTAACAATAAATCAACGTCTGTTCTAGTATAATAACTTAGCTGCGTTGATCTGGTATCTGATCCAGCAATGTATACGCAAAATGGCGTGTTCGTATAATCTTGTGTTACAGTCTCCTTTTTTTCTACTTTGACATTAATTACCGTCGTATAAAGAATCTGTGTGTCGTATTTGAAATTTTCATATCCGCTGATATCTGCAAAGGATGCTTCATAGTTTTCATTCAACAGCATTACATCACCAGTCCCATTATATAAATCATAAGCAGCACTGGCATTGCTCTTCTCAGCAATCGTATTTAAACTATTTACATTTAACTCTTTCTGAATATCTTCTAGCGCATATGCTTGGTTATCTTTATCAACGGTTGATTGAATAAGAAATTTCTTATCTTTGTAATCTTCAAAATTAGTTGAGGTGTTTGTATCTGTAAAGATATCTGTATGTGCGCTCTTATATGCAGAAGTCATCACATATGCGTTAATCTTTACTTCTTGTGTATCGGTTGGCTCTACAAACATTCCCTTCATCTGTGACTGTAAAATTGGCAAATAAATGGATCCCGCAGCTAATAGAATACAAAGGATACAGTTTACGACTGTAACGATTATCTTTTTAACAGATTTCTTCTTATTACTTATTTTCTTTTTTCTCTTTAATGAAAAATATCCCATTAGTGCATCAATCAGTGCCAAAATAATCCCTAAAGGCAAAATATATTTTGGCGGGAAAGCAATAAACCCAACTGCAATAAAGAAGAAAACCACGGATAGTATTAATAGTATTAACCAAGAAATTCCCATCCAATTAATAGTTATTTTTAGCGAACTTGTTTTTTGTTGTTTCATATTGACTCCTTTAAATTCTCGTTTATATTATCCCATTTCTTAGCAAAAGTACAATTTCATCATTAAAGAATTCAAAATGCACAAACATTTTTCATCATGTCTGTGCATCATTTTCAAAATACAATACAGCCAATAATTGGCTTCTGCCAATTATTAACTGTCTCAAAAATTGAGGCCATATCTTCAATCTTTGTTTTATCTCTCTCAATTAAAAGAACAACTCCATCTGATTCTTTCAGTTTTTTCAATTCTGCCGCATTGGCATTAATATCCGCTGAAGTGTTCATTGAAATATTACCTACAATTGGTTGAAGTTTGTTTTTAATTCTGTCTATGTCCTGATTCGTTTTGGCATTTACTAGAACCAGTTTTTGAACAATACCTTTATAAGTGCCCATGTTAGTAGCCACTTTTTCAAATGCAATATCTTCACTCACACCATATGCTGAATCCAACTTATTGCGTAAATACTTGTCTATTTTTAAATTGTGTTTTTCATCAACATGTGCAGGAATAACTGCCAGCACCTTTGCCCCAGGTATAAGTTTTGCATCATTTTCAGAATACACCTTGCCTGATAGTATAAAAATGATTGCCAACAAAACGATTGACCCACAAACACCAGCAGTAAGTCCGAATACAAGAAATTTCATTGCGGCTTTCTCTATTGTCGCATTAACGGTTGCAGGCTTTGCTACAGTAGATGCACCAATTGTTGTTAAAGATGTTTTCAAAGTATTAATTTTGCTTAGCGTATCATTCATTGTTAGATTTGGTGACAACATTTGTGCACTAATTGGAGTCACAAGATTATTATCTGTGACAATGTTAGTAGAAGGTGCGCTCTCAACAGCTGTATAATCTCCATACTCTGAATGAATCTTACTTTCATTACCACTCGTCTGCGTCAAAATATAATCCATAATTTCTTTTGTTGTATCTTCTGAACTGCCAATTACAGTAACCGTAATTGTGTCTGTATCATAATTGGCGCTAACAGAAATCAATTCTTTAAGGAGTTGTTCATCAATACCTAACTTATCAGTAATCTTTATATAGGAAATTTCCCTATTGATATAGGATGCGTATGCTTGGGTAATCTGGTTGGCATGATTAGTTCCGCTGAGCAATGCTTCAAAGTCATCCTGCCCTTTCGCCGTTACAATGGAAATACTTGCAGTTGTCTGGACTTCACTGTAAGGGTCAATGTTCGCTTTAATTGATTTCTGACTATACTCTGTTAATTGATCAATAATGTCCTGTGTCTTTTTCTTTTGATCTGCAACCGTCTTAACACTTGCTTCATAAGCAGACATACTACTGTCGTAAGAAGTTTTTAATGAATTATATGTCGGAAATATTTTTACAAGTTTGTATCCTGCCCCAAGCAGTCCGCATACTAAAGTAATAACCAGAATCTTTCTCCACTGTTTGAAGACATACGCGAACATGAGCTTCAGATCTATTTCTCTTTCTTCATCATTCATTTGTGAGTTCCCCATCTTTCAACCTAAATAGTTTACCATATTGGTCATTTAAGTAACAATCATTCCAGAACTATTCTTCGTTGGCTTCTACGTTCTTTCCTTTGATTCTGTCTTTAATATCACGCTTCATTTTTCTTATAAATTTATGCTTCTTTGCCAGTCCCACATGGCTGGAAGAATTACTCCCAGCATGCTTTCGATAGAGTAACAGGCTTTCTTCCAGGAAGGATACTGTTCCTGCTTTTTCTGTTAATAGCCCAATCCATTGATCGTGCATTGAAATATCTCTAGGCATTGGACAGATCAATGGTACTAGTTCTTTTCTAAATGCCATACAGCAACCGTGGTAAGCGTTATACCATAGGTTCCTGCTGAACCCTGGCTTTGCCTTTCTGTCTTTGAACAGTGTCTTATGTAATGGATCTAAGTGTTCATCTACATAATCACAGTCATGGAGTACTAAGTCTGCTCCTGTCTGTTCAAATTCTTGTAATACTCTTTGTATCTTATTCTCTTTCCAGACATCATCCTGGTCTGCTAAGAAAATGTAATCCCTTACACACTGTTGGATTGCATTTTCAAAGTTTGCTACGATTCCCTGTTCACTGCATTCAACAACTCTAATATTTGGATATGTCTTTGCATAGGACAGGATGATCTCTCTAGAATCATCTGTTGACATGTTATCAGATACTACCAATTCATCATCGTCTGTTAACTGATTGATGATTGACCCCATTTGTTCATTTAAATACTTCCCCCCCGTTGTATACAGCCATCGCTACTGAAACTCTTGTCATAGATTCTCCATGATCTTATACAGCTGGTCATTGATTACATTTGTATCAAATACTGTATGGAATACTCTTTCAGTATTTCCGCGGTAATAATTATAATTCTCTTCACATAAGGAAACAACTTTGTCCACCGTTTGATCATCGTAAGCGCTCGATAATATGTACCTGTTAAAAATAAGCGGTATCCATTATGCTGTATCATTGCACTTTGGATTCCGCTTATTTCATATAGAGTTCTTTTGGCAGTTCATCG
>Ga0183101_1001769_pt1 | contig 17999 bp, 15 predicted proteins | sample Biomet3_FD_127790 | JGI IMG/M metagenome (GOLD analysis project Ga0183101, IMG submission 127790) | Microbial communities from bioreactor (seeded with sewage sludge) at LBNL, California, USA - Biofuel metagenome 3 | ecosystem: Engineered > Bioreactor > Anaerobic > Unclassified ... | reverse complement strand
AGAAGATGCTAAAAAAGTCAATGATTTAGCTTCAAGTTTTAAGGTTAATGAACTAAAAGATCTTCATACTTTAACGAAAGAAAAGATGGAAGATTTTAGAAATGCTTTAAGTTCTTTTAAAAATAAAGTATCTTCCTTATCCGTAAGTTTAAGCCGAACAATTTTTAATGTCGAAAAGAAGATTGCTAGTTTAAGAGATGAAGAAACGGCAATTAAGAAGGGTAGTAAATCTTTTGATTCACGTTTAGTGGCCATTAAAAATGAACTTTCAAAGCGTTTATATGATAAATATCATAAGGATATTGAAGTTGATATTTTTGCGGATTTAATTGATATTAAAGATTTGAGTTGGTCTAACGCAATTGAAGGCTTCCTATATAATCAAAAATTCAATTTGTTTGTTGATCCAAAGTATTTCTTAGATGCCTATAACATTTTAAGAGGTTTACTTTTGGAAAATCGTTTTTACGGAACTTCTCTTGTTGATCAAGAACGTATTATTGAGAAAAACTATCTTGCTGAAAACGGTAGTTTAGCTGATGAAATCATTACAGACCACGAGGGTGCTCGTGCTTATACTAACTTCTTAATTGGCCGACTATATAAGGCTAATTCAATTGAAGATGCACGTAATAGTGGGAATGGTATCACTAAAGAATGTGATTTATATCGTAATTATGCGATGAGTCAAATTAATCCACGTTTATACCAAGAGTCCTTTATTGGCCGAACTCTTGATGAACGATTCCTTGAAGAAAAAGGTAATGAATTAAGAGATAATATTTCAAATTTAGATGTTTATCGTAAACTCAATAGCGCAATAAGTAAAGCAAATGAATTAGAAGTAATTAATACAAACGAAATTAATAATAGTTTTGTTTTAATTGAACACACTTCTCAAATTGCTGGATATCAAAAGAACATTGCTTTTATTGATAACGAACTTAAGCAACACGATACAACTCTATTAGCTTCGCTTGATAAACGTTTAGCGGATGTTGAGCAAGATATTCGTGAATTAAATTTTTCGAAAGAAGCTTCTTTAATTGAAAAAGGTAACTTAATTAAAGAAGTCGAAACTTTAAATTCGGAAAAGATTATTAATGAAGAAAACATCATTAAAGAAAAAGAAAGTAATTTAAAACGTAATTATGATCCATTCTTAGTCGATGAAAAAGCTTTGCCTCTTTATAAAGAAAAATTAGAAGCTAAAAAGACTAACTTAGAGATTTTACAAGAAGCAAATGTTGATCTTGCACGTTTACAATATCTTGTTAGCAACTTAAATAGCCAAGTTGTTCGTTTAAGAAGAGATTACGTTAGTGATTATCATTTAACTTATGATCCAAATGCAGCCGATAATAAGGTTTTTGATGATGAGCTCGTTGAATTTAGGGATGTTAAACTTCCTGAATACGAAGATAAGATTAAGGATAGTTATAATAAAGCGACTCAACAATTTAAAGATGATTTCATCTTTAAGCTTAGAGGAGCAATTGAAGATGTTGAAGACCAAATCGAAAATCTTAACGCCGCTTTAAAAGAGTCACAATTTGGTCGTGATTTATATAAATTTACCGTGAAGCCAAGTCAAGTTTATAAGCGTTATTATGATATGCTCAAAGATGATTTAATTCTTGAAACTGGCGAAGATGAATCGAAATTTATTGAAAAATATAAAGATGTTATGGAAGATCTCTTTAGACAAATTGTTGATGTTAATGGGCAAGGCGATAAAACTAGTGAATTAATGTCAAATATTGAGAAATTTACTGATTATCGAAGTTATCTCGATTTTGATCTAATAGTGTATAATATAGATACAGGTGAGGAACAACGTCTCTCGAAGATGATTAAGAAAAAGTCCGGAGGCGAAACTCAAACACCATTCTATATTAGTGTTCTCGCATCGTTTGCTCAACTTTATCATGTACACGATGAAGGTGAACTCGCTAATACAACCCGTCTTATCATTTTTGATGAAGCATTTTCCAAGATGGACCGTAGCCGTATTAAAGAAGCGGTTAAGTTACTTAGAAAATTCAACTTACAAGTCATCTTAAGTGCTCCAAGTGATAAAGTTGCGGATATTAGTGAACTTGTTGATGAAACCCTTGTAACGCTTCACGACAAGAATAGTAGTTGTATTCGACTTTATGAAAAAGCCGATCAAAAATAAATATCCATAATATACATAAGGAGGAGTGGTTATGGCTAAAAAAGTTGTAGCGATGATTCTAGCAGGAGGCAAAGGCACTCGTCTTCAAGCCTTAACAAAGAAGATTGCAAAACCAGCAGTTTACTTTGGTGGAAAATATCGTATTATCGATTTTAGCTTATCAAATGTCGCCAATACAGGTATCTCTTCATGTGGAGTTTTAACTCAATATGAGTCGGTTACCTTAAATAATTATGTTGGTGATGGTGGAAAATGGGGTTTTAATGGCGTTCAATCTGTCGCCGTTGCGCTTCCTCCACGTCAAACTGAAGAAGGATTATCATGGTATGAAGGAACCGCGGATGCGATTTATCAAAATATTGATTTCCTTGATAGTCAAAATCCTGATTACGTCTTAATTTTATCAGGGGACCACATCTATAAAACCACTTATAATGAGATGCTTGCTGTTCATGAAAAAACGGGAGCAGCTTGTACTATTAGTGTTATCGAGGTTGATTGGAAAGAAGCTTCAAGATTTGGAATTCTTGAAGTTGATGCTCATGATCGAATCACTAAATTTGTTGAAAAACCAAAAGAACCAAAATCAAATCTTGCTTCAATGGGCGTCTATGTTTTCACCTATAAAGATTTAAGAAAGGCTTTAATTGCTGATCATAAAGACACGACTAGTGAACATGATTTTGGTAAGAATATTATTCCAGCCTTCTTAGAGCAAGAAAAGCCACTTTATGCCTATCGTTTCCATGGATATTGGCGAGATGTTGGAACACTTGATAGTTTACATTTGGCGAATATGGAACTTTTACCATCTAAGCGTAATAATGAAACCATTGATTTTGATTGCGATCCAACCATTTTTAGTGAAGATACTCATTCTCTTCCACAATATATTGGACATAAAGCGAGTGTTAAAGATAGCCTAGTTAATCAAGGTGCAGTAATTTATGGTGATGTTTATCAATGTGTTATTAGTAATGAAGTTAGAATTGAAGAAGGTGCAGTTGTTAAAAATAGTGTCATTATGCCAGATGTTGTAATTCATAAAGGTGCCTACGTTAATAACGCAATTATTTCGCCTGGGTCGGTAGTTAATGAAAATGAAGTCATCAATAAAGACAGTGATAAGATTGTCTTAATTGATACCGAAAGGAGTTTACAATAATTATGAATAACGTAATAGCTCTTATTGATTTACATAATACGACGGATCTTGGTCTTTTAACCAAGAATAGACCAATTGCTTCAACGACTTTTTTAGGTCGATATGCGTTTATCGATTTCACCCTTTCAAACTTAAGTAATAGTGGAATTGATGACATTGGAATTTTAATCCAAGATCATTCCCGTTCCATTATTAAACACTTTGGTGGTGGTAAAAATACTTACTTAAAGAATCCAAAAACTGGTTTCCAAAATATGTTTATTAATGAAAAAGCTCTTCAAAACCAAGTTTTTAATACGGATATCAATAATATTTTAGAGAATGATTGGTTCTTATATGATAACAACTTTAAATATGTTGTTATTTGTCCAGTCAACTATTTAATGCATATTGACTATAATGAAATTTTAAATGAACACATCGCGAGTAAACGACAAGTTTCAATGCTAGTTAGTGCTGTTACCAATGGCGATGAAAAATGTTTAATTGGTTGTGAAAAAGTGACTGTTGATGCACTTGGCGATGTTCAAAAAATTGAAAATAATGATGGTAAAGAAGAAAAAATTTGTGTTTCTTTACAAACTTACATTTTTAATTGTGATTTCTTACGTGAAGTTCTTGCCAAATCGAACAATATTTCAGCAACCTTTAATATTAATAATTTAGTTAGTTATATTTGTTCATATATTGAAAAAGTTCATGCTATTAAGTTTACTGGTTACTTTAGACGTTTAGCCAGTTTAGAAAGTTACTATAATGCTTCAATGGAAATGCTTGGAGAATCAAACAAGACTTTAATCTATAATTTATTTCCAGATAATTGGCCAATTTATACTTTAACTCATAACTCACGTCCAGTTTTATACGGTGAAAAAGCTGATGTTGATAATAGTTTAATTGCTAACGGTTGTACAGTTAATGGTACCGTTCATCATTCAATTTTGTCGCGTGATGTCACGATTGATGAAGGAGCGATTGTTGAAGATTCAATTATTTTCACTAATACCCACGTAAAGAGTGGTGTTCATCTTAAAAATGTTGTTGTTGATAAACACTGTATTTTCGCAGTTCAGAAGGATGTTCATGGTGAAGAGGACAAACCTCTTTACATTCCACAAGGAGCTCATATTTAGATGAATATTTTCATGGTAGCAAGTGAGGCCAATCCTTTTTATAAAACGGGTGGACTAGCGGATGTAATTTATGCTTTAAGCAAACAATTTGCTCATGTTGGGCATAATGTTTCTGTTTGTGTGCCTTACTATACCAAAATTGGGAAACTAAAATTAATTAAGGCCGATCCTTTATTTAGTTTCAATGTGAAAATGAATTGGCGTAGTGTTCCTTGCGAAGTATATACCCAAGATTATGATGGAATTCATTATTTCTTTATTAAACAAGATACGTATTTTGGTCGAACTTCATTTTATAGTTACTATGATGATGGCGAGCGTTTTGCTTTCTTTAGTAACGCGGTTATTGAATTAATTAAAAAATTACCTTTTAAAATTGATATTCTTCATGTTCATGATTGGCAACCAGGCATGATTCCCGCTTTGGTTAAAGTTAAACAAAAAGATGATCCAATTTTTAAAGGGATTAAATCGGTACTGACGATTCATAATCCACTTTTTAAAGGATATTTTAGTCCATCTTCGCTCTATGATTTATATGGTTTACCATATGAAATATATGAAAAAGGACATGTTCAATTTGAAAATCAAGTTTCGACCTTAAAAGCGGCAATTTATTATTGTGATAAGATAACAACTGTTTCGCCAACTCATGCTTATGAACTTACGACTCCAGAAGGCAGTAAAGGTTTGTGGTATGAAATGACTTTAAGAAAAGATGATTTTGTTGGTATCTTAAATGGGATGGATTATGGCGAATTTAATCCGCGAAAAGATAAATTAATTTATAGCGAGTATAGTGAGAAAGATGCTCTTATTGGCAAGGCTAATAATAAAGAAGCTTTTTGTAAAGAACATGGACTTGATCCAAAACTTCCACTTTTTGCGGTTGTTTCCCGTCTAAGTGATCAAAAAGGTCTAGATTTAATGTTTGCAATGGCTGATTTTATCACTAATAATGGTGGAACATTTGCAGTGTTAGGAAGTGGGGAGAAGTATGCGGAAGATTATTTCAATAATTTGATCCGCCGAAACCCAAAACATACTTATGTTTATATTGGCTATAATGATGAAATTGCACATAAACTATATGCATCAAGCGATTTCTTTATTATGCCAAGTGCTTTTGAACCATGTGGTCTTGGTCAGATGATTGCTCAACGTTATGGTAGCTTGCCAGTTGTTAGAAGAACTGGTGGCTTAAAAGACTCGGTTGAGCCATATAATATTGATACTCATAATGATAAAGTGGCCGATGGTTTTGGTTTTGATGCTTATAATGTGATTGATGCCATTGGATGTTGCTCGAAAGCGATGATGATTTATAACGATAAAGTTGCACTTAAAAATATGATTATTAATGCGATGAAGCGTGATAACACTTGGGAAAAGAGTGCGGATAAATACATTGCTTTATATGAAGAAGCATTACTTAAAAAATAAATAAACATAGATATTGACTTATAGTTAACTCCATGTGTTATAAATAAGAAGGGTAAAATATGGAAAAAGTTTTAATTACTTATTTTTCTCGAGCAGGAGAAAATTATATGTCGGATGGAATTCGTGAAATTAAAATTGGCAATACTAAAATTATTGCCGAATATCTTCACGATATTTTGAAGTGTGACATTTATGAAATTGAATCAGATTATAAATACCCAACAAAATACAATGATTGTGTTAAGGTTGCTCAAGATGATTTAATTAACCATAAAAAAATGAATATTTTGAATATTCCAAAAAATATTGATGATTACGATGTAATATTCTTAGGATTCCCAAATTTCTGGGGGACAATCCCAATGCCAGTTTATTGGTTTTTAAAAACAATCAAAACGGAAGGGAAGACAATTTATCCATTTTGCACAAGTGAAGGAAGTGGCTTTTCTAACAGTTTAAAAGACATTGCTTCATTATGTCCAAAAGCAACCATTAAAGATGGTTTACCATTACGTGGAAGTGATGCTAATATTTCTAAACCTTTTATCGAAAAATGGCTGGCGAGTGGGTATTATAATGACCAAAAGTAGAGTTTTGATTCTTAAAATTACACTTCTAGCGATGTTTTTGGCCTTGGGTTGGCTTTTACCTTTTTTGACTGGCCAAATTCCACAAATAGGTAATATGCTCCTACCAATGCATATTCCAGTAATATTAGGTGGTTTTATTTTAGGACCAATTTTTGGATTAATTTTAGGGTTGGTTACTCCTTTAACACGTACATTATTCTTCGGAATGCCTATTTTATATCCAACTTCTCTATCAATGGCGATAGAATTAGCGACTTATGGTTTTTTTAGTGGATTATTTTTTATGCTTTTCTTTAAGAAATTTAAAATGAATTTTATATTATCCATATATATTAGTTTAATTTTAGCGATGATTTTAGGACGCGTAACTTGGGGTTTATCTAGGTTTATTATGGGTTTAGCTAGTAATAACGCTTTTACCTTTAATGCTTTTATAGCTGGAGCGTTTATGTCTGCTTATCCAGGCATTATTATTCAATTAATTATTATCCCTATAATTATGCTTATTTTATATAAGGCACATATACTAGATAAATATTTGATGGTAAAGGAAGAAAGCGAGGTAACTAATGATGTTAGTAACAACTAATTTAGATATGCTTGCTTCCAAAATTAACGAATTACTTGGTAAAAAGAGTTTTATTGTTATTGCGATTGATGGAATGTGTGGTAGTGGGAAGTCATATTTAGCAAACAAATTAGCGTTAGAGTTTAATGCGAATTTGATTAATGTCGATGATTTTTATCTTCCGAAGAATTTACGCACTAAAGAAAGGTTTGATGAACCTGGTGGAAATATTGATTATTTGCGTTTTAAAAATGAAGTTATTGATCATTTAAATGATGGTGATTTTTCATATCATAAATACAATTGTAGAAACGATGCTTTTTATGAAGTTGTGAAAGTTAATCGAAAGCCAATTTATATTATTGAAGGCTCTTATTCGCTGCATCCTTATTTTAAGAAATATTATGATTTTTCGATTTTTGTTAGTTCGAGTAAGATTGTTCAATATAACCGTTTATTAATGAGAGAAGGAGTAGAGAACATTGACAACTTTGTCAACCTTTGGATTCCTTTAGAAAATAAGTATTTTGATTTTTATAAAATTAGCGATCATGTCAATGTTATTTATACGACAACGAATTCGTATAATTAAGGAGTAGTTATGACAATTTCTGAAGTTAGAAAAAAATATGATATTAGCGAAGATACGTTAAGATGGTATGAACGTATTGGTTTAATTAATAATGTTCCAAGAAAAAGCAATGGCTTACGTGATTATAGCGAAGAGAATTGCCGAAATATTGAGTTTATTAAATGCATGAGAAGTGCCGGATTATCAATTGATTTTTTGCAGCAATATATGAATTTAATTAAAAAAGGTGATTCGACGCTTGGCGAACGTAAAGACTTATTGGAAAAAGAGAAACAAATTTTATTAAAACAAATTGATGATATGAAGATTACTCTAGATCGTCTTAATTTTAAGATTGATCATTATGAGAAAATGTGTGCTGATTATGAAAGTAGGAACAATGAAAAAGATAGAAAATAAAACTTTTAGCGAAGAACGCGCCCTTTATAACTCGATTGATACTGAAGTAAATAATTGTAATTTTGCGGGTCTTCAAGATGGTGAATCCGTTTTAAAAGAGTGCCGAAATATTATAGTTAACAATTCAATGTTTTCTTTGAGATACCCTGTTTGGCATGCTCATAAATTTATAATTTCAAATTGCGTTTTTGATGAGAAAACAAGAGCTCCTTTCTGGTATGATTTTGATGGAACTACACAAAACTCCACGATTAAGGGGACTAAATTTTTAAGAGAAGCCCATAATGTGGTGATTAAAGATTCTAATATTGAATCAGCTGAAGTTGGTTGGATGTCCGAAGGAATTACTTTATTGAATGACAAAGTTGTCAGTGAATATCTTTTCTTAAAATCAAAAGATATTAAGATTAATAAACTGAATTTTACGGGAAAATATAGTTTTCAATATGTTGAAAATATGTTGATTGAAAATTCTGTCCTAGATACAAAAGATGCTTTTTGGCATTCGAAGAACGTTACTGTTAAAAATTCAACTATTAAAGGTGAATATCTAGCTTGGTTTAGTGATAGTTTAACCCTGATTAATTGCAAGATCATCTCTCATCAACCTTTATGTTATTGCAAAAATTTAAAGTTAATTGATTGTATGATGTTAAATTGTGATTTGGCTTTTGAATATAGTGATGTTGAAGCCACAATTATCGGAAAAGTTGATTCAATTAAAAATCCAAAAAGCGGAAAAATAATTTGTGATGAAGTTGGTGAAGTCATTAATGAAAAACCTATCTATAATTGTGATGGAAAAGTTGAGTTAAGAAATAATTAGTTTTTGAATCTCTATTCAAACTAATTTTATTATGATAAAATATTTAAATCTAAATAGATGGAATAATTTGTTAGTAATTTTTTAGAGAATTAACGATTGGTGCAAGTTAATAGTTATTAATAAAATCTCACCATTGGGTTTATTAGATCAATGAGTGTGTCTATTAAATTAATAGGCAAATTAAGGTGGTACCACGTATATTACGTCCTTATATTATTTAAGGACGTTTTTTAATAGGAGGAAGTTTTATGAGTTATGACTTTCAAAGTGTAGAAAAGAAATGGAATAATTATTGGATTGAGCATAAATCTTATGCTTGTGATACAAGGGATTTTAGTAAACCAAAATACTATGCTCTTGATATGTTTCCTTACCCATCAGGACAAGGATTACATGTTGGACATCCTGAAGGATATACGGCAACTGATATCATTGCAAGAATGAAAAGAATGCAAGGATTCAACGTTTTACACCCTATTGGTTGGGATGCTTTTGGTTTACCAGCGGAACAATATTCAATCAAAATGAATGAGCATCCTTGGAATTTTACTGAAAAGAATATTAATAATTTTAGAAGACAAATCCAAATGCTTGGCTTCTCTTATGATTATGATCGTGAAGTCACAACTTGTGATCCATCTTATTACAAATGGACACAATGGATCTTCTTAAAAATGTTTGATAAAGGTTTGGCTTATGTTGATTATAAACCTGTAAATTTTTGTCCCGAACTTGGAACTGTTTTAGCAAACGAAGAAGTAATTGATGGCAAGAGCGAACGTGGTGGTTACCCAGTAATTCGTATGCCAATGCGTCAATGGGTTTTAAAAATTACGGCGTATGCGGATAAACTTGATCAAGATTTATCATTACTTGATTGGCCAAGTTCAACTGTTGATATGCAACATAATTGGATTGGTAAATCGAAAGGAACAATTGTAACTTTTAGTGTTAAAGGCACTAAAAAGACTTTTGATGTTTTTACAACTCGTGCGGATACTTTATTTGGTTGTTCTTATTGTTGTTTAGCTCCAGAGCATCCTCTTGTTAAAGAAATAACGACTCAAGAACATAAGAAAGAAATTGAGGATTATATTGAAGCATCTAGTCACAAAAGTGATATGGATCGAACAGAACTAAATAAGGATAAGACTGGTGTTTTTACTGGTAGTTATGCAATCAATCCAATCAATAATGAAGTTGTACCAATTTGGATTGCTGATTATGTTTTAGCCTCTTATGGAAGCGGAGCTGTGATGGCTGTTCCTGCTCATGATGAACGAGATTATGCATTTGCTACTAAATATGGCTTAAGAATTACCCCTGTAATTGAAGGAGATGTTTCTAAAGGAGCCTACATACTAGATGGCAAGCACATTAATAGTGATTTTGTTAATGGAATGAATATTAAGGATGCCAAAGAAGCAATAACAAAGAAACTGATTTCACTCAAAAAAGGTGATTTTAAAGTTAACTATAAATTAAGGGATTGGCTTTTCTCAAGGCAAAGATATTGGGGCGAACCAATTCCAATTTATCAATTTGATGACGGCACTTTAGGAAGATTGAAAGATAGTGAATTGCCTTTAGTTTTACCAGAAATGGATGAATATAAACCATCTGGAAATGGTGAATCTCCATTATCTAAACTTGATGATTGGGTTAACATTACAGTTGATGGAAAACATGCTAAACGTGAGACAAATACGATGCCTCAATGGGCTGGTAGTTGTTGGTATTATATGAGATATATCGACCCACATAATGATAAGGAAATTGCTGATAAAAAATTACTTGATCATTGGTTACCAGTTGATTTATATATTGGTGGTCAAGAGCACGCCGTTTTACACTTACTTTATGCAAGATTTTGGCATAAATTCCTTTATGATGAGGGTGTCGTAAGTTGCAAGGAACCTTTCCAAAAATTGTTCCACCAAGGAATGATTTTAGGTGAAAATGGTGAGAAGATGTCTAAGTCCAGAGGTAATGTTATTAATCCTGATGAATGCGTTGCAAAATATGGTGCTGATGCTCTTAGACTTTATGAAATGTTTATGGGACCATTAGAAGCTTCTTTGCCATGGAGTACAACTGGTCTTGAAGGTAGTAAACGATTTATCGATCGTATCTATCGATTATTTGAAGATGAACAATTCACTTCAAAATTCAAAGATATTAATGATGGTGAATTAGATTATTCTTATAATTTCATGGTTAAGAAGGTCACTACAGATTATGAGAATTTACAATTTAATACGGCTATTTCTCAAATGATGATTTTCATTAACGATGTTTATAAGGCTAATGAAATTTATAAACCATATCTTGAAAATTTTATAAAGATGTTTGATTGTATTTGTCCTTTTGTTGGCGAAGAAATTTGGTCAATGCTTGGACATAAAGAATTGATTACTTATGCAAAATGGCCAACTTATGATGAATCTAAACTTGTTTTAAGCAAGGTTAAGATTGCCGTGCAAGTTAATGGAAAACTTCGTGAAACCATTGAAATCGAAAAGGATATGGATGATGAAAAAGTTAACGAAATTGCTTTAGCTCAAGAAAACGTTAAACGTTTTACAGAAGGGAAAAATATTAAAAAGATTATTGTTGTTAAAAATAGAATCGTTAATATTGTTGCAATTTAATTATGGATATTAATCAAAGAATTAGTGATGAACTAAACCTTAAATTAACAAGTGTAAACAGTGCAGTTAAGTTATTAGATGAAGGAAATACGGTTCCTTTTATCGCTCGTTATCGAAAAGAAGCAACTGGCAATTTAACGGATGTAGATTTAAGAAATCTGGAAGAAAGATTAATTTATTTAAGAAACTTATCCGATCGAATTGATACAGTTCTTAAATCAATTAGTGATCAAGGTAAACTTACTGATGAACTTAAAAATAAGATATTAAATGTTAAAACCTTAAGTGAACTTGAAGATCTTTATAGACCATATAAGCCTAAGAAAAAGACTAGAGGTTCAATGGCTAAAGAGAAAGGTTTAGCTCCATTGGCGAAGACTATTTTTGAGCAACTTCCAGTTGATAGTTTTGAAAATTATGTTAAAGGTTTTATTAGCGAAGAAAAGAAAGTAAAAACTAAAGAAGAGGCTATTCAAGGGGCGCTTGATATAATTAGCGAAGATATTAGTGATGTCGCCGATTATAGAACCTATATTAAGCTTTTTATTTATAATAATGCTTTGATTACGACGAAAGAAATCGCTAAAGATGAAAAAGATACTTATGCCATGTATAGTGACTATAAAGAGATGGTTAAAACTATTCCGGCTCATCGAATTTTAGCAATCAATCGTGGTGAACAAGAAAAGTGCTTAAGAGTTAAATTTGACTATAATGATGGTGCAATTAATGATCATATTTCAACTGATATTATTAAAAAAGATTTATACAAAGATTTATTGCATAGCGCAATTGATGATAGTTTAGCTCGATTAATTTTACCTTCAGTTGAAAACGAAATCCGAGCTGATTTATTTTCCAAGGCCGAGGATAAATCAATTGAAGTCTTTAAGAAAAATCTTTATCAATTATTAATGTATCCACCAGTTAAGGGCAAAACTATTTTAGGTTTTGATCCTGGTTTTAGAACTGGTTGCAAATATGCCCTTGTTGATAAGAATGGCACACCTTTATTAATTGGTCACTCTTTTATTACCGCAAATAGCGCAAGTGAAGTAACTCGTTCTATTGATGATTTAAAGACAATCTTATCGAAATATAAAATTGATTATATTGCTCTTGGAAATGGAACAGCTTCTAGAGAATCAGAAGTAGTTCTTAATAAACTAATAAAAGATAATAACTTTAATACAAAGATTTTTATTGTCAATGAAAGTGGTGCTTCTGTTTATAGTGCTTCTAAATTAGGCGAGGAAGAATTCCCTAAACTAAATGTTGAAGAACGTAGTGCGATTTCTCTTGCAAGACGTGTTCAAGATCCACTTGCTGAACTTGTTAAAATAGATCCTAAAGCGATTGGTGTTGGTCAATACCAACATGATATGGATCCAAAGAAACTCGATTTCAGCTTAACTACAGTCGTTGAAGATGCAGTTAATAGTGTTGGTATTAATTTAAATACCGCAAGTGTTAGTCTATTAAATTATATTTCGGGTATAAGTAAGACTTTAGCTAAAAATATATATAGTTATCGAATTAAAAAAGCTTTTACTACTCGTAAAGAATTAATGGAAGTTAAAGGAATGGGCGACAAAGCTTTTGAGCAATGTGCTGGATTTTTACGTATTATTGATGGAACTAATTTCTTAGATAACACAAGTGTTCACCCTGAAAGTTATGAAGTTGCTAAGAAAGTCTTGTCGATTTGTAATATTGACTTAAAAAATGATACCAATGAAATTCGTCTTGAAAAACTAAGTCATTTTAACGAAGCGGATTTTTTAAAAAATAATGCGGTTGGTAAAGAAACTTTAGACGATATTATTGAAGAACTCAAAAAACCAGGTCGAGATATTCGTGATGAAGTTAAAATTGTTGAATTAAACAATGATGTTAAAGATATTAAGGACCTTAAAGTAGGAATGATTCTTAATGGAACGGTTCGTAATATTATGGATTTTGGTATTTTTGTTGATATTAATGTTCACCAAGATGGTTTAGTTCACATTAGTGAACTGGCTAATCATTATGTGAAAGATCCTGCTGATCTATTTAATGTTAATGATATTGTTAAAGTTAAAGTTATTTCGGTTGATGTTAATAAAAAGCGTATTGGATTATCAATTAAGCAAGTTGATAATAAGTAATTTCTAGTTTATATTATTTATGTTCACGATACCCATTAGGGATTGTAGAAAGGGATTTATGGTATTAACAATTGATTGTGGAAATACCTTAATTAAGATTGGTGTTTTTGAAGGCGACTTAATTAAAAGCGTCTATAAAATTAAGACCAATTTAAATAAGAGTAGTGATGAGTATGCCACAGAAATTAAAGAACTCATTAAAATAAAAGAATGTGAAGGAGCAATTATTTCGAGTGTTGTCCCTCTACTTACTAAAGAATTAGTTGAAGCAATCAAGATTATTTATAATGTTGATGCTTTGGTTGTTAATAAGACTTTAAAAACAAAATTATCATTAAAAATTGATAATCCTAATGAATTAGGATCCGATTTACTTTGTGGTGCAGTTGGCGCCCTTCATAAATATAAATATCCATTAGTTGTTGCTGATTTAGGAACAGCCACTAAAATGTATGTCATTGATAAAAATGGCAATTATATTGGTGGAATGATTTCGAGCGGAATGCGAATCAATATGGAAGCATTAGTTAGTCGAACAGCCCAATTAATGACGACACCTATCGAAGCACCTTTAAAGGTAATATCAAAAAATACGAAAGAATGTATACAATCTGGCATAGTATATGGCCAAGCTTTTATGATTAGTGAATTTGCGCGACGTATGGAAAAAGAATTAGGTTACGATTTAGACCGTGTTTTGACAGGTGGATTTAGTTCAGTTATAAAGGATCAAGTGGTTTGTTATCACTATGAACCAAATCTTGTTTTAGAGGGCTTATATGAGATATATAAGCAAAATAAGTAATATGAAAAACCAACAATTACTTCGTCAAATTACTTTAAATTCGGTTTTAATCGGCTTAATTGCAATCTTCACTTTCGTTCCTTATATTGGTTACATTACCTTAGGTCCAATCTCATTTACCGATATTCATATTTTCGTTTTAATTGGTGCTCTACTTGGTGGCTGGCAAACCGGTGCAATTACCGGATTAGCTTTTGGTTTTATGAGTTTATTTAAAGCTCTAAGTTTTCCATCTACTGTTGATTATTTGTTTGTAAACCCATTTATTAGTATTTTGCCTCGTTTTTTATTTGGATTAATTAGTGGCCTTATATTTGATTTATTAAGAAGAAAATTAAAACCAAAGGCTTATATAGGGGTTATTTATCCCTTAACTGGTGTTTTAACCTTTATGCATACGATTTTAACTTTAGTTTGTTTATATGTGTTTGGTGTCTTAGATGTTTTTAAAATTTCTTCTAGTTTACTAGGACTCGATGAAATTATCAAAAGTTTAAATGAACACTATTCAAATATTTGGATTTTCCTTGGAAGTTTTGTAGCATTAGGTAGTGTAGGAGAGATTGTAATCAGTATCATTCTTGTTCCAACCGTCTATTTAATAATCTATAATATTCGTAATGGGAAAAACGAAAAAATAGAAGAAAATAATAATTCCCAAAATTAGTTAATAAATTCTACATTATACAAATACAGGAGGTATACTATATGGATTTTAGAAAAGAATGTAAAAAATATGAAGAGGAAGCAACCAAAACTCTTCAAAAAATCATTCAAATTAATAGTGTCTATGATGAAAAGACTGTTACTAAAACGAGACCTTATGGTAGAGGCGTTAGTCTTGCTTTTAAGTTTATGGAAGAGTTAGCAACTAAAGATGGTTTTAAAGTTGATATGTGTGATGGGCATTGTATCGAAATTAGTAGTGGTGATGAAGGCAAAACCGTCGGTATTTTTGCTCACTTAGATGTCGTTCCTATTAGTGGCGAATGGACCTATCCAGCTTTTGGTGGGGAAATTCATAATGATAAGATGTATGGACGAGGAACTAGCGATGATAAAGGCCCAGCCATTGCAGCTTATTATGCATTAAAACTTTTAAAAGATAATAATTTGATCAAAGGTTATAAGGTTAAACTTGTTTTAGGTGGAGATGAAGAAAGAGGCAGTAGTTGTCTAAAATATTACTTCAACGTTTTAAAGAAACCACAACCTGAATTCGGATTTACTCCTGATGGAGATTTCCCTTTAATTTATGGCGAAAAAGGTATTTGTGATTATGATTTAACTGGTAAACTTGATCTTGATCCAGTCATTAGTATTGATGCTGGTGTTGCACCTAATGCCGTTATTGATACAGCAATTGTTACTTTAAAACGAGGTGATGAACTTATTAAGTATTTAGCTAATCATCCTGAAATTAAATATGATTTTATTAAAGAAGAAAATGGTGTTTCAACACTTAAGTTTATTGGTAAGTCAGCTCATGGATCAATGCCAGAAAAAGGCATTAATGCCGGTATGAATTTATTGGTTGCTTTGAGTGAAACCTATAAAAATAAAGATTTAATTAAGTTTGTAAGTCAATATAAAGATTTTAATGGTCGTGGGGTTGGTGAATGTCATCAAACTAAATATTTAGGAATTACCACTTACAATTTAGGTATTTTGAAATATAAAGCTGGTGTTTTTACTGCCACCATTAACTTTAGATATCCAGAAGGAGTAAATGCCAAAGAACTATTTGATCGTTTACAAAAAGGTACCACTTTAAAATTGATTGCTGGCGAAGATGAACGAGTTTTATATTTTGATCCAGAAAAAACAGAATTTATCAAAGTTTTAGCGGATGTTTATGTACGTGAAACTGGCGATACAGTTAATAAACCAATGACAATTGGTGGTGGAACTTATGCTAAAGAGTGCACAAATGTCGTTGCTTTTGGTAGTCATTTCCCAAATAAAGAGGACAACATTCACTCTCCAGACGAAAAGATTGATATGGAAGATTTTTATACCAGTATGCCACTTTATGCTGATGCAATTTTGTCATTGGGAAAAATTAAATAATGCGTGTTAAGTTTAAACGTTGGGCAGTTGATTATTTACAAACGAGTAAAACGAATCAATTTGAATTATTTATTGAAGACAAAGAAAAGTTGTCTTCTTTTCTTAGCGAAAAACCAACATATATTGAGATTGGTCCAGGTAAAGGAGATTTCATTATTGCTCTTGCTACTAAATACCCAAATTTAAACTTTGTTGTTATTGAATTAAATCGAACTGTAGCCGGAATTTGTCTTAAACGTATTGACGAATCAAAGCTTACAAACATTAAGCTTGTGGCTGGTGATTTTTATCGTTTTGCTGATCAAATCGGACCAAAATCAACGGAAGGAATATTTTTAAACTTCAGTGATCCATGGCCAAAACATAAACATGAGAATCGTCGTCTGACTAGTTCGCGATTTCTATTTACATATGCTTTTATCTTAAAGGATGATGGGAAAATTTATCAAAAAACTGACAACGTTGATCTTTTTAATTTTTCACTTGCTAATTACGAATTATATAAATGGAAGATATTATCAGTTGATAGAGAGTATAATAAATTTGATGATTTTGATGCCGAAACTGAATTCGAACATAAATTTAGAGAAGCGGGTTTAAAAATCAATCGTTGTGTTGTTGAAAAAACTAAAGAAACTATGATTGAGGAAATTAATGAACATGAAGTACGCAATATATTATAACTACAAAACCATTGGAGATGTTTTACTCATTATTTTTGATAGCAATTTAAAACCTGATAAAGTAATTAAGGAAGAGGATGTCGTTAGTTTATATCGTGAAAACAATTTAATCGGAATCAATATTTTTAACATCAGTGAAATAATTAAAATAAAAGCTGATGGCTTGATTCCAGTATTAAATGAGAAAATGCTTTTAGTTATTAATGATATTTTAAAAAATCACAATCTTCCGATTCTTGACTATCAAAAAGAAAGTGGTTTTAAAGTTGCTAAAATTTTAACTTGTGAAGAGCATCCAGATAGCGAACATCTACATGTTTTAACGGTAGATGTTGGTGAAGAAAAGCCTCTTGATATTGTTTGTGGAGCTATTAATGCTCGCGCTGGTTTACTTTGTGTATGCGCAACGCCATTTACCTTTATGCCAAATGGGCAACAAATTATTCCTTCAAAATTATTAGGCATTCAATCGAATGGAATGCTTTGTAGTGGAAGAGAACTCAACCTGCCAGGTTATGAAAATACGCATGGTTTACTGGAATTGGATGAAAATTATAAGGTTGGTAGCGATTTTTTTAAACTAATGTAAAAATTTTAAAATATATGTAAATTTTCATAAAATTTGTTAGTTTCCAAAGTAAACGCAATAAATCCGAATTAAGGGCAAATTTCTAATTCGAGCGAGTTACCGCATATATATATTTATAAAATTTTATGACATTGTTTTGTTTTTTGGCATATTTTTCAG
>Ga0183101_1000186_pt15 | contig 17999 bp, 15 predicted proteins | sample Biomet3_FD_127790 | JGI IMG/M metagenome (GOLD analysis project Ga0183101, IMG submission 127790) | Microbial communities from bioreactor (seeded with sewage sludge) at LBNL, California, USA - Biofuel metagenome 3 | ecosystem: Engineered > Bioreactor > Anaerobic > Unclassified ... | reverse complement strand
AGCTTTGTTTCGGAATAGTAGGCGTCGAAGGGATAGATAACGCCAAACCACAGCCGAAAATTGACGAGCTGCTGGCGGAAAACGTAGAGGAATGCCAGAGTGCCTTTGATGGCGTGAAGGTCAAGAACGCGCCGGAGATACAGCCATATCGCGATGCGTTCAAGAACAAAGGCATCAACCCCAACCGCTATCAGTGCTCCCTAGAGGCTTTGCTGGACAGGATAGCAAAGGGTAAGGGAATGCCGCGCATCAATCCGATCGTGGATCTGGGCAATGCAATATCCCTGAAGTACCGCATACCTATAGGAGCCCACGATCTCGCAACGATCATAGAATCCCTGGAGGTACGCTTTGTCAGAGAGGGAGATGTGTTCATACCTTTTGGCAACGGCGATGCTGAGACGCCGGAAAGCGGCGAAGTGGTCTATGTTTCAGGCGGACAAGTGAGAACGCGCAGATGGACGTGGCGTCAAAGTGAGATCGGCAAGATCACTGAGGATACCACAGGATTGTTGTTCCCTATCGACGGCTTTAATGACTTCAACAAAGAGCAGGTGATTGCGGCCAGAGATGAGCTGGCAGCTGATGTTGAGAAGTACTTTGGGGTGACCGCAAAGGTAGGTATGGTGGACAAGGACAACATGAGTTTTGAGGCTTGATTCTGTTGATAATCCGCGAATTAAGTGTATAATATATACCAAACGTACTATTTAAATCGATAGGAGGAAAGTAACATGCAATGCGTTAGAAAAGTAACGGAAGATCTATACTGGGTAGGAGCTAATGACAAGAGGCTCGCCCTTTTTGAAAATGTGCATCCACTACCAAACGGCACATCATACAATTCATATTTGCTTATGGACGAGAAGACGGTTTTATTTGACACCGTAGACTGGTCAGTATGCAGACAGTTTCTGGAGAATCTGGACTATGTCCTGGACGGACGTTCACTGGATTATCTGGTCGTAAATCACATGGAACCGGATCATGGTTCATCGATCAATGAGATCATGCTTAGACATCCTGATGTCAAGGTCATTACGACAAAGAAAGCTTCGGTCATGATGGAGCAGTTTGGCTTCAATACTGCCAATGTGCAGACTGTAGCTGAGGGAGAAAAGATATCCTTTGGAAAGCATGAGGTGACATTCGTCATGGCGCCGATGGTGCACTGGCCGGAAGTAATGGTTACATTTGATACGACAAACGGCGTACTTTTTTCAGCTGATGCATTCGGATCATTTGGCTCACTTGACGGCAAACTGTTTGCTGACGAAGTAAACTATGATGTAGACTGGATACTCGAGGCAAGAAGATACTATACGAACATCGTTGGAAAGTTCGGGCCACAGGTACAGAAGCTGCTGGGCAAGGCGTCAGGTCTGGACATTAAATACATCTGCCCGCTTCACGGACTTGTATGGAGAAAAGATTTTGGATACTTCATCGAGAAGTATGACAAATGGAGCAAGTATGAGCCTGAAGAGAAGGGCATAATGATTGCTTACGCATCGATGTATGGATCGACGGAAAGCGCTGCTAATATCCTTGCAGCTAAGCTTTGTGAAAGAGGAATGACCAACATCACCATGTATGATGTTTCGAAGACGCACGTGTCATACCTGATCGCTGATGCATTTAAATACAGCCATATGGCTTTGTTCTCAGTAACATATAATTTAAAGGTGTTCCCGCCTATGCAGGCAGTCGTCGAAGATATGGCGGCACTGAACCTGCAGAACAGGAAAGCAGTAGTCGTAGAGAACGGCACATGGGCACCGCAGGCATGCAAGCTCATCAGAGAGCAGTTTGCAGCGATGAAGAATATGACGGTGCTCAACGAGCCTACCACTATTACGTCTTCACTTTGTGAGACAAGCTATTGCCAGATATGTGAACTGGCAGACCTGATAATAAAATCAATGAACGAATAAAGGAGAAATCAATTAATGCTAGCAAAATGTATGGAACCACGCGTTAAAAACAGCTCGGCCATAAGGGCCATGTTCGAGGCAGGCGTTGAAATGGCGAAAATCTATGGCAAGGAAAACGTATACGACTTCAGCCTTGGAAATCCCAACGTACCTGCACCTCCGGAGGTCAACAAAGCACTGATTGAGGTCATTCAGAACGAAGACCCGATCAAGCTTCACGGCTACATGGTCAATGCCGGATTCGAGGAGACGAGGACGGCTATCGCAGAGAATCTGAACAAGAGATTTGGTGCTCATCTGGATATGAGCAACATCGTTATGACTGCGGGAGCAGGACTTGCGCTTAATCTGGTGCTCAGATCCATTCTGGATATCGATGATGAAATCGTTGTGACCGCGCCGTATTTCGTAGACTATACAAACTACGTAAGCAACTACCACGGCAAGCTGGTGCTGGTGGATTCGGTGCCTGAGAAAAACTTTGCGCCTGACATGGATGACCTGCGAGCAAAGATAACGCCGAGGACCAAGGGCATGCTCATCAACAGCCCTAACAATCCTACCGGTGCCATATATTCAGAGGAAACAATCAAAGAGATAGCGGCTATTTTAGAAGAAAAGCAGCAGGAGTATGGTCATGTTATTTATCTTATCGCAGATGAACCGTACAGAGAGCTGGTATACGACGGAAGCGATGTTCCGTTCGTACCGCATTATTACGATAATACACTCGTATGCTACTCGTTCAGCAAGGGACTTTCTCTGGCGGGCGAGCGTATAGGATACGTGCTTATACCGGATGAATCGGACAATTCTGCTGAATTCAAGACGGCGATTTCAATTGCCAACCGCATAAGCGGCGGGATCAATGCTCCGTCTGTCATGCAGCTGGCTTTGGCAAAATGCCTGGACGCAAAGGTCGATATCGACTTCTATGCAAAGAATGCAAAGGTGCTGTACGATGGACTGACTGAGGCAGGCTTTCAATGCGTCAAGCCGCAGGGTGCGTTCTACATGTGGGTAAAATCACCTATGGCTGATGAATCGGAATTCATCGCTGACATGAAGGAAAAGCATATACTTTGCACTCCGGGAAGCGCTTTTGCAGGTCCTGGATATGTGAGGATATCTTACTGCGTTGCATATGAGACCATAGTCAACGCTATGCCGGGATTCAAAGAGCTGGGCAAGAAATATTTCGGATAAAAACAAGAAAAGAGGGACCATTAAACAGTGGCTCTATAATAAATGTTGGGGTGGCTGAGAGAAAATCTCAGCTGCTCCGGCATTTTTCTTTGCAAAAATTAATTGAGCATAGACACAATCCCGATTACAATAAAAGTGACTAAACCCATTGAAAGGAGATGCGCTATGCTCAATACAGATTATACCGAAAATCTTACAGGATTGAAAGACGTAATCGTAACAAATGTGGAAAATTATGATAATATCCGTCATATACATCTTAAAATGGAAAAGAGGATCCATGAATGTCCACGCTGTGGAATGCCCGTATCCAAAGTCCACGACTACAGGACCCAGTCAGTGAAAGATATCCCTTCATTTGGATATCCTACCGTGCTGCATCTGAGAAAGAGAAGGCATGAATGCCCGTACTGCGGAAAGATATTTGCGGAATCGGTACCGTTCCTGCCGAAATACCAGAGGACCACCAACAGGCTATGGGCCTTCATACTGCACGAGGCGTCATATGAGAAGTCAATGAAGCAGATCGCCAGAGAAAATGCTCTGTCGAATATGACGGTATCACGGATAGTGGACACAGTCAGCTTCAAACTTAAAACTCTTCCAGAGATACTGTCGATAGATGAATTCAGGGGCAATTCCGGAGGGGAGAAATTCCAGTGCATAATTACGGATCCAAAGAGGAAACGTGTGCTGGACATACTGCCTGAAAGGAAGGCCGAATCCCTTTACGAATACTTTGGGAGCTTTTCAAACCGTGAAGATGTCAAACTTGTAGTTATGGATATGAGTACACTGTTCCGCAGCGTTGCCAAGGCATCTTTCCCTAAAGCAGAGATCATAGCGGACCGGTACCACGTAGTAAGACAGGTAACATGGGCATTCGAGAACGTCAGAAAAAAAGCACAGAAAGAATTCGGCAGCAGCAGGAGGAAATACTTCAAACGTTCCAGGAAACTGCTTCTTAAGCATCCTGAGTGTCTTGATCCTGATGAGCTGGAACAGGTATCACATATGCTCGCAATATCAAAGGATCTTGCAAAGGCATACTATCTCAAGAACGAATTCTACGAATTCATGAAATCCAGTAATATCTATGAGGCGAGGAAACGCCTTGGTGAATGGTTCATGAAGGCCGGTGCTGCAGATCTCACAGAGTTCAGTGAGTGTGTGACTACATACACGAACTGGGAAGAGGAAATACTTAATGCATTCAGATACCCGTACAGTAACGGATATACTGAAGGATGCAACAACAGGATAAAAGTGATCAAGAGAATATCATATGGAATGCAGAATTTTGAAAGGTTCAGAAAGCGTATACTGCATATCATGTCAGCTTAGGCTGTCATCAGATACCGATTCAAAATATCGGTAAACACGGTCTGCTGATTAGAAAAACCAGGCGGCCAAAAGCCGCCTGGGAAAATATCATTTTTTTATTCGATTGTGCTCCACCCCAACATTTGACATAGAGCCTAAACAGTCCCTCTATTTTTATGCTGTGGATTATCCTTACGGATATTGCGAATCTTATGTTTCCTGTACGGCGTATAAAGAATGCCAAGACTGCGGTTGAACGCCTTGAAACTCCAGGTGGTTGCGAACCAGTTGCGCTTGTTATGCTCCTTCTTGTAATAGCGCTCTTTTCCGCCGAAGGCTGCAACGCCGCCAGTCCTGATGCTTTCTATGATATCGTTGTTGCAGGTGATTTCCGTGTCAAAGTCAGTGTAAGCTGTGCCGACATATTTGATTCTGTGGGCATCGGAACCGCCTATGCATTGAAGATCATATCTGGCTGCCAGCTCCCTGGCGAGCAGATTAGATCTGACTCGTTCGCAGGTGTTAAAGCCTTCGAGAAAGTCGAAGTTATACATCAGATCCGTGTGGACCTTCATTTTGTGGCAGAACATAGCGCTGGAACTTCTCATACCAAAGGGATGAGCCGGTCCCAGGATCCCGCCGTATTTATGGACTATCCTCGTAAGCTGATTTACACCCATGCCTCTCAGTTCGAGTACATGGAGGCGGATGTCGTCAGGCATTATGACGATAAAATGACCTGCGTCCTTAGTGTCATATTCTATGCCCTTTAAGACTACAAAGTCATCTGGCATTTCTTTTTTATGTTTTTTCCAGTAGTAATAGCCGCCATAAGAGTCATGATCGGTGACCAGCATGCCACCGAAGCCGTTTGCCTTTAGAACGGAAACGTAATCCGCAATAGGCACCCTGGAATCTATTGAGCCTTCACTGGTATGGCAATGCATATCAAATTTCATGTTATTCCTTCTTTCTATATGGGATTATAATACACCTTTTTTGATGATTTTAAAATAGTTGGAAAGATTTTATAAAAATGTTATACTTATGCCGTAACCTATTCTTTGGCGATTTATGAAGGGAGGCGGACAGAATGACCAGGCTCACTGACTTATCATTGGTGAAACGCATAGTCATGTTCGCAGTGCTCTTCTTTTTTATTGCCGAATTTTCTTTGACTTTCTGTTATGCCGATTCCATGAATTCGGAATTACAGAACGGCAAAGCTGTCAAGGCCTGGAACGTTCAGGCCGAGCCGGCACTTAAGGCAGGCATTGCAAAGTACTGGTATCCGCAAAGCGTGGAGAGAGTAGTTATCGCTGTTGACAGGAGCAGGACAAAGGCAAACATCAAAGGCTGGACTGACCTGAAAAATTGCAGCTGCAACGTCAGCTTTAAAGATTTAAACCCGGAAGGCTCATATATTCTGGCTTCGATTTCCTATGGTCTGAATGGCGAAACGCAGGAATTTGCACCGAGTAAAGCTATAAGGCTGCTGCATACGATCAATAACCAGGGAAGACTTGATCTTGAGAGCCATGACGGACCGGTATGGATATGCTTCAGCAGTCAGGCGAAGCAGATGATGAAGGATAATGCCAGCATTCAGGTTATAGTACCAAAGGAAGGCACATTATCCTTTGCCAGAGGAATATTGTCAAAGAATAAGGTCTCAGTTAGCGGAACTATCGACATGTCAGGTACAGATAGTGCCATCGCAGACTATAAAGTAATAAACGAATACAGTGCGCACTATGTCAAGATAATGCGGAAAGATATTCGCAATACCGGTTTACTGACATCATTCAACGGCGTTGAGCACACTTTATATGCTTTGATATTTATCATACTCCTGGTAGTTTGGATTTCAACGCTGCTTTATCGCAGCATGAATAAAAATGTCAGACGAACGATCTATATGATTGGAATTATGATACTTGGTTGGGTCGTCCTGAGGATCATCAAATATGATCTGCCGAATGGAGCGTGGATCCGCTATCTATGGTACTCATACTATTTCTTCCAGTTTGGACTTGGCATTTTGATGGTGTGGCTAGCCTACATCGTAGATAAACCAGATATAGCCAGAGTTAAATGGCCGGTTTGGTTTAAGTCACTGATATCAATAGAAGCAGTGCTACTTGCCATAGTCTTTACCAATGATATGCATCAATTAGTGTTCAAATTTAATACCGGCCTGGCAGATTTCAATAATTACAGCTATAATATACTGTTCTACATAGTTTTTGCAGTGAGCCTGGGAACCATACTGGTCGCTATGATCATGCTGATCGTCAAAAGCGGAAAGAGCCGCAGGAAAAAATATGTGATAATGCCAGTCATCGTATTTATATTGATGGTAACGTACGGCTTTGCATATACTACAGGTGCAGTCGCGAGAAATTTGCCGGATTATACTCTGTCTATTTGTTTCCTGGGGATGCTGTTTATGGAATCGACGATACATTCAGGATTGCTGCATTTGAACAGGCTCTACGGAAAACTGTTCGAGCATTCATCACTGAGGATGATGATAGCGGACAGCAAAGGAAAGCCTTTATACACGTCAAAGAATATGGAGGATGTTACACCGGAGATAGTAGAGCAATTGGGAGAATCAGACGATGGTTGGATAGAACTTTATGAAAATGAGTACTTGTATGCTGACGATATCCCCGGAGGCAAGGTAATACGCAGAGAAGACCTGACTACAATAAACAATCTCAAGAAGAAAACAGAAGAGGCCATCCACGGCCTTGAAACTACCAGCTTGTTTTTGGAGCGAAGAGAAAAGGCAGCCCATGAAGTTTTGTCAGAAGAAGAAAAAAACAGGATCATGGATACCCTGGCAGGGGAAATCGAAGGGCGAGTCGGGCAGCTGAATTCAATGGTCGATGAGTTGCCGGACATGGATGATAAAAAACAGCAGATCGCAAAGGTCGCGCTGTTGCTTTGCTATATAAAGAGACGCTGTAATCTCTTCTTCCTGAGAAGAGAGAATAAGCTGATGCCAGGAAGTGAACTGGCAGTATATCTGGATGAGCTGGCCGAATTTGCTGGTTATGCAGGTATAAACGTACTTACTGCCAATACAGCGACTGGAGAAATCACCAATATCAAGGCAACGCTGATTTACGATATGTTCTATTCGGTTTTGGAACGCATATTGCCGTTAGGCGAATCACTGCTCAGAGAGCAGTTCGTAGAGGAAACCGGGGAAGTTAAATTCCAGATATTTCTGGGTCAAGACCTTACGCCATTGCCATTTAAGGATGTATTAAAATCGGTAGAGTCGGAAAATGGAACTGTACTGACCAGAGAACTGGATGAGTCGATGTACAGCATAACTTTGAGCTTCCCGTTGGGAGGTGATAAGCTATGATGCAGTTTTTCCAGATACCATATTTGCTGCTATGCCTGATTACACTGGCGGCAGTGTTGTGCGTGGTAGGGCAGGTGATAGCGACTACCATGAGCACATACTATGACCGTTCAGGATATATGCGACAATTTCACAGCGTAGCTCTATGCCTTTTAGTGATTTACAGTATATTGATGACGGTACTATTTGAGCAATATAGACAGGCCTATTTGGAAAGTTACTTCAGGTTTATTGATTATGCCACAGCAAGGTATGTAATAATCTTCATACTGGTTGCGTTAGTTATAGCTACGACTATCAAAACCAGAAGGGTGAGAATGCCATTGAAGGTAGTTCTCGTGGTACTTACTTTGCCTTGCCTCGATAATATATATGGTAAAGCATTCCCGTATGTTTTACTGCTGATAATGCTGATCTGGTGTATAGCCAGCGTAATAGAGTGCCATACAGTTCATAGACAGCTGTCAAACAATGTTTCGGCTGTTTCGGTAAAGAGAGCCATCGATTCACTTCATTCAGGCATACTGTTCTGCGGTCAGGATGGCTATGTCGAGCTGGTCAATAAGAAGATGCAGAGGCTGATGATAACGCTGGTGGGAAGCATATGGCATAACGGCACGGAATTTTATGATGCACTGGTCAATGGAAAAATCAGTGATCAATGTAACAGAATAAGCTCAGACGAGGGATTGATCTATCAAATGCCTGATGATACAGTTTGGAACTTTAACAGAGACGAATTGTCAATGGACAGTAGAAAATACTTCCAGATAAACGCGACTGATATTACAGAACAATGGAGAGCTACACAAGAGCTTATGGCGTATAATGATGAGCTTGAGATCAGATGTGATCAGCTTAGAGATATGCTGGCAGATATAAAAGAAACCTGTCGCAAGGAAGAAGAAACCAATGCCAAGATCCATGTCCATGATATCATGGGGCAAAGGATATCTCTGCTGCTGCGCATGATGAGAGAAAGTGATGAACCCGATGAGAAGCTTCTTGTCGAGTTTATGAAGTCTCTGCCGGAACAATTGCGGGAAACCGATGAGAAACAACTGGCGGCAAGCAGGCTGGGCATTCTCATATCGCATTTGTCAGTAATAGGTGTTACAATTAACATAGATGGAGAGCTGCCGGCCGACAATGAAAAAGCCAATATCATCGTGGATATAATTGCTGAGAGCAGTACGAATGCAGTCCGCCATGGCTTTGCCACAGAAGTCAACGCAGATATTTCTCGTAATGATAACAAATGCATCGTGACAATAACCGATAACGGGAAAGCCGGCGAGGATGACTTTACTTCTGGCGGAGGAATCACTGGAATGCAGTCAAAACTGAGAACTGTAAATGGCAGGCTGAGTGTGGATGCTAAACCTGAGTTCAAATTGACGGCCGTTATACCGGAGGTGGAGTAGATGGTAAAAATATTGATAGTAGATGACCACAAAATAGTGTGCGACTCCTTGAAAGAGGCCTTTTCAGGTGTAAGTGGCTTCAAGGTGATAGAGACCCTAAGTGATTCATCGCTGGTGGACCTTTATTGTGAGAAACTGCATCCGGATCTGGTACTGATGGATGTCTGCACAGAAGGCGGTTCATCGGGGCTTGAAGCGACGCGAAAGGTGCTTGAAGGTTTTCCGGATACAAAGGTTATCGTGATGACCGGTTTCGACGAGGTCACATACTGTAAGCGCGCCAGAGAAGCGGGGGCGCAGGGCTTTGTCTACAAGACTAACAGCTTCGACTACTTTGTGGATGTTGCCAAGAAGGTAATGGCAGGCGAGACATGCTTTCCTGAGCCGAGGACGCTTCCTGTAGCCAGTGGGGAATCACCTTTGACAAAGCGTGAAATGGAGATACTTCGTCTATCATGCAAGAACATGACCGGCAAAGAAATCGCTGCGGAGCTGGGCATAGAGGAGAGGACGGTGAAGTTCCACCGCCAGAACATGCTGGCTAAAACCGGAAAAAAGAACATCCACGAGCTGATTTTCTATGTAATAACTAACGGCTGGATCAACCCCAATTATTGATTTACCGCAGTAAAATAAAAAAGCGATACTGTACCGGTGGTACAGTGTTAAAACCATCCTTCTTTGATATAATTTTTCGTAGGGAAGTTATTGACATCAGAGAAAGGATGGTTTTTATGTTATCTATAAAAAGAATGACCAGGATGCTGCTGGTCATCGCACTTTCAGTTGCGACGGTAGTAGCATTTACACCGATAATGCCATGGTCAAACAATGCCAATGCGGCATCGACCAGCGGATCGGGGACAAAAGCAGATCCATATGTACTGGATGGCTCTGCGGGAACGAACTCTTACTCCCTGGCAAGGCCAACGAGCACCAGTGCAAGCATTTACGTGCAGATTTCCAATGATTCACCATTTACTGTTTCCTTTACAGCAACTGGAGCAGACTCATTATATCTGCAGGATTCTTCTCCTGAATATGTAGGATTGGGAAAAGATAAGACATTGACGGCAGGTTCGCACAAGTTCTATCTGAGCGACCTGACTGCACAGACAGTTTCATTGTCAGTAAAAGTAACAACGGCTACGGCTGGCGGCGGCAGCGATTACACGGCAGCGGAAGAACTGGATTTCAATTCAGACTGGGTAGCTGAGAAGAGTGATGTGGCAATGGCCAGCAAATCAGATGTTCACTGGTATAAGATGGTAGTACCTGAGAGAATGTCCATGACCTACACTCCTGGTGGGGCGAGTGCTTATGATATGACACTTTATAAATCAGATGGCAGCACTGAAATAGCAGGCTGCTACAGGACTGGCGGAAACGGTTTGGACAAGCTTTCGCTGGAAGCAGGGACATATTATCTTAAGAAATTGTATCAGAGCGGCGGAACATACAGCTTTAAAGTAACATTGAAGAAATATACCGTTGATTCGGGAGTGGCATATGATGCAGACAAAGCTCAGGCACCTGTAGGCGGTAAGGAATTTAAATTTACGATTTCCAAGATGGCAAATTCCACAGGAGACTCCATAATCGATGAGAAGAATCTTTCAATCAAGTATTCAAAGAATATCTCAAGCGCTGATATCTACACGACAGACGGCGTAACGGAAATCCGCGGGTATACCGGAGAGGAATGCGGCTATGGAACTGTCACTCTTACTGATGACAATGCAAATGGCAATACTGTAGCTCAAATACAGATCAAGATAACACCGCCAACTTACAAGAAAATGTATGTCAGCGGCTTTGGAGGACCGAAGGGACTTACGTTGACTTTAAGCGATATATCAAAATATGCTAATTACTATCGCGTTTACATGTACTCCGGAGGGAAATGGGTCAGCAAAGGAGACTTTGCACGCAAGAGCGATACTACAGCAGACAACTACTTCAGCATCAAAGGATTGAAGTCGGGAAGTACCTATCAGTTCAAGGTTTCTGAAGTATATAAATCCGGTGATACAGTCTTGGTAGGACCTTCCTGTGAAGCATATAAAGCCTGCACTGGACCTGGCGGAAAAGTCAAGGTCACAGCTGTGGGCGGCTTCAAGATCCATAAAAAGATTGAACACACAGATCCTTCCAACATTTTCAGTCCAACATTTACCACATACTCTTCGACGGGCTACGTAAAGGTCAGCAAAGTCAAAGGAGCAAACAAATATCTGGTAAAGGCTGAGTCTGTTGACGCTGAGTCTACATCGACAAAGATAACCGGAGTAGTGTTCAAAAATGCACGCAGATCAGCAGCTGCAGCAAAGGGTAAGAAGAAAATCGTAGTTTATGCAGTTAAGACAACTTCCGATGGAGCAACAGCTTACGGACCGGCAACAGCTAAAACTGTTACGATCAAATAATAGCACCAAACATAAGCAAGGGAATACTTGTTAACTAGACATTAATAAGCCTAAGAAAAGCGGACCATGAATTTGCATTCATGACCCGCTTTTTTTCACACAACCACACATATACATTTGCAATTAGATTATATCAATTAATATGTGTCAGTGCACTGTACCCAGAGTACAGTATTTATATTAAAGTTCAAAATAAACGTAGCATTTGCTATAATAATATTAATATATACTTTGTCACAGATCTGCGATAGATTTGTTTAGTGTATAGCGAAACCAAAAAGGAGAAGGGGCGTTGGCAGAAAAGATCAGCAAAAATGCCATAGGGCAGTTATACGAAAAATACCGCGATTCGCTTATGGTGATCGCCTGCTCGTATACTCATAACAGGCAGGATGCCGAGGACCTGGTCCAGGCGGCATTTCTGAAGGCCAGCCTTTCTTACGAGCCGCGTGGCAGTTTCCTGTACTGGTGCAACAAAGTCATGCGAAACGAGTTCTACAATAGCGTGAAGAAAGCGGAGATGATGGCTGATGAGCCTATCGACACCATGGCGCTTCGGTCTCAGGATGATTTACTTTTGACTTACATACACAATGAAGAGAGAGCAAAGCTTGCCACAATGATATCGATGCTGCCGTTGAAATATCGAGAGGTAATGATGGACAGCGTGTATCTGCAGCTTACTGACAGCGAGATTGCGAAGGAGCGTGGGACCACTGATACCAACGTGCGGCAGATAAGATCACGTGCAAAGAAAATGCTGATTAAGATGAGGGAGGACGAAGATGAAGGATATAGATAAGGAACTCGAAGGAATGGCTTTGGAACAGGACCAGGAATTCGATAAAAAGATACAGAAAATGATAGACAGAAGAATGCGCAGGAATGCTTTGAAGGTCATAGGCATCGTCGTACTGATTGCTGTGGTCATATTCCTGGGGTTGAGTCCATTGATAAACCTGTTCCAGACTAACCCTGCCAAAGCCAATAAGGGCACTAATAGCACACTTGTGAAAACCCTGCGCGCCTATTACGAGACGACACATCCGTATATGGAAGTAGCTGACATCATCGTTACAAAGAACGGCTTTGGGTGTTATACACTGAATATAGATGTGATAGATCACAGAGAGTATATCGCTATAAAATCAGGAGATCCGCAAAACACCATCGCAAAGATGAAGCTGGGGAAGCTGACGATCACCAGCGACCCACAGGGGCGTTCAACACCTATTCTGGGAGCTTTTGGAGACAATAATGAAAAATACTGGACTTCTAAGGATAAGGAAGAGGTCCTGTCTGAAATATCTAAGCTGCCGGATTCGGCACATCTGTATGTGTCAGTGCAGAGCAAAAGCCTCGTAGATGTTTCAAAGCTATTGGCACTTCGTAACAACGGCTTCAATATAGAATGGCTGCAGATATATCAGAAGAACAGCAGATGGCAGCCGGGAGTATCGGCTAATGTAGTTGCTAATCTGGAAGGCAAGGATGCCACGGGCAGAGAAGGCATTTCAGCAAAATATCTAAGGCTTATCTACATAGATAATCTTCAGACCATGTACGACCATCAGAAGCTGTATGCCGGATTTCAGCTCTACAGTGGAGATCAGATATATGAGCAAGGTAGTGGTGTGCTGAAGGAAGCTCTCGATGCGGCAAGGAAAAATGCAAAATTCCAAACCAGTGATTACTGCATTTCTGGGACGAAGGCAGAAGTGCTGAAATACCTTAATGAAGGCGATTTCTCATATATAAATGTAGATAAAGTAAGATACAGCATGTTGGGCAATTGATGATTTTATGGTAAAATGACACTGTGAGGTGGCAATTATGAACACGAGAAAGATAAAGATAATAGAAACGAGAGATTACCTGCAGTTCAAAGACCTGTTTGTCAGATCAGGGCTGGAGTTCAACCTGGACGAGAGCGGTAAGGGACCTGAAGGGCTTATGACATGCTGGAAAGCAGTAGATGAAGAGGGCAAGCTGGTTGGAGGAGTAGCTACGGCAAAGAAGGATGGCTGCTATGTGATCAACGATCTTGCCGTTGAAGAGGAGCTGCGCGGCAGCGGTATCGGAATGCGTCTGGCTGAAACTGCAATGTCCAGCTTTGAAGGTCTGGGCGTTAAGCGGATCTGGATAGTATCTAAAGCGCCGGAGTTCTTTGAAAAGCTGGGATATCGTTATCTCGATTATATGCCGGAGATGTTTAACTGCAGAGATTGCCATCAATATGGGATAACCTGCGATCCAAAGCCGATGGCCTTTGACATCAGCGGCGAGAGACTTTTGTTTGTAGACTCATGCATTACTACTCATCACTCGCGGACGCGTAAACTTTGCAATGTTTTTTTATGGAAGTTCATCAAAAAACACCCGGGCGTCATCGTAGATACCGTAATGGTTGAGAAAGGCCTGGTAGAGCCGCTTGACAGAGAGGATATTTACAAAAGGAACGATCTTATAGAGGTGGAAGCGTGGGATGATCCAATGTTCGATCTGGCCAGGCAGTTTAAGAAGGCTGACAATGTTTTGATCGGTGCACCATACTGGGACTGTGCATTCCCTGCCATACTCAAAGTCTACATAGAGCATATCGTTGTTACAGGGCTGACATTCCAGGAAACCGAAACGGGCTACAGTGGACTTTGCCCATGCCAAATGCTTACGTATATAACAACGGCCGGCGGTCCGATATTCGGAGATAATCTGGGCTTCGAATATATAAAGAGCATCGGAACTATGCTGGGCGTTAAGGGCTTCAAAGAATTCAGAGCGGAAAACCTGGACATAATTGGGATGGATGTAGAGGCAATAATGGCTGAAGCTGTTGGAATGATTCAAGCTGACAGTTGATTTTACAAAAACACCCCTGTTTCACGACATGAAATTTGTGAATTTATACAAATTATTAAAAATGTATTTGTAAAAATACACAAAAACATGTTGACAATGGCTAATTTCTAAGGTAATATAGACATTGAACTAAATAAGAGACCAAAAACATTGACGGAGACAGTAGATATACATTAAAAGGTCTAGCGAGTCGGGGATGGTGAGAGCCCGATACCGAAAAAAATGTATTTTGAAAATCACTCCTGAGTTGCAAAGCTGAAAGGTTTACCGAGTAAGTTTTGACGGGCCTTCCCCGTTACAGGAAGAGCATATGATAGTATGCATGCATAGCAGGTGGTTTATAAACGAAGATATTATCTCCGTCCTGATTGCAGGACGGAGTTATTGATTTTTTGGAGAGGTAACAGCAATGTGTAAAAAAGAGGGTACAATAGAAATCAGATGGCATGGCAGAGGCGGCCAGGGCGCAAAGACAGCGTGCCTTTTGTTGGCGGATGTAGCTTTCAGCTCGGGGAAGCAGGTTCAGGGATTTCCTGAATATGGCCCAGAGCGTATGGGAGCTCCGATAACGGCATACAACAGGATATCGGATGAAAAGAACAGGCTTCATTCAAACATATATAATCCGGATTATGTGGTAGTCGTTGATGAAACTTTGCTGCATACGGTCGATGTGACGGCTGGACTTTCTGAAGAGGGCGCTATAATCATCAACAGCACCAAGGAACCAGCCGAGTTAAGAAAGCTTCTTGGAGGCTATAAGGGTCAGGTCTGCACTGTAGATGCTGAAAAAATATCCATGGAGACTTTGGGAAAAAACTTCCCGAACACGCCGATGCTGGCAGCGGCCGTAAAGGTCAGCAATGTAGTTGAGAATCGTAAATTCATCCGTGACATGGAAGAGTCCTTCAGACATAAGTTTGCAACAAAGCCAAACGTTATTGAAGGTAATATGAAAGCGCTTCGCATGTCAATGGATCAGGTTAAGGTAGGTTAATATGGTAAAGGCTAAAGATATAAATGAACAAAGCCCGTGGCAGGCGCTGACTCCGGGAGCGGAGATATATGAGCCGGCCACTTCAAAACTGGTAAAAACGGGAGAATGGCGCGTACTGACGCCGTTCTTTGATAATACCAAATGCAAGCAGTGTATGCTTTGTGTACCGTTTTGCCCGGATGCTTCGATCCCTGTTGAGGACGGCAAAAGAGGCGAGACGGACCTTGATTATTGCAAGGGCTGCGGAATATGCGCAAAGGTATGCCCGTTTGGCGCAATAACGATGGGAAAGGAGGAGAGGTAGATGGGAAGAATGGACAGAATGAGCGGCAACGAAGCTGTTGCATACGCTATGAAACAGATAAATCCCGATGTCATGGGAGCTTTCCCGATCACACCGTCTACTGAAATTCCTCAGTACTTTGCCAAGTACATAGCTGACGGAGAGGTAGATACGGAATTCGTACCTGTAGAATCTGAGCATTCTGCAATGTCAACATGCATAGGAGCATCGGCAGCCGGAGCAAGAGCCATTACGGCTACTTCATCTGCAGGACTTGCTTTCATGTGGGAGATGCTTTACGTAGCGGCATCCAGCAGACTGCCTATAGTCATGGCTGTGGTAAACAGAGCTTTGACAGGTCCGATCAACATCAATAACGATCATTCAGATTCAATGGGATGCAGAGATACAGGCTGGATACAGATATATGCCGAGAACAATCAGGAGGTCTATGATAATTACATTCAGGCCATGCCAATAGCAGAAGCCTGCAGACTTCCGATAATGATATGCCAGGACGGCTTTATTACCAGCCACGCCGTGGAAAACATCGAATTGGTAGCAACAGACAAGGTTAGAACTTTCGTCGGTAAATACGAGCCAGAGCACTCTTTGTTAAAGGAGGGCGAGAGACTGGCCGTAGGACCTTACGGAGTTTCACCATATTATATGGAAATCAAAAAGGCTCAGGCTGAAGCTATGAAGTCGGCAAGAGACCACATACTGGAAGTTGCTGATCAGTTCCACGATATGACAGGACGTAAGTACGGCATGATCGAAAGATACAGGATGAATCACGCTGAGCTGGCCGTAGTAGTCATCGGATCATCAGCAGGTACAGGCAAGGCTGCGGTAGACAAGCTCCGTGATATGGGCATTGCTGCAGGACTGGTAAAGGTAAGAGTATTCAGACCTTTCCCGAAGGAAGAGCTGATAAGACAGCTGAGAGGCACTTACGCAGTTGCCGTTATGGACAAATGCGAAGGATTCTCAGGACAGGGCGGACCATTGTTCGCAGAGACGAGATCGGCAATGTACGACGTCCCTGGCAGACCACAGATGATAAACTTTGTTTACGGACTTGGCGGCAGAGACGTCACCGTAGATACATTCATAGAGATATTCACAGAACTGCAAAAGATAGCTGAAACCGGTGAACCAGGTGAGATATACAGACACATCGGAGTCAGGGAGGAATAGAGATGGCATACAGTTTAAAAGAAGAATTGAATAAGAAATACCGTTTCACTCCCGGGCATAGACTTTGTGCCGGATGCGGAGCAGGAGCAGCAGTACAGGGCGTACTGCGTGCCCTCGATGAAGGCGACAGAGCGGTAGTCGGAAACGCTACCAGCTGTCTGGAGGTTTCAACTTTCATCTATCCGAACACCTCATATGAGGACAGTTACATCCACAGCGCATTTGAAAATGCCGCGGCAACCATGGGTGGAGTAGAGACGGCTTATAACGTTCTGAAAAAGAAGGGCAAGGTCAACGAGAATTTTAAATTCATAGTCTTTGGCGGAGACGGCGGCACCTATGATATAGGCCTGCAGTCGTTGTCAGGAGCCATGGAGAGAGGGCATGATCTCGTTTACGTCTGCTACGATAATGAAGCATACATGAACACAGGAATCCAGAGGTCTTCTGCAACACCGCGTTTTGCCGATGCGACGACTTCTCCTGTAGGCAGTGAAAGCTATGGTAAAAGACAGAACAAAAAAGATTTGACTGAGATAATAGCTGCTCACAATGTTCCGTATGCTGCTCAGACGACAATGCTCGGAGATTTCAGGGACCTACATGAGAAAGCACACAAAGCGATATACACGGAGGGTCCATGCTTCCTGAATGTACTTTCGCCGTGTCCAAGAGGCTGGCAGTACAATATGGAAGATATGGCAGAGATATGCAAGCTGGCAGTGGAAACCTGCGCCTGGCCGCTATATGAGATAGTCGACGGTGAATGGCATTTGTCCTATGAGCCGGCAGAGAAGCTGCCGATAGAACGCTTCCTGGAAAAGCAGGGACGTTTCAAGCACATGTTTAAAAAAGACAATGAGTGGATGATAGAAGAAGCTCAAAAATATGTGGACAGCAAATGGGAAAAGTTGAAAAGTAAATGCAAATAAATGATAATAAAAGGAGCGGGCTGCATCGTATAT
>Ga0183101_1000057_pt17 | contig 18059 bp, 22 predicted proteins | sample Biomet3_FD_127790 | JGI IMG/M metagenome (GOLD analysis project Ga0183101, IMG submission 127790) | Microbial communities from bioreactor (seeded with sewage sludge) at LBNL, California, USA - Biofuel metagenome 3 | ecosystem: Engineered > Bioreactor > Anaerobic > Unclassified ... | reverse complement strand
GGGGTCTGAGGGAAACCCCGGTCTATGGCTACGGCGCCGCAGGTGCGGTTCCGGCCTTAAGGCATCAGGCCTGGGGAGCGGGTTCGCCCCCCTCGGGGGCATTTTCCGTTTCATGTCTTCCGGCCACAAGGTTGCAGTGACCGCTGATGATTTTTTCAAGCACCTCCGGTTCCGCCAGCGAGGTGGCGTCGCCGATGTCGTCATAGCTGTCGCCCGCTATTTTGCGCAGCATGCGGCGGATGATCTTGCCAGAGGTTGTTTTGGGCATGGCGTCCACAAACTGGATATATTCGGGGCTGGCCAACGCGCCGATGTCGCGTCGCACAGCGTCGCGCAGTTTCACGCGCAGCTGTGCGCTCCAGGGAACCTCGTCGCGCGTTACCACATAGGCATAGATGCCCTCACCCTTCAGGGGGTGCGGCATGGGCACCACGGCCGCCTCGCCCACCTCGGGGCAGGCTGCCAGCACGGCTTCAATTTCCGCCGTGGAGAGCCGGTGCCCGGATACGTTGATGGAATCGTCCACCCGCCCGAGAATCCAGAAATAGCCATCCTGATCAATTTCAGCGGCATCGCCCGAAGAGTAGCAGCCGAAACGCGAGAAATAGGACTGGTATTTCTCCTCATCATTATACACGCCCTGCATCATGCCGGGCCAGGGGCGGCGAATGACCAGGTGCCCGGCCTTGCAGCCCGCTTCCGCCTCGTCGCCGTCGCGCGAGGCCGAGCCGATGACGGCGGCGTCAATGCCTGGCAGCGGCTTTGAGGCTGAACCCGGCTTGAGCTTGGTGGCATAGGGCATGGGGGCAATCATCGCGCCGCCCGTTTCCGTTTGCCACCAGGTATCCACAATGGGCAGCTCGCCGCCGCCGATGTTTTTGTGGTACCATTGCCAGGCCTCGGGGTTGATGGGCTCGCCCACGCTGCCGAGAATGCGCAGGCTGCGCAGGTCGTAACGTTCCGTCCAGGCCTCGTTCATGCGCATGAGCGAGCGAATGACCGTGGGGGCGGTGTAAAGAATGTTGACCCGGAAGTTCTCCACAATGCGCCAATACCGGTCGGGATAGGGCCAGGTGGGCACGCCCTCGAACATGAGGGTGGTCGCCCCCAGCGCCAGCGGGCCATAAACGCCGTAGGTGTGGCCCGTTATCCAGCCCGCGTCGGCCGTGCACCAGTAAACGTCGTCGTCGCGCATGTCGAAGCACCACTGCGTGGTGTGGGCCGCATAGGTGAGGTACCCGCCCGTGGAGTGCATGACGCCCGTGGGCTTGCCCGTGCTGCCGCTGGTGTGCAGCAAAAAGAGCGTGTCGTTGGCGTCCATGGGTTCGCAGGGAAAGTCCGGGTTGAGGGTGAAATCGTCGATAAGGTCGTGCCACCAGATATCGCGGTTGCGCTGCATGCTCACGTTGTCTATGCCAGCGTGCTTCACCACCACCACATGGGCCACCGAGGGGCATTTTTCAAGAATCGGGTCAAGGTTCGCCTTGAGCGGCTTGAACTTGCCCGCGCGAACGGCCGCGTCGGCGGTGATGACCACGCGTGCCTTGCAGCCCTGTATGCGGCTGCGCACGCCGCCCTCGGCATAGCCGGAAAAAATGGCCGTGTGGATGGCCCCAATGCGGGCGCAGGCCAGCATGGCGATAAACAGCTCGGGAATCATGGGCATATACAGGGCCACATGATCGCCTTTGCGGATGCGCAGCGAGCTGAGGGCGTGCGCCACCCGGCACACTTCCGTGTAGAGCATCTGGTAGGTATAGCAGCGAACGTCCGTTTCCTTCTCACCCTGCCAGATGAGCGCGGCCTTATTGCGCCGCCCTGAGATGAGGTGCCTGTCGATGCAGTTAAAGGAGGCATTCAGCTTGCCGCCCGTAAACCACTTGTATTTATGGTTTACCTCATCCGCTTCAAGTACTTTGTCCCAGCGTTTGAACCAATGGATCAACTGCGATGCTCGCGCGCCCCAAAAGTCGTTGGGGTCTTCCAGTGCGCGGCTGCAGAGTGCTTCATATTCTTCTGGCCCACATACCCATGCAGAAGTCTTGCCGTGCTCAGGTGGAAGATAGCTGCGGTTCTCGTTCAACAGCGTTGTGATCCTTTCCTGGGACATAATAGAGTCCTCCCTCCTATATGTTGTATAAAATGTTAGAGGTGATGTATTTCCATGATATAGCCCTATAGGGATTTTACAGAACCGTCAAGAGGCTGAAATTGATTGGGCTTTCAGTCATGGCTGTATATTTTTTCACAATATGGTCATTGTTTGCACATAGGATACCAATCCATGCGGATTGTAATGCCATACCAATTGAAGATTTTTTTCACAAACTGGGCGTGATTTTTTTTAAATTTTTTTAAATTTATTTGATGACGGCATGCCGACATGCCATTTTTTGAAAAAGGCATAGGGAGCGTAGGGCGCGCAGGCGCGGCGATAAGCGGCGGGGGGCAACGGGGGCGGTTCACACAGGCTGCGGCGTGCTCATGGTGGCGTGCCGCTGCCGTAAGAAAAGCGTGGGGTGTTGGGGAAAAGTGGGGTTGTGGCGAGTCTGAACGGCGGCGGCACGGTGCGCTGCGGTGGTGTGTAGTTGTCAGAGGGACGCAGGGCCGCCGTGTGGCGGCCAAGATCGCAAAGGGCGCTCTGAACGGCCCACGCATAAAAACGCGTGGTGGCGGGCTTGCCTGGGGTTCACGGCAGCGGGCTGTGCCGCGTGAGGCGTTATTCGGGGCTTATGGGCAGCATCACGCCCATTTCCAGCAGTTGCTGGGCCAAGCGGGTGACGGGAAGCCCCACAACCGTGCTCCAGGAGCCTTCCACCCGGTCCACCAGCATGGCGCCCTGCCCTTGAATGGCATACGCGCCCGCCTTGTCGTGGGGTTCGCCGGTAGTTACATAGGCCTGCAACACGCTGCGGGGCCAGCGGTGGAAAAAAACGCGGCTCGCGTCGCTGAAGGTTATTTGCCGCAGTTGGCCGCAAGGGCCTCCATCGACAATTTCGGCGGCAGCGGGCGAGGCGGCGTTTGCAATGGCTGGCGTCGTTTTCGTCAACGCGGCGGCGGGTGCAATGTTCACGGGCAACAGCAGGCACACGGCGCTGATCACCTCGTGCCCCCTGCCGTTCAATCGTTCGAGCATGCGCAGGGCGTGGGGCGCATCCGCAGGCTTGCCAAGAATGTCGCCGTCCAGGGCCACAATGGTATCGGCGGCAAGAATAACCTGCCGTGCGGCCTCGTCGCCACAATCTGGCGCGGCCTGGGGCTGGGCCATTGCTTGCAGCGCGGCCATGGCCTTTGCCGCGGCGGCTCTGCAGGTATAGGCGGCGGGCGGCTCGCCCGGCTGGGGGGCCGGTTCCCGCGCGTCGGCGCGCACCACGCGGAAGGGCAGGCCCCATTCGGCAAGGAATTGCCGCCGACGGGGCGAGGCTGAGGCCAGGGCAAGCTCCAGCCCCGGGGCCATGCGGAACAGTGGGCGCAAGCCCCCGTTTTCGGCGTTGTCGCTGAAGGTGTTCATGAAAAAGTCAGCGCGCAGAGGGGGCATGGCGCAGCAGTTCGTTGCCCTGCACGTCCAGCACGTGGAAAACGCCGTTTTCGATCAGGCCATAGGAGCGCGGCATGCCGCCCTTGGGCAGGGAAAGGGAGCCGGGGTTCCAGAAGTGCAGGCCATCCAGGGTTTCGCCGCGCGGCACATGGGTGTGCCCACGCAGCAGCACCGTGCCGGGCTTTACGCCGGGGCAGGGGGGCCGCTCGGGCAGATGGTGCCCGTGGCTGGCAAAAATGCTCAGGCCGTCGGCTTCTATCCAGGCGGATTCCGTAACGGCGAAGGGCAGCAGGGCCAGATCCACCTCCGCATCGCAGTTGCCGCGCACCGCCACAACCGGGCAGGGCAGCGCGCTGCAATCGGGCATGGTTTGCAGCATCGAGCGCGTGTCGTATCCCTGCGGCAGAGGGTTGCGGGGGCCGTGATACACAAGATCACCCAGCAGAACCATATAGTCGGGCGCTGTTTCGCGGGCTTTTTCCAGTAAAAAGCGCAGGCTCTCTATCGAACCGTGCAGGTCCGATGCCACGAGAAGGCGCATCAGTTGCGCTCCGTGGCTGTTGGGTGGTCACGGTTCCAGTCCGCGAGGGGAATGGCTTCTTCCACCAGCATGACGGGGATATTGTCGCGCACCGGGTAGGCCACGCCGCAGGCTTTGCAGCCAAAGGCGGCCACCGCGCCGTTTTCTTCAAGGGCGACCAGATTTCCCAGGCATTTGGGGCAGGCCAGAATTTGCAGCAATTCGTTGGTTTCCATGGGCATACTATGTCCTTATAGATGGTGAGGGAGCATCTTATCTCCAAGCGTCGTGCAGTTCAAGGCTTGCCCCATATTGTCATTTTGCGGTATCATATTCATTCCATGGAAAACCGTATGAAATATATCGACCTGCACACGCACAGCTCTGCTTCTGACGGAACGGATTCCCCCGCCCTTCTTGTCGAAAAAGCCCATGCTGCGGGGCTTGCAGCTATTGCCATAACCGACCACGACACCCTTTCCGGTCTGCCCGAAGGGCAGGAGGCCGGACGCGCGCTGGGCATGGAAGTTGTGCGGGGCTGCGAAATTTCGGCAGGCACGGAATTGGGCGAATTGCATATTCTTGGCCTGTGGCTGCCGGAAAACCCGCAACTGTTGTTGGAAAAGCTGGCATGGTTGCGGCAGCGTCGGGCCGAGCGCAACGTGGGCATTGTGCAAAAGCTTCAGGATCTCGGCTATGATATCACCATGGATGAAGTGCTGGCCGCGGCAAAAGGCGAAAGCGTGGGCCGCCCCCATATTGCCGAGGTTATGTTGCGCAAGGGCTTTGCCAAGGACGCCCGCGAGGTGTTCAGAGAATTTTTGGGCAGCAGGGGCAAAGCCTACCTGCCCAAAACCGTTTTAGACCCGGATGAAAGCGTGCGGCTGCTGGCTTCCATGGGGGCCACGGTCAGCTTGGCGCATCCTTTGCTGTGGAAGGCTCCATCCGGCTGGCTGGATACCACGGTGGCCCGGCTCAAGGAATATGGGCTGAGCGCCATAGAGGCCTACCACAGCGAACATTCCGAGGCCGATGTGCGCACCTGTCTGGCATTGGCCAAGCGGTTTGATCTGGGCGTTACCGGCGGCTCGGACTATCACGGTTCCAACAAACCCTCCATCCGCATCGGGCAGGGCTATGGCGGTCTGCGGGTGAGCGTGGCCGTGCTTGACGCCCTGAAATCCCGCCGCCTCGACGTCGTCCCCAACGTCTGATTTTTCCTGCTGGCTGGCCCCCTTAAAAAGCTTGCGCAATCACCGGGCACGGGGTACAGCGGTTCCCACATTCATAGGGAAGGCATGGCATGCGTATTCTTCACAAACAGCAACATCTTCCACCTCTGGAAGGCCCCAGGTTGCAGCCGCACCCCTTCCGCGCGGCAGGTGCGCCGCCGGACGAGCACGAAGGCGCGCCGCTGGTCGCCGTTGCCCGACCCGAGCGCGGGTCAGCCGCGCCGGGCGTAACCGCCCCACACAGAGAAGCACCATCGGGCAAGGATGTTGGCGCCGACGTTTTTGAGCTGCGGCAGCTTGGCGAGGAGGACTTTGAGGAGTTCGAGGCCCTGTTGCGTTATGCTTTTCAGGTCAGCACCTCTGAGATGGCCCGCATCGGCTGGTCCGACATGGAGATGAAGCAGTCCAAGATGCCCATTTTTGAGGCATCGCACGTTATGGGCTGGTTCTACAAGGGGCACCTCGCTTCGCAAATCGTCATCTACCCCATGGAAGTGAACATTCAGGGCGAGATTTGCAAAATGGGGGGCGTAACGGGCGTGGCCACCTATCCCGAATACACGGGGCGGGGGCTCATCCACACGCTTATTGGCAAAAGCCTCGAATACATGCGCTCGCAGCAGCAGGTCGTTTCCTACCTTTGCCCCTATTCCATTCCCCTGTACCGCAAGCACGGCTGGGAAATTGTTTCGGACAAGATGACCTTTACCATCAAGGACACCCAGCTGCCCAAGCGCCACCCGGTGGATGGGCAGATAGAGCGGGTGGACATCGAGTGCGAAGACCTGCACCGCGTCTATAAATATTTTGCCCTGCAACAGCACGGCGCGCTCATTCGTGGCAAGCTGGAGTGGGAAGAATATTGGCGCTGGGATTCGGACGACGTTATGGCGGCCGTGTACTACAGCGCCGACGGCAAGCCCCTTGGCTACGTCATTTATTACATCGAAAACGAAGTCTTCAGCGTCAAAGAAATGGTCTATCTGAACCAGGAAGCCAAAGACGGCATCTGGAACTATATCAGCGCGCATTTTTCCATGATCACCAAGGTGGAAGGCGCCAATTATACGGGCGAGGCCATTGCCTTTCAGTTTGAAGACAGCGAGATAGACGAGACCATTCAGCCTTATGCCATGGCCCGCATTGTGGATGTGCAGCGCTTTTTGGAGCAATACGCCTTTCAGTTCGAGGATCCCAAGCTTGCCTTGGAACTGGAGGTAAGCGACAAGATGGCTCCGTGGAACAACGGCATATTCCATGTAAGCTGGCGTGAGGGCCGCACCTTCTGCGAAAAGGTCAACACCTGGAGCACCGGGCACCGGCTATCGCTGGACATCAAAACGCTGACCACCATGCTGATGGGCTATAAGCGGCCGACCTATCTTTACAACAACGACCGCATTGATATGGACTATCACCTGCTGAAAACGCTCGAAACGCTTATTCCCTCCGACAAACCCTACTTTTCCGACTACTTCTGATCCAAAGCAAAAAAAGGGGGGGCGCATACAGCGCCCCCCCCTTCAGCTATAATCTGCGTGGCTGTTGGCCGCTATTTGTCGCGGCCGCAGCACTTCTTGTATTTTTTGCCGCTGCCGCAGGGGCACAAATCGTTGCGGCCGATGCGCGGCCCGGATTTGGCGGGCTTGCGCGGTTCGTCGGAAACAGCGCCGCCGCTGGAATACGAAAGTTGGCCGGCGCTTTCCTTGTGGCGGTATTCACGGGCCAAAGGCCTGCCCTGGGGTTCCTCGACCGGCTGCTCAGGGGCTTGTTCCGGGGCCTGCTGGTCGGCATTTTCTTCTGGAAGCGGCTCCACCTGCACGCGGATGCGGGTGAGCGCGCGGAAAACGCCTTCGCGAATCTGGAAAAGCATGGCCTGGAACATTTCAAAGCCTTCGCGCTTGTATTCCAGCTTGGGGTCGCGCTGGCCGTAACCGCGCAGGCCTATGCCGTCGCGCAGGGCGTCCATGTTGCGCAAATGCTCCTTCCAGCAGCGGTCCAGCTCTTCCAGCAGAAAGTAGCGCAGGATATCGGCATAGGATGAGCCGGTATCTGTTTTGAGCTGGTCAAGAATGCCGTGTATCAGAACCTCGGCCTCTTCGCGTTCAGGCAGGCGGGCGCTTTCGGGCAGCACGCGGTCGAAGTTGAACACCTCGCGCATGCGTGCCATGGCTGCGGCCCTGGCCTCGTCCTGAGCTTCAATGGAAACACTGTCCAGCGCGCCGTAAACGTCGTCCAGCACGTCGTTCATGAACTCCGTCAGCACGGGGCCCAGGTCTTCTTCCACCATCAGCTCGCGACGCAACGTATAGATGACTTCGCGCTGCTGGTTCATGACGTTGTCATAGTCCAGCAGCGTTTTGCGTATTTCAAAGTGGTGCGCTTCAACGCGCTTTTGCGCGCCTTCGACAGCGCGGGTAACCATGGCGTTTTCAATGGCCTCGCCGTCGCGCAGCCCCAGTTTTTCCATCAGCCCCTTGATGCGGTCTGAACCGAACAGGCGCATGAGATCGTCTTCAAGCGAAAGGTAGAAGCGCGAGGAGCCGGGATCGCCCTGGCGGCCGGAACGCCCGCGCAACTGGTTGTCTATGCGGCGGCTTTCGTGGCGTTCCGTGCCCAGAATATGCAGGCCGCCCAGGTCCACAACGCCTTCGCCCAGCATGATGTCCGTGCCGCGCCCCGCCATGTTGGTGGCAATGGTCACGCGGCCTTTCTGCCCGGCCTGGGCCACAATCTCGGCTTCCTTTTCGTGCTGCTTGGCGTTGAGCACGCTGTGGGGAATGCCCAGCTTGGCAAGGCGGTGCGAAAGCATTTCGGACGTTTCAATGGAAATGGTGCCCACCAGCACGGGCTGTTCGTTTTTGTGCAGGTCCACAATGGCCTGCACGATGGCGTCGAACTTTTCCTGCCGGGTGCGGTAGATGAGGTCCGGGTGGTCCTTGCGGATCATGGGCTTGTTGGGCGGAATGGAAATGACCTCCAGATTGTATATCTGGTGGAATTCCACGGCTTCCGTGTCTGCCGTGCCGGTCATGCCCGAAAGTTTTTCGTAAAGGCGGAAATAGTTCTGAAAGGTAATGGAGGCCAGCGTTTGGTTTTCCGCGGCCACGGTCACATGTTCCTTGGCCTCGAGCGCCTGGTGCAGACCGTCGGAATAGCGGCGGCCCGCCATGAGGGGGGCGGGGGATTCGTCAACAATGACTACCCGGTCGTCCTGAACAATATAGTCAACGTCGCGCTTGAAAATCAGTTGCGCTTTGAGCGACTGCATCACGTGGTGCTGCGCGGTGACGTTGCTGGGGTCGAACAGGTTGTCAAGATTGAGCAGCTCTTCGCAGCGGGCCACGCCCTCATCGGTCAGCATGGCGGTGCGGGCTTTTTCGTCAATGGTATAGTGCTCGGGGGTAAGCTGGCGCACAATGTCGTCCACCGTGCGGTACATGCCCACCGATTCGTCGGATGCGCCGGAAATAATCAGCGGGGTGCGGGCTTCGTCGATAAGAATGGAGTCCACTTCGTCCACAATGGCGAAGTTGTGCCCGCGCTGCACAAGCTGATTGGCGTAAAACTTCATGTTGTCGCGCAGATAGTCGAAGCCAAACTCGTTGTTGGTGCCGTAGGTGATGTCTTTGGCGTATTCTTCCTTGCGCTCGTCGTCATCCAGCCCATGCACGATAACGCCCGTGGTCAGGCCCAAAAAACCATAGAGTTGGCCCATCCAGTCAGAGTCGCGCTTGGCAAGATAGTCGTTGACGGTCACAACGTGCACGCCCTTGCCCGAAAGGGCGTTGAGCACCACCGGCAGCGTGGCGACAAGGGTTTTGCCTTCACCGGTTTTCATTTCGGCGATCTTGCCCTTGTGCAACACCATGCCGCCCACCAGCTGCACGTCATAATGGCGCATGCCCAGCTTGCGGCGCGAAGCCTCGCGCACCAGGGCAAAAACTTCGGGCAGCAGCGCGTCGATGGTGCGCTTGCCGTCCTGCACTTCCTGCCGGTATTGGGCTATGCGCACAGGGAAATCGGCATCCTCAAGCTGCTGCATCTCGGGCTCTAGGGCATTGATGCTCTGCACCATGGGCCGCAGTTTGCGCAGGTAGCGATCATTCGTGCTGCCGAAGATTTTTTTGAAAAGAAAACCAAACATGCAATCTCCTTATGCGCGGGTTGGCGTTAAAAACGCCCCTGCCCGCGCCAACGCGCATGGCGAAATAAGCGAATTTTTGCCGTATGCGCGGCCCACAGGCGGACAACGCACGGCATCTCTTAAAAATAAGACATAATAATGAGGTTGGCAATGATGCCCCGGTGAAATAATGCCGGGTTAACCGTTGCCCTGCGCTCGCTGCAAGCCTTGGAGAGCAATTTTCATATCCGGTTTGAGGGCGAGGGCGCTTTTAAAAAACTGCGCGGAGCGTTCCCGGTCGCCGGTCTGCAAAAAAACCGCGCCAAAGTTGCAGGCAATGGTGGCGTTGTCTTTGGTCATCGTTGGTTCCACATCCATGGCTTTGACTAGATTGGCTTTGGCCTGGATAAAGTCGTTGCCCTCGGCAAAAGCCATGCCTACATTATAATAGAGCGCCGCATCGTCGGGCGCTATTTTGAGGGCGCGCTTATATTCAGTGATGGCGTCCTGCCAGCGCCCTTGACGACGCAGACTAATGCCGAGCTGATTGAAGAGGGGCAAGTCGCTTCTGCTGAGGCGTTTGCCTTTGAGCTCAAGACTTGAGCGCAAAAATTTTTCCGCCATTGCAGGGGCGTGCTCGCCATAAATGCCCGCAATACGGCTGGAAAGGGCGCTGAGCCCGTCGTCAGCCTCACGGTTCATCTGCGTCATGGCCTTTTCAAAAAAAGCCTCCGCCTTTTCCGTATCGCCTTGTGCAAGGTGGGCTTCGCCCAGGCTTACCTTGCGGTTGACATTGAGCGGCGAGAGCGCGTCGAGCTTTTCAAGGTAGCGCACCTGCTGGGCCACGTCGCCGGTTTCTTCATACATTTCAGCCAGGCGCTGCAGGGGGGCAAGATACATGTCGGCCGATTTCGCGGCGGCTTCATAGGCCATGCGGGCTTTGTCGTATTCTTTGGTCGCGCGGAACACGTCGCCCATCACCAAAAAAGCCGCGGCGCTGCCGGGCTTGATATGAAGAATTTTTTGGCAGGCGCTGAGGGCGGTTTTGTATTTTTTTTGCAGCAAAAGCTGCTTTGCCATTTCGATGAGCTGCCTAAGCTTGCTTTGGGGCTTGAGCGTAAAGGCCATTTTTTCAATCAGCGTGTTGGCGGAAACGGGTTTGGCAATAAAATTGTCCGCGCCAACCTCGTGCAGCAGCATAAGGCGGTCGCGCTGCACGTCGCTGGTGAGCACGATTATCTTTACTTCGGTGAAAAGCTGTTTGATCTGGCTGATAAGAAAGCTCAGATCTTGTCCGCCGATGATGCGTTCCACAAAAAGCAGAGGGGAGGGGTGCCTGTTAAGAATGGCGCGCAGCTCGCGCAGCAACGAACGGGGATCGGCCAGCGCGGTAAACATGGCCGGTGCGCCAAGGCCCATTTCTTTTGCCAAAGTAAGGCGTAGTTGGGTGCAGAAGGCCTGGTCGTCGCTGACAACGAATACATGCCCGTTCTCTTTGGCCAAATATGTAATAACAGTATCCTGGTAAGAATTTTGGCGGGCTCGCAGCATTGTGTCGGTTGTGGCCATGGCATCTCCTAAAGGCATTCAGTGAAAAAACGACGTGAGCCGGTGAGGCCGCGCCAGAACGCCCAATTACTATGGGGCTTCCATTGAACATTCATAGGAGCAGTCTGTCCGCGCGTCAAGAAGTATGAGGCGCAGGCAAGGGGGCTGCGGTGTCGACATGATGAAAATAATGCGAAAATGTCTTGACGACCGGAGGCATCTTGGATAAAAGATTCTCCTGCCGCAAAGATTTTTTCTTTGTGAGCATTCCCTGGACGGCAGGGAAGGGCGGGTTGAGCCTGTCCTGATGTACCTGTGGCGGCCGTGTTTCATGCCCGTCAGAGGTTTTGACATGTGCAGGCGTTACCGAATGCCGGACAATGTCGAGCCGTTCCAGCCCAAAGACGGACCCCACCGCAGCCCCAGAGGCAGCGTGTGACCCGGGGCTGTAAGGTAGGGGGATAACCCCCATTTGGTGACCCTGCGGGACCGCCTCGCCACTTTTCTATAGTGGCTTGGCCTGGGCGACGCCGGGGAGCATCACGCGGATGATGCAGGCACGCTCAGGCGTCCACATCTTCCGAATTTTCCTGAATCATTCAGGCGTGATGCGCGCATTAGCGCAGCCCCTTACGTCGCTCCGTTTCCGTTCCTTGCCAGGGTGAGGTCGGCCTTCGGGCCATGCTTCATGGCCCGCGTATGCTGTGAAGGAGCCCGCGCCCGTAGCCCAAAGGGCCGCGCGGGATGTTTTTGCAAACGGAGTAGGCACAATGACGACAGTTAGCAGCGATCGCATTCGGATCAAGCTCAAAGCCTACGATTACCGCATTCTGGATAAAGCCGTTGCGGAAATCGTGGATACGGCGCGCAATACGGGTGCCGGCGTGGCGGGGCCCATTCCCCTGCCCACCAACATTCACAAGTACACCGTTCAGCGTTCCGTGCATGTGGACAAGAAGTCCCGTGAGCAGTTTGAAATGCGCATCCACAAGCGGCTCATGGATATCCTGGAACCCACGCAGCAGACCGTCGACGCGCTGGGCAAGCTTTCCTTGCCCGCCGGTGTGGACGTGGAAATCAAGCTCTAGCGAGAGGCAGTCATGGCTGAGAAAATGGGAATTTTGGGTCGCAAACTCGGTATGACCCGCATATTTGACGGCGCTGGCGCTGCCGTGCCTGTCACGGTGATTGAGGCCGGTCCGTGCCCCGTCACCCAGGTCAAAACCGCGGATACTGACGGCTACAACGCCGTGCAGATCGCGATGACCCCCGCTAAGGAAAAGCACACCCCCAAGGCTTTGCAGGGGCATTTTGCCAAGGCAGGCAAGGGACTTTTCCGTCACCTGCGCGAAATCCGCCTTTCGGGCGCGCCGGAGCAGGAGCTGGGTCAGGAATTGACCGTTGAAATTTTCGCCGCTGGCGAAAAGGTCAAGGTTACCGGCACCAGCATGGGTAAGGGCTATCAGGGCCGCATGCGTCGCTGGAACTTCGCAGGTTCCAAAGACACCCACGGCTGCGAAAAGGTGCACCGCAACAATGGTTCCATTGGTAACAACACCTTTCCTGGCCACGTATTTAAGGGTCGGAAAATGGCGGGCCATTGGGGCAATGAAACCGTTACGGAATTGGGCCTGACCATCGTTGACGTGCGTCCTGAGGACAACGTCATTCTGGTCAAAGGTTCCGTGCCCGGCCCCAAGAACGGGCTGGTGCTGATCCGCAAGCAGTAGAGGAAGCAGCAATGGCTACCGTTAAAGTATATGACCAGAACAAGCAGGAAAGCGGTGAAGTTACGCTTGCTTCCGACGTGTTCGAAATCGAGGTGAGGCCCGAAATCCTCAACCTCGTGGCGCGTGCCCAGATGGCGGCTAAGCGCGCAGGAACGCACATGGTTAAGACCCGCGCGCTGGTTTCCGGCGGCGGCGTCAAGCCCTGGAAGCAGAAGGGTACGGGCCGTGCCCGTTCCGGCTCCAACCGTTCGCCCATTTGGCGCGGTGGTGCCATCATCTTCGGACCCAGCCCGCGTGATTACAGCTTCAAGGTTAACAGCAAGGTGCGCGCCCTGGCCATGAAGATGGCCCTTTCGAGCCGCCTGGCTGGCGAAACCCTGATGGTGGTTAAGGGTATTGAACTGCCCGAAGCCAAAACCAAGCATTTTGCCAAGGTTGCCGACACGTTGGGCCTTTCCAAGGCTCTCATCGTGGCGCCCGCCGAAGACAGCGCGCTGACCCGTTCGGCCCGCAATATTCCGGGTCTCACCCTGACCACTGTCGATCGCCTTAGCGTGCTTGAAATCCTCAAGCACAAGCAGCTTGTGCTGCTTGAAGGCGCTGTCGAGCCTGTTCAGGCGCGTTTCGCTAAGAAGGGGGCGTAAGATGGAAATCACTTCTGTTCTGCTCAAGCCCCTGCTGACCGAAAAGACGACCTTGATCAAGGACGAAGCCCAGCAGGTGGCCTTTATGGTCCACACACTGGCCAATAAGCTTGAGATCAAGCAGGCCGTGGAAAAGGCTTTTGACGTTAAAGTGGAAGCGGTCAACGTTGTGCGCCGCGCCCCCATGAACAGGGAGCGCCAGGGTCGCGTTGTAGGCCGTAAGCCCGGCTGGAAGAAAGCGTATGTTACGCTGCGCCAGGGCGATAAAATTGAGTTCTTCGAGGGAGTGTAATCATGGCTGTCCGCAAGCTGAAACCGACCTCCGCGGGGCGTCGCTTCCAGACGGTTTCCGACTTTGAGGAAATCACCCGGACGCGCCCTGAGAAGTCGCTCACCGAAGGCCTGTGCAAAAAGGCCGGGCGCAACAATCTTGGTCGCGTTACCAGCCGCCGTCGCGGCGGGGGCGTCAAGCGCTTGTATCGTATCATCGACTTCAAGCGCGACAAGACCGGCATTGAAGCCACCGTGGCTCATATCGAATACGATCCCAACCGTACCGCCCGCATCGCGCTTCTGCACTATTCGGACGGCGAAAAACGCTACATTCTCGCTCCGGTGGGTTTGAAGCAGGGCGACAAAATCATGTCGGGCGTCAACGAGCGCAACGGCGTGGTTGCCGACATCAAGCCCGGCAATGCGTTGCAGATGGCGCGCATTCCCGTGGGCACCGTGGTCCACAATGTGGAGCTGTATCCCGGCAAGGGCGGCCAGATGTGCCGCGCCGCCGGAACCTACGCCCAGCTTGTGGCCAAGGAAAACAACTACGCCCTGCTGCGTCTGCCTTCGGGCGAAGTGCGCAAGGTGCTCGCTACCTGCGTGGCCACTGTGGGCCAGGTCGGCAACGTTCACCACGAGACCATCTCTCTGGGCAAGGCCGGCCGCAACCGTTGGCTCGGTCGTCGCCCCCAGGTTCGCGGCGTTGCCATGAACCCCATCGACCACCCCCTGGGCGGTGGCGAAGGCAGAAGCTCTGGTGGCCGTCATCCTGTGTCGCCTTGGGGTATGCCTGCCAAGGGTTACAAGACCCGCGACAAGAAGAAGGCCTCTTCCCGGCTGATCATCAAACGCCGCGGCCAGAAGTAGGAGTAGCTCATGCCGAGATCGTTGAAAAAAGGGCCGTTCGTTGACGGTCATCTGATGAAGAAGGTCGACAGCGCAGTGGCCAACAGCGACCGCCGCGTGCTCAAGACCTGGTCGCGCCGCTCGACCATCCTGCCCGAAATGGTGGGGCTGACCTTTGCGGTGCATAATGGCAAGAAGTTCGTGCCGGTGTTCGTCACCGAAAACATGGTTGGTCACAAGCTGGGTGAATTTTCGCCCACACGTACCTTCCATGGGCATGCCGCCGACAAAAAGGCCAAGGCCGGCAAGAAGTAGGGTAGGCATATGGAATCTAAAGCTATTGCAAAATTCCAGCGCGTTTCTCCGCGCAAGACCCGTCTTGTAGCCAAGAACGTGCAGGGTCTTGGGGTGGAGGAGGCTATGAACCTCCTGCGCTTCACGCCCAACAAGCCCGCTGGCGTGCTTTTCGGCGTGCTCAAGAGCGCGTTGGCCAATGCCTCGCAGTTGGGCGGCGTTGATGTGGATGCCATGGTGGTGAAAGAAATCGTGGTCAACGAAGGCCCCACCTGGAAGCGCTTCATGCCCCGTGCCCAAGGCCGGGCGACCAAGATTCACAAGCGCACCAGCCACATCACCGTTATACTCGCAGAAGGGCAGGAATAGGCTATGGGTCAGAAAGTACATCCGTTCGGGTTCCGGCTTGGGTATAACAAGAATTGGCAGTCTCGCTGGTTCAGCAAAAAGGAATACCCTGCCTTTGTCTATGAAGACAGCAAGATCCGCACGTTCGTGAAAAAGCTCCTGTATCATGCCGGGCTTTCCAAGATTGAAATAGAACGTGCTGGCGGCAAGGTACGGCTTATCCTTTCCACCGCTCGCCCCGGTATTGTTATCGGCCGCAAGGGTGTGGAAATCGAGAAGCTTCGCAACGACCTTCGTCAGAAGTTCGGTCGCGAATTCTCCCTTGAAGTGAATGAAATCCGTCGTCCCGAAGTGGACGCCCAGCTGGTGGCTGAAAACATCGCCCAGCAGCTTGAGCGCCGCGTGGCCTTCCGGCGCGCCATGAAGCGCACCGTGTCCATGGCCCGCAAGTTCGGTGGCGAAGGCATCAAGGTGACCTGCGCCGGTCGTCTGGCTGGCGCTGAAATCGCCCGTACTGAATGGTACCGCGATGGCCGCGTGCCCTTGCAGACCCTGCGTGCCGACATCGACTACGGCTTTGCCGAAGCGCGCACCACCTATGGCATCATCGGTGTCAAGGTGTGGATCTATAAGGGTGAAATCCTTGACAAAGAGGTTGATCAGTAATGCTTGCGCCCAAAAGAGTTAAATTCCGCAAGTGGCAGAAAGGCCGCCTGCGTGGCCTGGCCACCCGCGGCGCCACCATTGCATTTGGCGATATCGGTCTCAAGACCGTGCAGCATGGCCAGCTTTCGAGCCAGCAGATTGAAGCTGCTCGTATCGCCATGATGCGTCACATCAAGCGTGGCGGCAAAGTGTGGATCCGCGTGTTCCCCGACCGCCCCGTTACGGCCAAGCCTCTGGAAACTCGTCAGGGTTCCGGTAAGGGCGCGCCGGTGGGTTGGTGCGCTCCGGTCAAACCCGGTCGCGTGCTGTATGAAATCAAGGGCGTGAGCCTTGAGCTCGCGCGTGAGGCGCTGACCCGCGCCGCTCACAAGCTGCCCGTCAAGACCATCATTGTGATGAGGGAGGGCATCTAAATGGCCGCCAAGAAAAAGACCGAAACCGCCGCCCGGCCCGCTGCCCAGGATCTGCGCTCCATGAGCGTTGAAGAACTGCGCACGGTACTTACCGAGCAGCGCCAGGAACTGATGAGCGCCCGTTTCAAGCACGCTGCTGCGCAGCTTGAAAAGACTTCCGAACTGAAAGTCATGCGTAAGCAGGTGGCGCGCATCGAGACCGTATTGAACGAAAAGGAACAGAGGGCCTGAACATGCAAGCTCTGGAAGATCGCAAGGGCAGAACGCTGACCGGCATTGTGGTGAGCGACAAGAACGACAAGACCATTGTCGTGCGCGTCGAGACCCTGGTCAAGCATCCTCTGCTTAAGAAGTATGTGAGGCGCCGCAAGAAGTTCACGGCTCATGATCCTATGAACGAATGCGGTATGGGCGACAAGGTTAAAATTGTGGAGTTCCGTCCGCTTTCGCGCAACAAGCGCTGGCACCTGGTCTCCATCATTGAAAAAGCCGTGTAGGGTAGTACCATGATCCAGGTAGAATCGACGCTTCAGGTGGCCGATAATTCCGGCGCCAAAAAGGTTGCCTGCATCAAGGTGCTGGGCGGGTCACACCGCCGCTACGCCTCGGTGGGCGACATTATCGTGGTTTCCGTTAAAGAAGCCATGCCCCACAGCAAGGTTAAGAAGGGCGACGTTATGAAGGCTGTTATCGTGCGCACCGCTAAAGAAGTGCGTCGCATGGACGGCAGCTACATCAAGTTCGACGGCAACGCCGCCGTGTTGCTCTCTAACCAGGGTGAGCCGGTGGGTACGCGTATCTTCGGCCCCGTGGCCCGTGAGCTGCGCGCCCAGAACTTTATGAAAATTATTTCGCTGGCCCCGGAAGTGCTGTAGGAGACCGTCATGAAAATGTATCGCATCCGCAAGGACGACAAGGTGATGGTAATCGCCGGCAAGGACGCGGGCAAAATCGGCAAGGTGCTTAAGATCCTGCGCAAGAAGGATCGCGTGCTTGTGGAAAAGACCAACATGGTCAAGCGCCACATGCGCCCCAACCCCTATGCCCAGCAGCCCGGCGGCATCGTGGAAAAGGAAATGCCTATCCACGTTTCCAACGTCATGGTTGTCTGCTCCGCCTGCGGCAAGGCCACTCGAGTGGGTTACAAGACCATCGAGTCAGAGGGCAAGGAAAAGAAAGTGCGCTTCTGCAAAAAGTGCAACGAAGTCATGGAATAAGGTGATACGATGACACGCCTTGAAAAGATATATAGAGAGAAGGTGGTTCCGGTACTGCAGAAGGAGTTCAGCTACTCCTCATCCATGCAAATGCCCGGGATTGAAAAGGTCTCTCTGAACATCGGCCTTGGCGCCGCCAGCTCCAACAACAAGCTGATGGAAGAAGCCATGGCGGAGCTTACCGCCATTGCTGGCCAGAAGGCTGTGGTTACGCGGGCCAAGAAATCCATCGCCGCGTTTAAGCTGCGCGAAGGCATGCCCATCGGCGTGCGCGTCACCCTGCGCAAGGACCGCATGTGGGACTTTCTGGACAAGCTCATGAACTTTGCCCTGCCCCGTGTGCGCGACTTTCGCGGCATTCCTGACCGCGGTTTCGACGGGCGCGGCAATTTTACCCTGGGCATCAAGGAACACACCATCTTCCCCGAACTTGAGGTTGATCGTGTGGAGAATCCCAAGGGCATGAACATCACCATTGTTACCACGGCGGCCACGGACAAGGAAGGCAAGTTCCTTCTCGACCATCTGGGCATGCCGTTCCGTAAGTAGGAGTTAAGCCATGTCCCGTACTTCTCTGGAAGTAAAGGCCAAGCGCAAGCCCAAGTTCAGCGCCCGCGCCTACAATCGCTGCCCGCTTTGCGGCCGCCCCCGGGCTTTCCTG
>Ga0183101_1000159_pt4 | contig 18067 bp, 13 predicted proteins | sample Biomet3_FD_127790 | JGI IMG/M metagenome (GOLD analysis project Ga0183101, IMG submission 127790) | Microbial communities from bioreactor (seeded with sewage sludge) at LBNL, California, USA - Biofuel metagenome 3 | ecosystem: Engineered > Bioreactor > Anaerobic > Unclassified ... | reverse complement strand
TTGTTTTAAAGCTTCGAGTTCCATTTTTTTACTCCAAAAGATGATAAGGAAAAATGGAACAACTATTATATTTTTTATGCGGTTGAAAATCCATTAAATTTGAAGAGGATACCCACCTTCGGAGACCTGGCTGCAGCTCTTATCGGAAAATTCTACGGAAAGAGGAGAGTTTTTCAAAAAATCTTTAAAAATGACAAATCGATTGAAGGCTCAGCTTCGGAATTTGTTATTGATTTCCTCATTGGGCTACTTATTCTGGGCAACCCGATTGTTTCCCTGGTAATGGCTTTTCTTGCAACCCTTACGGAAACTGCAGTCAATAAAATTGATGATAACCTTACAGTGCCGGTTTTTGCAGGTTTTTTCGGGCAGATAACCCTGAACTTTCTGGCATATTTATAATCAAAGTTGCGCTGGCGTCTTCGCTGAAAGCAACGGATTATGTTCACGCCAAAGCTCCAAAAAATGGATTTGATAAATTATATTATCATTAACTGTTTTCGGGAAAGTTTTCCATCCCTGCAGCAAGCTAGCGGGGTATTCGACTGAAATAACTGTTATATCAGTCCACAATATATAAATCATTAATTTTAGATGAAAACAAAATATAATATAAATTGTTTAAATATTAATACTTTTGAATATAAATAGTTATAAATTACATAAATTTATAGTATTTTTGATTAAAAAGATGCTTAACTAGATTATAACTAAAGATCGTAGTAGTTACATAGAAAAACACAAACAAGAAGAGGAGTAGTAAACTAGAAAAAAGACAAATCTACTCTTCTTATTTAATTCAATCAATAGATCACTGATCCGACCTAAAATAGTGGACTATTTTACTCATAATAAATATCTATTAAATATTTAGGGCTGATTCTCTGGACTGATGAGAAATCAATATGATGAAACCTTATAATGTCCAAAACACGAAAACTATCATGACTTCTATGAATATGGATTCCTTGTCAGGTGCATATAAGTCCCCTGGAAATATTTGTGTAAGAAACCCCAATTTTGAATCAACGTTTATTATCTCTGGTTCGGTTATTTTTAAATAAAGAATTATTTCAACCCACAAAAACAACGAATACAAGTCAAGGGTTACAAATATGATTGATGGTACAATAAACAATACCCTGAAAGCAAAAGATTCGACGAAAACAACAACAGACGATTCAGTGAAAACAGCAGAAGATTCGACGAAAACAACAACAGACGATTCAGTGAAAATAGCAGAAGATTCGGTGAAAACGAAAGGGCCAATGTGGAAAAAAGAAGATTTAGGTACCCAAATACGATCATTTGAATATCAAATTTCTGAAATAATGGAAAAAGTGGTGTCTTATGAATCCTGAGATGGAATCAGCTTACATAGTTGTCTCAGATGTGCATTTGGGTAGTGAACAATGTAATCAAAATGAGTTTTGTTGTTTTCTTGAGTGGATAAATAATTTAAGCAGTCAAGACAATACTGATCAGATTGTAAAATGTAAGAATAAAGAAGTCAAGATTAAAAAACCTTGCAAAATAATTCTGCTGGGAGATATTGTGGAATTGTGGGGTCCTAAAGATGGTGATAGAGACAACGTTATTAAAGATTCTATGAGACCTCTCTCCTTACTCACAAATGTCGGTTGTGACAAAATATACGTGGTTGGGAATCACGATGATTCTCTGGGTGAACTGGAAGGAAAGATTAACTGGGAGCACCTGTGCAATGGAACAGAACTTAATATTTATGATAGTCACTATCCTAAAAAGGATAAAAATGGCATTGCCCATGGTTTCAATATAGGAAACAGGTCTTATTTCTTCCTTCATGGTCATCAATTCGACAAAGAGCAAGCAGTTCTTGCATACGTGTCTCATCTCATCGGTGAACTTTGGAATCCATTAAACTGGTTTCAGGTCCTTTATAATATCCCATTTACTAAAAATCACTGGAAAAGAAATTTTGTTATATTTCTAGGCCTGGTTTTTGGTGGAAAATATCTTATATGGAGTGTGTTGCTACAATCCAGCTTCTGGGTCACTGCGACATGGGCTATAATTACTGGTTTTTTTGCATTTAGCTCTATTCCCGGTATTGTTGCGCATACACAAAAAATTATATATGAGTCTACAAATCCCCGGGATAAAACCGCAGAAGAAGTTATAACCAATGAATATTATAAGAAAAAGAAGGATACTATACAGGCAGATGTCGTTGTTTTTGGGCACACCCACTTTGCAAGTTACTATGCCCTTGAGTTCTTTGGAAAAGAGGATAAGAAAAAGAAAAAGTTATTTGTTAATAGCGGATGCTGGGTTGGAACAGATGAAGATATAAATGGAAAAATGCGTTACGCAAATACGTTTATATATATAGATAAGGGTGGAGCATATATTATGAGGTGGTGTGGTTCTGGTAAAATCGATTGTATTGATGTTGTGTGAACTACCTACTACCTGCTGATGAAAGCAAGGATGGAATTTTCCGCTGTTCCTCAGTCTCACAAAGTTAAAAGAACCCCTTAAGGGATTTTATTCTCTGGATTCTTACTTTCGGGATCCTTACTTTAGAGATTCTCACTTTCGGGAATCTTATTTTCCAGCTTCAATCTCAACCTGCGCATTCTTGAGCTTTCTCATTTCCCTTATGCGCCTGGCAAGGATTTCTCCAAGATAAAGCACAAGCGCAGTAAGGAGTACATACACTTTCAGGCTTACCTGCTCATCAGATTGTTTCACTGAATTCTGCCGCGCGTCTTTCAGTAGAAGGGCTCTTGCATCCTTCTCATTGTAAATTTTTCCTCCGGTCGCAAGGACAAGAGGCTCTATATCCTCATTGAGACCTACATCCCGATACTCAAGCTGATAATTTACTGCAAGTGGGTAGCCTGAGATATCATGAATCCCAATACTATCCGGATTCACAGTTGTCTCATAGGTATTTCTTCCGGTTAGAGCAAGGTCCAGAGCATTGCCATCCAGTTTTAGCTGCGGGATTCCTTCGTCGTACATCGTAAGCGTCAGGTTGGAGGGAGTGCCAAGCCAGGTATCCGGGCTGTCCACAACAGTCCCTTCTTCAGCTCTCGGGTTCGCTATTGCCCAATTGATCATGCTCGAAATCAGTTTGGCACTCGATCCGTTATAAACATTAGTCGCCCAGCGAGAACCGTCCCCTTGTCCATTGTCTGTGGTAAAAGCTGCAACTCTTCCTAGTCCGAAGCGCCATGTGGTAAGTACTGGTTTTCCATTTGAAGTAGTTATAACCAAACGTTCAGCTCCGGCTTTTGGAGTCACATCGTTATATCCCGTGATATTGGAAGTAAGGTTTACACCTTTCGTAACGAAGCTATTTGGAGAATAAGCATAGAGAGAATAATCAGACGTTACATTTTCTTCTTTCTCTTTTTCTTCTTTGTCTTCTTCCTGAGACTTATCGGTTGACTTAAAGACTATGTTTGCCCTTTCACTCATATTAATGTGGAAATAGTTTTTCTCAAGCCCGAGTTCCTTCATAAACATCTCAGCATAATAATTTCTGGATTTGTCAATCTGGGAAGGAGCTACTGAACGGATATGGATAAAGTACAGGTTTACACCGAGTTTCTGCAGTTCTTTTGCAGCCTGAAGGCTTGGCTTGTAGGAATCCTCGATTGCTCCGTCTGAAATAATAATAGCATCAAGTTCGCCTTCCTTGCCGGTAAGCATTTCCTTTGAAATGTTGAGTCCTGCGTCTAAGGAAGTCTTGCTCTCCTCGTCAGGAGTCAGTCGCTCAATTTTGTCTTTAAGAGTTGCCTGGTTCTGCGCAAGTCCAAGGAAAACAAAACCTCCGGAAACATCATATCCCTTGCTTCCGAATGCGATAACTTCGGCATTTGCATCTTTGAGATTTTTGTTCTGAAGAATATATATGGCATTTCCCAGGATGTCTCCCTGGGTTTTGTGGGCTGCAGTACTGGGAGAAACGTCAAGGATCAGGACAAGGTTTCGTCCTCCCTTATATTCGGAAGGCTTTGAAAGCACAGGTAGGATTTTTTCAAATGAGGAATTAAGATAATTGCCGTAATTATATGCTCTTTCTCCTCCTACAACTACCAGTCCACCCCCATTAGTAACATATTTTCTAATTTCTTTTACTTGAGTCTCAGTAAGATTATCGGCGAACTGGTTATCAAGTACCAGAGATTTACTACTATTAAGAGCACTTGCTCCTGGATAAGTAGTGAAAACAGAAGTATTGTAAAGTTTGTTAAGGATTTGAGCGAGGGGTGAATTTGGTTCACTGGTAACAAGAGTGAGCTTTGGTTTGGGAATTACATACACGGATTTATAATATTCATTGTTAACACTGTTCAGATCTTCTCCGGAAGGAGTAATCTTTACACTGATATTGTGAGCACCAAGAGTGCTAAAAGTGTGCTTGAGATTGGGAGTAATACTATACTGCGTTGAGTTTTGAGTAACGTCGCCACTTTGGGAAAGTTCCCCATCTACGTATGCTTCATAGGAATAGCTAACACTTTGATTTGAAGCCTGACGGACAATTATATCAAATTCGTTCGGGTTATCCACAACTACACTTTTGTCCCCAAGAATTTCGACACTGAGGTCATTTGTCTTAAGTTCAGGCTCGACAAGGTAGACTGAAGTATTGGTTTCTTTGGCAAATCCGAGTGCATCATCAAGGCTCTTCCCGGAGTTGTTGTTTCCATCAGTAACAAGAACAATCTGATTACCGGTGCCAGAATACTGAGTTACAGCGTCCCCAAGATTTGTTTTATCACCTGTAAGCTGGACTAAGGTCGTAGAGGTATCAGCTGCAAGGGCTTTATACAGGTCATTACCTGTTTCATTAGAAAAAAGCCCCATACTTGAGGTCTTATCCTGAATTAGTACAAGTGAAGGATTGTCTTCATTAACAGTCTGCGTAACAGTTGTAAATGGAGCAGCCAAAGCGAGTACAAGGAGGAAAGCTACAAGCATCCTCCATTCCACAATCTTCGTTTTTGTCTTCCGCAGGAGATAGAACCCGGCAACTGTCACAGGAATAATGAGTAAAAGCATTTCCGGGTGTTCAAGGGATATATTCATAGTTCACCCCGCCGGCGTACGATCATAATTTCAGCTAGTATGAGAAGGAACATAACTCCTATCAGGTAATCAGTAATGTCATTTTTGACAGTATAAGTATCAGCCCTTACAAGTTTGGACTTATCTTCCGCAGCCGCCCGCTGAACAACATCAGATGCATCAACTGTTGTGTTTGATTCCTTGTCATTATAAAGGTTGACTGCAATCTTCTTTCCTGAAATTTCATAAATTCCCGCCTCATCAAAGAGAATATGGTTTGAAGTGAAAGTTTTCGATGGAGTCTTGATTTCTTGAGTTTTCGAAAGAGACGTCAAAGTACCTGTATTCAGGTTATATTCAGAAATATCACCTGTCCCTCCAAGCCATTCAACAAGTTTTATCCAGAACACAGGATACTCAGGCAAGTTATGGAAATTGTTCCAGGCATTGTCCCCGAGTTCGTCATCCAGTCCCATATAGAAAACGGTCCCTTTACCTACCTGCCAGTAACTCAAGATAGGTACTCCATTTTCTAGAGCTACCAGAGTTGTCGAGCCGGTTCTTTCAGTTGCGTTCAGGTATGTGTGGACTGAAATTTCATCACTTCTAATGTCCTTTGTAATACTACTCTGCTGAACTTCCTTAACTCCAAGATCGGTTCCATTTGTTTCGTTCTTAATTCCGGTAGGTTTTACAGGTAAGATCTTAATCAGGCCAACTTCAGTTTTCTCGGGGGCTAAGGCGCCGCTTGCGATGAAAACTGCATTACCACCGTTTCTTACATAATTTTCAATTGTATCTACTGAATCACTAGCAATTGGAGTTTCTTTCTGCGCAAGCACTACAAGTGTGTAATTGTCAAGGGACGAAGGCACGGTTTTTGTGACACTGAGATTGCTGTTAGGAAGCAGGGAGAGTGCCGTTTTCGAAGGTAGTTTCCCGTCGTCAGTGACATAGAGTATACGCTGCTCTAAAGTATCTGGAATGGAAATGTAAGCTTTATTGTCAACTGGTAAACTATCTTTCACATTAAGCTGAACCGTTGTAACCCCTGGCCCAAGGTTTTCAAGTGTGAATTGGTTTGTCCCGCCTGCGGGAACGTCAAGGGAAAATGATGTTGAATTTCCAGAAGTCCCTGTTCCAGTCTCGATTTCAACTTTCTCGTCCTGATCTTTATAGTTCTTAATTACACCTGTGTAGCCGTATTTTCCGTCCGTGGATTCAATCCATCCGTTGATGATTCCTATATTGTCGGCAGGCTTTCCGACTTTTACGAAATTGACTGAAATTCCGTAAGACTCAGCCAGGTTTTTGGAACTAACAGGATCGTCTCCTTTCGAATTCGTGAAATCCGAAATAACGATGATTCTTCCCCCTCCTTCTTTTGATAAAAGACGCATACCTGTAGTTATGGCTGCAGACAGGTCGGCAGTGCCTGCCCCTGGCTGAATCTGACTCAAAATATTCTTTGCAGCGGACGCGTCGTCTCCATCAAGAGCAAGAAGAGGTGTATCCGAAGCCAGAATTATGCTGTTTTTTTTGCTCACATAGCCGTCAGCAATCTTAACAGCATCATCAAAGCGAGAGTCAACCTGCATACTTGCAGAGGTATCAAGGACCAGCACTGTATGCTCTCCGCTCAGCGGTTCCTGTGAAGTATAGTAATACCCTGCTGCGCCAATGGAAAGGAGAATAAGCATCAAGAGCTGGATAAGGAATAGCGGGTCCTGAACAATTTTGGTGAGTGAAGCATAAACCCGTTTTCTTTCCCTCTCAAGCTTAAGGACGAACATGAGCGAAGGAATTGCAAGTACCTTCGGCCTGGGACGGAGCATGTAAATAATAATAAGCGGGATTACACTCAGGAGAGCGATAAGAGCAAGGGGGTTTTCAAAAGGCATTTTTAGCGTCTCCTTCTCCTGATGGTATAGTAGAAAGCATCAAAAATAGGGGTGTCGGTTGTAAAAGTATAGAATTCAGCCCCTGTCTTCATACAGGCTTTTTTAATCCTTGCGCTGTGATCATCGAGCTTTTTAAGATAGCGTTCTTTAAACTTCTCACTAACATAAGTCCTGACTTCTTCTCCGGTTTCAAGGTCTATAAGCTTGCTGTTACCCTGGATAGGAAGTACTTTTTCCGTAGGGTCTAGCACCTGGATCAAAATCAGGTCATGGTCAGATAACCTGGAAACTGCAGTTTCTATTGCGTCGGGTTCCTGAAGAAAGTCCGAAATCAGAATTACAAGGGATCTGGACTTGATTTCCCGGCTGTACTTTATGACCGCTTCCCCGATGGAAGTGCTTCCAGATAGTTCAAGCTCTGTCAGCCTATCAATTGCACGTAAAAGGTTTTTTCTCCCGCGGCTGGGTTTGTGTATATCTATCTCCTGTGCAAAGGTTGAGATTGCAAACCTATCGTTATATTTTGTTACCATGTAGGCATAGCCTGCCGCGAGCATGGCAGCATATTCGAACTTCGAAGTTCCTTTTTCAGGGTAGTCCATACTTTTACTGGCGTCCAGAAGGATATGGGTTGTAAGGGTTTTCTCTTCCTCAAACTGCCGCACATAGAGCTTTTCAGTTCTCGCATAGGCTTTCCAGTCGATATCTTTCAGGCTGTCGTTAAGATCATATTCCCTGAACCCAATGGTATCGATGCCGTGCCCGCTTCGGGTGGAGGGACGGTTTCCGGCGTAAACGGTTGATACCCTTTTCCGGACAGAGAAGGTAAAGCGGTCAAGCTGCCTGAAAAAGTCCGTTTCTATGTTTTGTTTTGTGCGAGTCATTCTGGATCGTCAATAAAAAGTCCGGTTTATTCCGGACCCGGAAAAACCTTCAGGGTTATTTTAACTTATTCTACAGTTCCTTCCCTGACCTGGGAATCCCAGGTTCAGGTTTCATTTGAGCTTCCGGATAATCTCCTCAATAGCCTGATCAGGAGTCATCCCACTTCTTTCGGCTTCGAAGGTCAGGATAAGCCTGTGGCGGAGAACCGGATATGCCATATAATCGATATCCTCTTTGCTTACGAAGTTCCTGCCTTCTATAAGGGCTCTGGCTTTTGCGGCAAGGATGAGGCCGATGGATGCTCGTGGAGAAGCCCCGTACTCGATATGCTCTTTGTCTTTCCTTGTCATGCCCACAATAGAAAGGACGCGCTGTTTGAGATCCTCGGAGATCGGGACCTGCCTGGTTAGTTTCTGCAAATCGAGGAGTGTGGATTTATCAAGGCCTCTGGACACTTTTGGGACTTCGGATTTTGTATAGCGGTTTATTATTTCCATTTCTTCTTCATGAGAAGGATAATCTACAAGGATTTTTAAGAGAAAACGGTCGAGCTGGGCTTCAGGCAAGGGATATGTGCCTTCCATTTCTATGGGGTTCTGGGTGGCAAGAATGAAAAAGGGACGGTCAAGCATGAAGGTATCGTTTCCGACTGTAACCTGTTTTTCCTGCATAGCTTCCAGCAGGGCTGACTGGGTCTTAGGGGATGCCCTGTTAATCTCATCCGCAAGAACAACGTTTGCAAAGACCGGCCCTGGCTGGAACCTGAATTCTTTTTTGTTGTCCTGCTCTTCAATAACGTTTGTTCCTGTTATGTCAGAGGGCATGAGATCAGGAGTACACTGAATCCTGCTGAATTTCAGGTTCATTGCCTTTGACACTGTGGAGATCATAAGCGTTTTTCCAAGCCCTGGATTGCTCTCAACTAGGGCATGCCCTTCACAGAGTATTGCGATCACGATTTGCTCCACTACTCTATTCTGGCCCACCACAACATTTCCAATATCTTCAAAAAAGCTTTTGAAAATTCTGCCTGCGTTCTGGTAGGTCGTGGCAGCCTGGCCAGAATCGGTATTATTTTCATTCATATCCGCTTCACCCTTTAAGTTCCTGTTTTTAGAGGCTTAAGAAGCCCGATTTTTCTGGATGTTACATGCTCATGCAGCAGTATATCTCCAGAGCAGTGTATCTCCAGTACAAAACGTACTAACATTCCTGTTTTTCCGCAACATCTGCAGCAGTATATCTCCAGAGCAGTGTATCTCCAGTACACTGTCTGTTATTCAAAAGCTGCTTTTCGACAACCTTCGATTAACCTGAGTTCAGATAAATCTAACTTTAACTAAATTTTTCCAATTATTCTCCTGCAAGTCCTTCAAAGTAACTCTGGATAACGTTCTTGTATCCTTCCGGTAAATTATCATAATAAGCCTGGGAAGCCTCCGCTTCAGGATTTACCAGGCCTGACTGGGTAAATGACTCGTTCGTCTGCTCTCCTGTTTCCTGGCTTGTAAATCCCTGACCTGTACCCGGAGGAATCGTTAGATCAACGTCTTTACCTTCCACCACAACAACGGCAGGCTTTCCGAAGATGTTTTCCCGGCTGGTGTTATTCGAGGGCCCGCCGTTTTCTTCTACAGGATAAAGGTCAGAGTTTGAATTCGAAACTAAGGGAAGCTTGTCGATTACTCCGTTAAGGTCAGTAGGGCTGAGAGTTGTCTGGTATCCGGTTCCGGCAACATATGCGAGAATGGTAACTGCAAAAACTATTACAACCAAGTCTTTTGTAAGTTTTCTCCTGTCAAGAAAGGAAGAGGACTGTACGGGTTTTGAATCGATTATGACTCCGCCTATGAGGTCCCGAACAATAATGTTATCCGTATTGCGGTTATCATAGGCAGTCCTCAATCTCTCCCTGAGTACAGGGTGTGTCTCTTCTATAAGGGCAATCGCATCTTTCTTTTCAGCTCTGTAATGCCTGATAGCTGTAAAGATAAGGGAGAGGATAAAAGCCAGAAAAATAAGCCCCAGAGTTTCAAAAACAACCCCAAAGCCCAGAATGCTGTATTTCGCACCGGTATAAGGTTCGAAGATGCTAAACATTAAAAATAAATCTCTCATATTGAAAAGCACGAAAAGGACATAAAGAACAAAATAAGTTGCAAGCAGGTCTGCAAAGGCATAGAGTCCTCTATATTTTTTTAAAGCCGATTCGTGCTTATTTACTATTTCTTCAATACTCAGAGCCATCTCGCTCCCTTTTGCAGCCTGGAAAAAGGCTGTGATCTTAAATAATTATGAGAAAGAATTCTGTATTTATGAAACATACAAATATACTGTTAGAAGATATTCTCGGAAGAGAATAGAGAAAGATAGTATATAAAAGTACACGTTCCTGAATATGAATTTTTTAGATTCGTACAACAATCCAATTTTTGTTAAGTTTTGTCTTTAGATTTACAGCTTTAAATATACTGAGACTCCTTTATGGCCTTCTGCCAAAATTCACAGGATTTTGCTTCTAGCCTTTTACTTGTTTTAAAGTGGAATAATTACGATCACTTAAGTTTTGAAAGCGGGATAGGAACCCACTATTTTTAGGGTATCGGTTTTATTTTTTATGTTTTTTAAGGTCTCTTTTATAAGTAAGTCACTTGTGTGCCCTTCAAAATCAATATAGAAGTAATAATCCCCAAGTTCTTTTTTAGAAGGTCTGGACTCGATCCTGGTCAGGTTAATCTTATTCTTTGCAAAAGCACCGAGAATTTCGTATAATGCTCCTGGCCTGTCTTTTTCCAGATATACTATAAGAGAGGTCTTGAAGGCTGAATGGCTGGAATTCTCAGGCTTATCCATTTTATCTTTTGAAGCACATAAAACCTGCTCAGCTAGGCTTTTTCCTGTGTTTTGCAAAGCAATGAAGCGGGTGTAGTTTTCTTTCCTGTCCTGTATATTTGGGAGGAGAACCTTCAGCCTGTAGCACTCTGCAGCCTCAGGAGAAGCTATTGCTGCCATTTCTTCAAACTCTCCTGCAAGCCTTGCTGCATGGGAAGTGCTGCCTGTGCTCCTTAGTTCAGCCTCAGGAAAATATTTTTTTAAAAAATGCCTGCACTGGGCAAGCCCCTGAGGATGGGATAGAATTACCTTAATCTTCTCAGGCCCGCCTTTTGAGAGCAGGCAGTGCTCGATTTTGACAACAATCTCTCCGACTATCTCAACCCCATTCTCAAGAAGTAAATCAAGAGTAACGCCTACCGAACCTTCAATAGAGTTTTCTATCGGAACTATCGAGAGATCGGATTTTCCCTGTACCACAGCCAGAAATGCGTCCTCTATATCTGCAAAGTATTGAATTTTTACATTATCTAGCCTATGTCTCAGGATCCAGATTTGTGCTGCCTTTTCCGAGTATGAGCCTTCGGGCCCCAATACACCGATAATCATCTGAGGGGTTAATTGCGGCGATGGTAATAATATTTTTTGCCTCCCGAGTTCCGTCTCCCGAGTTTCGTCTCGGGAGGACGGTGCCCTTTTCGCTCACTTCGTTCGCTCAAGAGGGCTGAATGGCTGAATTATAGTGAAGATTCTTAGCTGAGTCGATATGATTTAATTATGGGTAAGTAAATTGTCTTTCAACTAGATTAGGGGCTGGTTTATGAGATAGATATTTCCGTTTTTCCTTTTTTCTATTTATTCCACAGTTATAGGTTCTATATTGGATTTACTGTGTGTTTCGGCATTTTAAAGTCCGTTTTTGACAATTTGCTGCGATATTTAGATTAATAACTGCGTTCTACAGTGTAGGTAACTTTCTTTGAGCCGTCTGCGGGTATGGTTATTTCCCATTCAGCGGTATAAGCATCTTTTTTTTCGTATGGGTCAGAGGTGGTTGTGATTTCCCAGTCGCCGTAGAAGTTTTCCACAATTTTTACTTTCTGGGACTCGGATTTGTGGTTTTTGATTTCGGTTTCGTAACTTTCTTTCCAGACATTCGAGCTGATTTTATCGTAATTTGTCTGAGTTCTTTTGCCTGTTACATCAAAAGCGTTTCCGACAACAACCTCTATCTCTTCATCTTTTGGAGTGTGCTTTATGCTGTCTTCTCCGAGGAACTGAAGCTGGCCTTCTGAGTCAGTTTTGTATACCCTTAGAACCCCGGCAGGAAGAGGCATTCCAAGACCTTTTTCTTTTGAATTGTTTAAGCTAAGTGCGACCTGGACATCACTGCTTTTTGAGACGTCAAAAACCAGTTCCTTTTCTACAGGCACGGAATTGACAGAGAGAAGAGAAAGTTGTTTTACCTGATTGTTCCTGAGGGTAGCCGGTCTTTGAAGGGTATATAAGTGATACTCAAAGAAAGATTCCTCAACAAAGCTTTCCTCGGTTGCTTCTTCATATACAACATCTCCTTCTGCAACTGCCTTTCTCACAGGTGTTTCCTGTGGTGCAGTTACGCGGTTAACTTCCCCTGCAACCAGTTTCAGTTTGGCATTCTCATAGGTTGTTCCTGCTTCATTATTAACAGTGACCCAACCCTGAATATCGGCTTTCTTATCATCTGCGCTGGTCTTTACGATATAGTTTGCTTTCCAGCTCATCCCATTTGTAAGATAGGAAGTGAGGACATCCCTCTTGCCTGTGGTAGGTGAGTAGACTTGCCAGATAAGGGTGGGTTTTGTAAGCAGCCCGGCAGAGTCAGGAAACTCCACTTTCGAGATTTCGGAAAGGGTTACAACTTTCCCGTCACTTAACCTGAGCACCAGTCCCTTATTGTCATCATAGCTCATGAGAACCCCTGTGTATGTGCCTCCTTCTTTTTCGGTTACAGTAATTTCCTTATCCAGGAATTTCCCCAGAAGCTCCTGGCTGCTCATGAGATCGTATTCATAATTCTGCTCCAGTACGACAGTATTCTTATTTTTCGTATCCTCAAACATTACTGATGTCGGATCAATAAGAGCAGCAACATCCTTATATTCAACCCTGTTCACTCCTGAATCAAGATCGAGTTCCCTTTTTTCTTTTACAAGGGCAAGATTATTATTGTAAACAGTAACCTCAGTACCGGAATCAATTGCCTGAGCACCTGCTGTGAGAATCCCCAGTGGGTTTGAGGCCTGTACTCTGGTAACTATGCTTGAACTGGATTCTATTCCGTTAACTGCAGTTTCAGACCTATTTGCTTGGGCTGCTTGAGCCGTATTTTCCGTAAAACTGGGATGGAAGGTAAAATCAGGATACACAAAAGCTGCAGATGCGGTCAAAATCAAGATGGATGCCAGAATAAGCCAGATGTAACTTTTCCTTATTTTCATGGAAGAGGAGTTGGTAACTTTCTTATTTATATTTAGCTTTAGCTGCAGTTATGTTTAAAGTTATCTATCCAGTCTTCAATATATCTTTTTATAATGCATTAAATATGGCTTCATGATTTTGAATAGCTTCATAATTTTGAATAGCTTCCTATCATACTCCCTATCTGATTTATCATTTTTCAACGGCTACAGGCTGTAATAATTCTATTTTTGATTTTTAGAACAACAGGACAGAAGACAGTTATAAATAATATACACAACTACATAGTTAATAATTTTGTAAAGTTTAAAGTTAATTGATCTTTGAAATAATCTAAAAAAGACGTACATAACAGAAAATGAGCTAGAAGAAAAGTCGAAAAAGAAACAAGTTCAAAAACGAATCAGATAGTAGAAAAGCGGGTAACCGAAAAATATGGAAAAGAATTAAGGGTCCGTTCTTATGAATTTCATCAAAGCCTTCAGGAATAAAAGCCGGATTCAACTCTCAGGCCTTATTTCAGGCTTCGTTCTGATTATTCTGTTTGCCTGGACAATCCTCCCTGCCTCAGCCACAGGGATAGAAGCAAATCGGGAATTTTCTGTTGGAACGGTTAATCCAGGCGAAAGTTTCGCGGTGATTGTACATATAATTACAACTCGGGATATTGAAGCCTTGACGCTCGATGAAAACCTTCCTGAAGGGTGGCAGGTAAGCCAGTGGGAAAATAATGGGGCTGTGTTCCAGGAAACCAGCACATTCAAAGCATCCACTCTAGAATGGATCTGGGTTGAGAACCTTTCAGCAAGGGAAGAAAAGACAGTTGTATATAATGTGACCGTGCCTTCGAATTCCGAGCCTGGAAACTTTACACTTTCTGGCAGGATTTATGCTTATTCTGTTCCTGCTACACCTGTGGAAGGATTTTCAGAAATAGTGGTTACTTCTCCGCCTGAAGCCAACTTTTCCGCAACTCCTCTCCTTGGACCTGCCCCTCTGATTGTTCAGTTCACGGATTTATCTACCTTCAATCCTGATTCCTGGGAGTGGGACTTTGATGGAAACGGGAATATTGACTCAAACGAAAGGAATCCGGTTTACACATACGAGAGTCCTGGAGTCTACACTGTTATATTAAAGGCGACTAACAGTATGTCTGGAAATAGTACGTCTGGAAATAGTACGTCTGGAAATAGTACCCGGGCAAAAGCAGGATATATAACTGTAACCGAAAAATCATCAAGTTCTGAAGAAAACGTGGGAAATGAAGAAAGTAGCGGAGAAAATAGTGACGGAAATGGTGGAGGAAATAGTGGAGGAAATAGTGGAGGAGGCGGGGGAGGCGCAGGCTCTCCAGAATCAACCAGGAATGTCGAGCTGAAGGAAATTTCTAATGAACAGGTTTTCAAAGGCATTCACACGTGTTTCACTTTTAAAGGCGAAGCAAATGAAATCATCACCGTGGAATTCGATCCAAAAAAGAATTTCGGAAAAACAACTGCTATTGTAGAAATACTAAAAAACACATCTTCAATTGTTAAGGAACCTGCATCCGGAACTGTCTACAGGAATGTAAATCTCTGGATTGGGAATAGTGGCTTTTCAAGCCAGGAAAATTTCGAAAATGCCCGCATAAATTTCAGGGTAAGCAAGGCCTGGACTACCGAACAGGGAGTCAGCAAAGATAATGTAGCCCTGTATCGCTACAGTGAGGGAGTATGGAACTCACTGCCCACAACTTTTAGTAGAGAAGATGAAGTTTACTTCTACTTTACCGCAGAAACTCCAGGCTTTTCTCCCTTTGCGATCTCAAGTATGAAAATAAATACCAGATCTATTGAATTCCTTCAAACTAAAAATGAAGAAAATAGGGTTAATAATAAAAGTGATCTGTCTGAAGGAGAAAAACAAGAAAATATAACAAATATAAACTTAGAGCTTGATAACGAAAAAAAAGATGCTCCGACCCCTTGTGTTTTCTTGACTGTTATCGGATTTCTGACTTCGTATGTGATCTTGAGTAAGAGGAAGCAAAGGTAATTATCAAAACAGGACAGAACAAAAATAAAAGAAACAAGTAGGAAAGTAAGAGGTCAGGAAAGTAATAAAGGCAAAGGCAGCCATACTCTCAAGAGTCATGGCAGGAAATCAGCTCACCAGCAACCAGGCCAAGCAAACAATCTACATTCTCTTTCCGTATAGCAGGTTCATAATAACCTGCTGTAAGAGTAAGTGTTTCCTGGTAGGTTGAAATCCCAAGCATAAAAGCAGGGGCATGGAAGGCCGGAGTTACCAAGTAAGCGTCTTTGATAACTGTTTCTCCAAAACGAAGAGGGGAAGGACTGATAACTCCTAAATTAGTGAGCATCGGAGAAGACCTTCCACTTGTTAGAGATCTTTCCCATTCTTTTTTGTTCATCCTAAGAACTTCCCGAAAACCCATACCATACATTAATTCACAGGCAAGAGCACTTTTTATTCCTGGAAAGCTAGTTTTAATGCTTTTCATGATGGATATAACTCTTTCCAGAGTGGCAACAAAAGGTTCACACTTGATTTCAGACAGCCTCAAACTTTCTATTCCAGATAAATTAGAAATAGCTATATTTTCTCCTTCCGGCAAATAACGGCGTAAGTCCACTGTAAACTGTATTTCCATAGGAGAATCAGATTCAGTTTTTATCATGTTAAATAACGCCCGAAAGAAAGCTGTCAGGATAATATCGTTTATTGTTGCCCCGTGGATTTTTGCATAGGCCAAAATACTTTGAAAATCTCGTTGGTAGATTCTGCTTATAGAGAACCGTATCGATTCTGGCTCTCCAGATTGTCGCCAGGGAAAAGCCCATGTAGGCTCTGATTCTTCACTTTCAGAAGTGAAAGCAGACTTGAGGTCAGTTATTCCCAGGGCCTCAAGTACAGTACTCTGGTCTCTTTTTCCTTGTATGTTCGGTTCAGGGTCAAAAGAAGAATCTATACAAAGCTGAGTATATATACCAGCCAGTAGTTTAAGGTATTCTTTGGCACTCCGACCGTCACAGCAGGCATGATTAAGTTTGATACATAAAGTATCTTCCTGACCACATCGCACCAGCAGTGCCAGCACCTGTGGGTCATGGTCCATGCTTAAAGGCTCCAGCAGGAATTTCATAATTGATTCTTCCCTATCCTGCGTTTCTTCCAGCCTGCACCATGAAATCCTTTCGGGATAAGCGAGGCGTTGCCAGAAAGGGCTGTCGTCCCTTTCAATGAACAGGCAGCCCAGTACAGGCTCGGCGTCAGTGGACAATCTTACGGCTCGAGCCAATTTCACCTCATCCAGCCTATTTCCAAAACGTATCACAGCTTGAAGTGTATAATTTGAAATCCCATAGCGAGCCACATAATTGAATTGGTCCTGTAAGGTGGCAGGCATCGTTCGGGAAATTTTCTGAGATTTTATCCCCACAAATAGACCTCTTTTAGATATACCCGCACTTCTCAAGCCAGGTAAGGGACTTTATCCATTCCCCTTTTGGCTCCCTTGAAGTGCCCACCACAAGCCGCTTAATGTCTCCGACTTCTTCGACGATGCCGCGAGCTTCTATTACCTCTCCTGGAAGCGCCTGGCCTGCATAGGTATGGGTATATGAAAGCACGTGGTCGATCTCATCGTGTTCGACCTTGTAATACGCAGGGCTGTCAAAAGCAAAGTCAGCATTTGTAACTTTGGCTTCGATTTTCATTTTGACGGTGTCCTTCCCGCGCAGAAGAGGTTTTTTTATCTGGTCCCATTCCCTTACGAAAAGGAGATCAAAATAAGTGCCTTCGACCATGCCCCGGTTACCTTTTCTTGATTCGTGCATCATGAACTCATCAAATGAAATCTCCGGAATTCTCTTTCTGTAGATTCTCTGCCACATCTCCTCATCAATTTCTTCAATGGGCCCTTCCTGCTGTTTTGCAGCAGTTATTGCATCCCTTGCCCTGAACCATACAGGGCCATATACAACAAAGTCAATATCCGAATTTTCATTCTGGAGGCCTGTGAGCATCGAGCCAGTAACTCCCATGCTTGTTCTGGGAATGCCTGCCAGGTCAAGGGTCTTTACAATTGCCCTTACGCGGCTGTCAGAATTTACAAGCCTGGGAATTGCATCTGCAGGACGAAGCACCTGTTTTACCTCAGATTCAGGCACCACATGAACATCCTGCACCCATTCAGGCTTGTGCTTCCTCATGAACTCAAAAGCCGGACCAAAATCATATTTTTTGTATCGTACTCCGTTTAATTCCCTCTCCCCGTTCTCATCGGGCACGTAACGTAGTGTGGCGCGGATTCCATCCCTACGGAAATAGTCGGAAACCGCAAAAAGCCAGTTATCTTTCGTGACAAGAAAATCCCTCAGGCGTGTTTTTAGCATTTTATACCATCATCCCTGGAACTTATAGGAGTACTTTAGAGTACTCGGGTTTAAAGAACCTTAAAGGCTGGGCTTTATAATAATTTAATAAATAATAGGAAATGTATTGTAATATTCCTGTATATAATTATCAGGTTTAGTTCTGGAGCAAATGCCGTACTAAAACGGAATAATATGCATGGAGTTACAAATACTGAAGGGAAATATGCTGAAAGGATAAAATAAAACGCAAACAAAGTATAATTAAAATATAACATACTAAAATTAAATTGCGGGCGGCTTGGTTTCTGGAAAATAGTTAAGTATCCTTTTACAAGACTCTCTTAAAGATGATAAGTACCTGTATTTCACAGATAAAATATCGGATTTTTCCTCTTTGCAATAAAGGATAAGAATAAAGCATTTTTTAAGGGTTATTGAGCCTTATTTAGAAAATTGAGCGTGACTTTAGCTATTTCCACAAAAAAATACATTGTAATAGAATTATTTGTTATTCAAAGGGATAAATAGTTTTAGTTTTAT
>Ga0183101_1000445_pt2 | contig 18081 bp, 19 predicted proteins | sample Biomet3_FD_127790 | JGI IMG/M metagenome (GOLD analysis project Ga0183101, IMG submission 127790) | Microbial communities from bioreactor (seeded with sewage sludge) at LBNL, California, USA - Biofuel metagenome 3 | ecosystem: Engineered > Bioreactor > Anaerobic > Unclassified ... | reverse complement strand
AAACACCAGTTAGTTAATAAAATCATATTTTGTATTAGAGAAATATAATTTGAAAGGAATAAATTAACGGTGACTATTTATAGGAATTCTTATATTATAAATCAATCTAGCAATACTACATGGAAGTTTTTTTTAAAAAAAGATGAGGGAATAATATATAAAATCTTAAAGGAAAATACATGGTCAGAATCTCATACTCTTACTGGGGAAGCTCATAAAAATTTTTCAGTATCTTTACTTCCCAATGACACCATAAACGTTTTATACCAAGATTTCGATGGATCTATAATTTTAAGTAAGTATGACGGAGAACAATGGAATAAACAAGGTATTCTTACTAATAAAGAATATGAGAAATTTAATATTTACTTTAAGACAGCTCATATTGGAAACAAAATCTATATATTTTTTAGTATTTTTGATAAAGAAAAGAATATTGCTTCACTTTTTTATCAAGTTTTGGATGAAGAAAGTAACTTATCAGAACCTAAAATAATTGATATAGTGAAATATGATTATGAACTTCCATTTACTCTTTATCCAGAAGATGATAAAAAACTATTTATAATTTATCAAAAGTTTTCAGTTAATCATGAATTAGGGTATAAATTATTAAATAAGGATGATGAAAAGTTATCTGATTATAAATTGATAGACACAGCTCTTTCTCCTTTTAAAGATTACTCTGTAGCAATGCCTAATGGAAATATAAATGTTTTGTATATTAAGACGGAAGATAATATAGACATTTTAAATTATGTTCATAATAATAATTTAAAACTTAGCAATAGCAAACTATTTAAAGATTCGAATATAGAATCTTGTTTAATTTCTATAATATATGGACAAATATTTTGTTTTTGGATTAATAATAATAAAATTTACAGTAATTTTTCATTAGATAATGGAGATAACTTTAGTGCTTCACCTTATGAACATCTGATAAATTGTTCAGATGTTTTGAAATCAGTATATTTTTCTAACAATCCTGAAGATAGAGGCAATATATTAGCCAATGAATTATATTTTTGTGATGAGGATATAAAAATATACTCATTTTACTCTAGTTTAAACTCAGTTATTCAAAATAGTGATTTCCTATCATATATTAAATATTATATGGTTAACGTATCTTCAAATATTTTATTATATGAAAAAGAGAGTAAAGAGATAAGTAATTCGAACATTAATTATACAGAGTTGAACGACCAACTAATCCAAAAAGTAAGTTGGTTAGAAAAAAGTTTAAACGCTAAAGAGGAAAAATTAAAATCATTAAAAGAACTTAATATAAAAAAAGATGAGGAGAAAAATTCTTTTAAAGATAAACTTTCTGAAAATATAAGTATATATCAAGAAAACTTATATAATAAGGAAAATAAAATAAAATTACTTGAAAAAATTAATAAAGAAAAAGAAGAAGAACTACTTCGACTTAAAGATAAGTTTTCTCGAAATACAGAAATATATCAAAGCAACTTATACCAAAAAGACAATAGAATTAATTCACTCGAAAAGATAAATAATGAAAAGGAAAAAGAAATACTCTTGTTTAAAGAAAAATTATCACAGAATCTGAACTCACTTCAAAATAACTCGCACGATAAAGACAGCAAAATAAAATCGCTTGAAGAGATTAATAAAGAAAATGAAAACGAGATACTCCTACTTAAGGAAAGTTTAGAAAGTAAGGAAAAAGAAATGAAATTGCTTGTAAATAATAACAAAGAAAAGCAAGATGAAATAGCGATTCTTAACGAGAAACTTTCTCAAAATGAATTTATTATCTTAAATCTTACTAAAAAAATTAAGGATTTAAATAAAAATATTAAAATTATGTATTCAAAGAATAATCCATTGAATAATAAAAACTACTAATGAGTGTTACCACTAATATGCAATACTAAAAAAATTGGCATATTAGTAGTAACAAACTTTATAATAAGGCACATGAAAGAAAATAACAAGCCCAAGATGGTATATACTTTGCTTCAGACAAAGAAATATTTTTCTCATAGCAGGCTATTAGGCCAATACGCTGATAAAGTTCGAAGTAAAATAGACTAGCATGTTACTTGCTATTTTTTGAATGTGCTAAACATATATGAAGTTTCTGATATATTATTTGATAAAAATTTATAAAAACTGCCATGGAATAATTATATAATCATTCTTTGACAGTTCTTTTTTAATTCCCCTTTAATCTTTTTTGAAATTTTTCAAAAAATCAGATTAAAAGCGCTTTGATTTATTTCTCATAGTCTTACAGCATTGAGTTTTATAACATCTAACTGGACAATACCTAATTGGATAATATCTAGCGGGCGGAAGTTTAAGAGACTTAATTAACCTTGCCATAGCCTTTTCTTTATCCGCATAAGCACATATTATACTTCTTGCAAGTGCAACTCTCTTTTCAATTGGTTCCACACACTTTAATTCACTTATAAGATTATTACAAAAAAAATTTTGTAAGCACTTAGACATTTTAGCTTCAGATTTTAGAATTTTTCTTAAATATTTTTCATATATCATGCAATCTTGACAATTCACATAGATATTTTTTACACACATACTTTTCATCCTTATTTAAGTGATAAAATTAACAATCTTTTTTACATTCGCAAGCTAAGCATTTACACACTACATCTGGTGAAATTCCTAAATCAGCAGCTTCTTTTTTAGTAACTGCAGCAATTACATTAGCAATTGCATTTTCCTTAGCGGTATATCCGCATAATATTTTTCTCAAGTCAGCTATCTGTGTTTCTACTTGGTCTACTGTTGGAGGTGTACCTGTTATACTTTGTAATCTCTCTACTAAAACATTACAAAATAAATAATTCATACCTTGTAAAATATTAGCTTCAGAATCCATTATAACTTGGATAGATTGTGAATCTGTTAAAGTTGCTGGTGTTGCCATTTATTATTCCTCCTCATTATCTATTATTGCATCCGCAATCGCATTCTTCGCCTATCATTGATCTATTCTCAAGCGAAAGTCTACATGCAAGAGAATTAAAAATATCAGCTATTGCGAATTCTTTACATGCAAATGCACAAAGAAGATTCTTTACTAAAGTTGATTGTTCATCAATACTAATATTTGTGGCAGTTACAATATCGGAAACTAAAGTTCCTGTAAAATCAGCACCTGTGCCAAAAAATAAATTACTCATACATTGTAGTATACCTGCTTCTGCTTCTGCAATAGCATCAATACTTTGTTGATTTGTCAAAGTTGTATCTGTTATAGTTGCTGGATATGCCATATATCTTCCTCCATTTTACTATATATATTTTTATTTTTTAGTATTTTACATACATACTTTATAATTTATACTATGACGAAATATAGAATTTCGTGTCTAAAACACATATATTTTTCTATACTAAATTGTTAAATAAAAAATTCCACCGATAATTTCTAACTTTCTTATCTTTTACTACTTTTTATTGAATTGATATACTATTTAATTTTACGATTTTGGTTATTCAACTATCTAAACATAAATATTATCTAATAAAGTAAGAGATAATATTATGTGTATATCCCTTACTTGAATTCTATATTTACAACCATCTATTATTTTGCAATTCTTGCACTAAAGATAGAACATAACGGTATAGCTTGAAAAACATTTCCATTTTGCTCATGAATCCAAAGTACACCATTGCATATACCATATATTTTATCCGATCTAAAATACTTATTATCATTTCTTACAGTCAAAATTTCCAATTGATTATTATTGGGTGGAGTTCCTATAAGTTGTTGTAATGCTGTTTCCATATCTACATTACAACAACATCCTGGCGTAGTACAATCAACTGATGGTGGCTCTGCATCTCCATCTAATTTAAAATCTATATATATAATATTACATAAAGATATATACTCTCCACCTATATTTACTACATCATTACTATTGCCTATAAATTCACCCACTTCATTTCCAGTTACAGATTGATTAAAGTCATATACAGTAACAGTATTAGTAGGCATTAATTGAATTTTAGATAAAGCATCTCTTACGGCGTCTTTACAACAACAGTTGCCTGATGGACATTTTTTATTATCCTCTTCACATAACTTAAAACACCAGTCTAAATAATTATTACAATTACAATAACTACTCATTTTTCTTCTCCTATATTCTTATTTTTGTTCAATAAAATTGTATTAGTATCTTTATATAATGCAATAAATAAACGCATCAGTTAAGCTGTGTTTTTTACTATATAAATCATCAATACTTTATACGTTATTTGTAGTATATATTATGACAACAAACATATTTTTGTGTTGAGAATAGCTAATTTTAGCAAAAAAACAAGAGTAGGCTACTGAAAACCTAACTCTTTATTTATTAAAACTTATAAGATTTTAACTAAAAGCTATTCATTTGATTCATAATTTGTTATTTCTTTTATTGTATTATTATCATTCATAAAAACAACGGAAGGCTTATATTTTCTAGCTTCATCCTCATTCATTTGCGCATAAGCTATTATAATAACTTTATCACCAGGTTGTACTAGCCTTGCTGCAGCACCATTTAAACAAATAACTCCTGAATCCCTTTTACCCGGAATCACATATGTTTCAAGCCTTGCACCATTATTTATATCAACTATTTGAACTTTTTCGTTTTCTAAGATACCTGCTGCTTCCATTAATGTTTTGTCTATTGTAATGCTTCCTACATAATTTAATTCTGCCTGTGTAACTGTAGCTCTATGTATTTTTCCTTTTAACATTGTAAGTATCATTAAAAATTCCTCCTGAAAATCTGTTTATTTATCTATTCATAATAATCAAATTAGTATATATTCTTTTTCGGTATCTCCATAGATACTCTCATTAAATTGAACTTATCTTTTGAAGTATATTCCATATCAGAAATGAAGGTCATGCTTTTGTGGAAGCGTTACATTAGAGGATTTAGCTGTAGATATTTCTTTAGTGGAAGTTGTTCCATTTTTGCTTATCCTGAACTCGTTTCAGGATCATGCAGAAATGGTGCAACTCCTGCTATTAGAAATTCACAGCTTAATCCTCAGTAACCTGAACAAATGCATGATCTTTATTTCGGTGGATTTTACGCATAAGTACATTTTCACCTCAAATATCTATATTATTATATTTCAAATGTAAAATTATCTATTAATCTTGTTTTTCCTATATAAACTGCAATTGGAATCAATACATTTCTCTCAATGATTTCAACGCTTTTTAGTGAATCACTATCTACGATTTCTACATAATCTATTTTTGCTAATGGTTCTGAATTTAGTACCTCTTTTATCGAGTTATTAATATTATTAGCATTTCTTTCACCTTTTCTTAAGGCATCTTTAGCTATTTCTAAACTTCTACTTAATACTAATGCTGCTTTTCTTTCATCTTTAGAAAGATAAGTATTCCTTGAACTTTTTGCTAGTCCGTCTTCTTCACGGATTATAGGGCAAGCAACTATTTCTACATCAATATTTAAATCTCTAACCATTCTTTTTATAACAGCCACTTGTTGAGCATCTTTTTCTCCAAAATAAGCTTTATCCGGAGTAACTATATTTAAAAATTTTGAAACAACTAAACATACTCCATCGAAATGCCCTGGTCTTTTAGCACCGCAAAGTACACTTGTAAGACCCGATACACTAACACTTGTAGATTTATCTCCATAATACATTTCACTTGGTTCTGGATTGAACACTATTGCTGCGCATGCATTAATACAAAGTTCCAAATCTTTATTTATGTTTCTTGGGTAACTATCAAAATCTTCATTTGGACCAAATTGTGTTGGATTTACAAATACGCTTACAACGACCTTATCATTTTCTTCAACAGCTCTTTTTATAAGACTCTCATGACCTTCATGCAAAGCTCCCATTGTTGGAACATACCCTACAGAAAGCCCCTCTCTCTTCCATGCCTTAATCAAGCTTCTAAGCTCTTTAATCTCTTTAACTAACATTACTGATCCCCCTTCTCATCCTAATACTAAAATTTAGGTTCATTATCACATAAGTATAAACTTACAGTTGAATATCTATATAGATACTACAATCTTAAACTATACTTAGATCATGAAATATCTTCCAAACAAAAGTATATTATTCATTTCGTGAGTTATCGCATAAATCTAAGATTTAGTACAATTTCTTTAATTCATTTTCATCTATTTTAAAAGTGTGTTTTTCTTCTGGGAAATCTCCAGCTTGTACTTCTTTAACATAAGAGCTAATGGCCTCTCTCATAACGTTACCTACATTTGCATATTGTTTTACGAATTTTGGCACAAAGTCATTAAACATGCCTAACATATCTTGATAAACTAAAATTTGACCATCGCAATATTTTCCGGCTCCTATTCCTATCGTTGGAATTGAAACTGCATTTGTTATAAGCTCTGCAACTTTTTCTGGAATTCCCTCAAGAACAATTGAAAATGCTCCTGCTTTCTCAATAAGTACAGCATCATCTATAAGCTGTTTTGCCGCTGCTTCACTCTTCCCTTGAACTTTAAATCCTCCAAAAGCATTTACTGATTGAGGAGTTAATCCTATGTGTCCCATAACTGGTATTTGAGCATCTACAATAGCTTTAATTTGGGCTGCAACATTAGCACCACCCTCAAGCTTAACAGCATTAGCACCACCTTCTTTTATTAATCTTCCTGCATTTAAAACTGCTTGTTCGATAGATACATGATATGATAAAAAAGGCATATCACTTACAATAAGAGCATTTTTAGCACCCTTCTTAACAGCTTTTGTATGATAAATGATTTCATCCATAGTAACAGCTAATGTATCTTCTTCCCCTTTAATAACCATGCCAAGAGAATCTCCAATTAAAATCCCGTTAACACCACTTTCATCAATGATTTTCGCCATTGAGTAATCATATGCTGTAAGCATACTTAATCTTCTTTTCTCTTCTTTGGCTTGTTTAAAAGTTAATACTGTATTTTTCACTAATTTACGCCTCCTAAAAACTTATAAATTTCCAAATGCTTTTTTGAATTACTTAATACATTTTCTATTTGACTCTTATTTTTCATGTCATAGAAACATTCTTCTATGTTTTCTGTAATATCTGCATTATTTTTATCTCTCAAGGCCACAAGTTTTAATAGATTAAAAGATAATATCTTATATAAATCTTTATCTTTGTCATCTAAAACAGAAATATGCTTCTCAATTGTTGTAATATCTCCCCTTGCTATAGGACCTGTTAAAGAATTAACAAACCCTTTTGCATAAATACTATCAATGTTACCCTTTATTAAAGGTTTTAAAGCATTTAAAGCTTCTTCATCATCTAGTCCAAGTTTTTTTAAATAACTCGTTCCTATATCAAGCAAAGATAATGCTAAGTTAGATACAAAAACGCTAGCTAAATGATATGTTGAGGAATCTTCTGCTTTTCTAACAAAGTACTTATTTCCAATAAGCTTAAGTACACTAATAATAGATGAATTTTCTAAAATATCACCTTCAATTGAAAAATATATATCTTCCAATTCTTTTAAGTTTGTTTCTTTACTAGAGAATGCAAATATTGGATGTAGAGAATAAATCATTGCACCAGAATGTTTCGCATTACATAATACATTTGATTTGAGTGAACCACTTGTGTGGCAAATAGATTTGTTATTTAGATCAAATTTTGATAATTCAATATCTATAATTGAAATGATGTCATCAGGAGTTGTAATAAATAATATATCACTATCTTTAATAATATCTTGAATGTTGTTATAAAATTTAGATTTTGTAATATTTGCTGCATCTATGGCATTTAAGTCATCTTTTCCATAAAAACCGCTTAATTCTATCCCTTTATGAGTAAAGTAGCGTCCTAAACTCACGCCTACCTTCCCTGGGCCAATAAATCCAATTTTAATGGTATCACCTCCATATACGTGTGAGTGATACAACATCCTAATTTCAATCTCATTCATTATAGATATGAGTTGTATTATATATAATTAATGCTAAAAAATTTGGTGTAACTCTTTTTCGATACTACCCATTGATATTCTACCACTATGTTTTGATTTTAACAATGATAAATTTTTTTTATTCTGGACTTTAGTCTGTTGAGCTCGCGCGCGTGCGAAACATAAAACCACCTGCTATGCGGGTGGCTAACATGTGTTATACAAAGAAACTCACTTTTCCGAGTTATAATAGAAGTGTTCAAGCTACTATTATAACTCGGAAAAGTGAGTTCTATGGATAAAATTCTAGCACACACAAGATGGATGTGCAAGTATCACATTATATTTACGCCAAAGTTTAGAAGAAAGATAATTTACAATAAGTACAAAGAAAGTATTAAGGATATATTGAAAGATTTGTGTAAATACAAAGGTGTGGAAATTATAGAGGGGCACTTAATGCCTGACCATATCCACCTAAAATGAGCGTAGCGAGTTTTATGGGATATCTAAAAGGCAAAAGTGCACTAATGATATTTGAGAGACATGCAAATTTGAAATATAAGTTTGGGAATAGACATTTTTGGTAAGAAGGATATTATGTGAGTACAGTAGGACTAAATGAAGCGACAATTAAGAAATATATCCAAGATCAAGAAAAAGAAGATCAAATGAGAGATAAATTAAGTATTAAAGAATACGAAAACCCTTTTCAAGGGTAGCGAGTAATACGTTGGCCTCTTTAGAGGCAGCAAAAGTAACAAAGGCAAAGCAGCTTGAACGAAGAGAAAGCTAGCGTCTTTAGGCGCCAGCCAGTAAAAAAGCCTTATAGGCGCAGAGCAAGCCACCCGTTTTACGGGTGGTTATGACTTAACACATCAAATATCCATACTATTCAATAGTTCTTTTAAAGCCTTAAGTTCATCACTGCTTAAAGTAATACCCTTACCCATCTTCTCATGCCCAGATGCCCAATCTCTTAAGTGAGAGTCCAAATTTTATATTTGGCTCCTCGAACTTACTCAGTGAGTCAATACGAGTCGAGTTTCCTTTAGTCTTCTTTTCCATTCCAGCTTATTAGATTTAATTCTTTAGTCCATCCTTTTGATGATTCTGATATCGAACCTAGCTCTTTTTCTATTTCAAATTTAATATCTGCCATAATTAATTCCTCCACTTTTTAATTGAGAATTAAGAATTGAGAGTTAAAAATTATTTCTTTCCTTAAAATTATCTCCTAATTCTTAATTCTACGTTTTCCATTCTCAATTCCTAATTTCATCAATCTTACAATCTTACAAAAGTCTATACTTTCGTACTATAAAAAAATATTAAACTATACTAAATAATCTTCCCCATCTTGAGCAACTCTATCACTACTAATTATCTCATCCATATCCATATGCCCACACATAAGCTCTGCTTGTCTCATTACAACTTCTAATGCATGTTTTGCATGTTCTGGTGGATAATCGTATTTTTTTAGTAATCTTTTTATTATTTTTCTCATGCCTGCCTGAGCACTTTTTCTTACGCTCCAGTCAATAGTTATGCTTTTTCTTATAGCTAGCGTAAGTTCATGAGCTATTTTCTTTAAGGTGTCATCATCCATGAATTCCTTAATTATATCTTCTGCTGTTAAAGCGTCATAGAAAGCTATTTCATCATCATTGAGACCTAAATCTTTTTCTTTATTGTGCATATCTTTTATTTCTTCAGCCATTCTAATAAGTTCTTCTATAACTTCTGCATTTGTTATAGCTTGATTTCTGTATTTATTTAATGCTTTCTTAAGCTTTTCTGAAAACTTTTCAGATTTTACAAGGTTCTTCTTTTCCATTACCTTTAGATTACCTTCAAGAAGCTTTTTAAGCATTTCAACAGCTAAATTCTTATGTTTCATTGCTTTTACTTCTTCTAAAAATTCTTCTGACAATATTGAAACTTCTGGTTTTTTCATTCCCATTGCATCAAATACATCTATAACATCTTCAGATATTATTGATTTTTCAAGCATTTGATTTACTCTAGCTTCAATTTCTTTCTTAGATTTTTTAACTACGGTTTTTGTATCAAGTTTTGCAAGACTTGCTTTTACTGCTTTAAAATAACTTACTTCGAGTGCTACTTCTTTCCCTTCATCGGTAGCTGCACATAAAGAATGAGCTTTAGCTAGTTCAATTGCAAATTGTTTAAATTCTTTTTGCTCTTTTTCTTCCATACCTAATACTAGATTCATACCACTAGTAATTGCTCTTATTCTAGCTGACTGTGATTTACCCATATAAGCTGAGTAATCTAAACCATGAACCATATCTCTAAGTATTTCAAGCTTTTCAAGCATTACAGCTATTGCAGCTGAAGTATCAATTCCTGTGTTTTCTTTGTCACTATCTGTATATTGTTTTAATGCTCTTTTTAAACTTTCAAGTATTCCAAGATAGTCAACTACAACACCACCTGATTTGTCTTTGAAAACTCTATTAACTCTTGCTATTGCCTGCATTAAATTATGGCCCTGCATAGGCTTGTCTATATACATTGTATGCATTGAAGGAACATCAAAACCTGTAAGCCACATATCTCTAACAATAACAATTTTAAGTTCATCATTGTTATCTTTCATTCTTCTAGCTAAAGTATCACGTCTTTGCTTTCCACCAATGTGCTTTTGAAGTTCTTCTTTATCAGCTGCTGATCCAGTCATTACAACTTTAATCTTGCCTTTTTCAACATCATCACTATGCCAATCTGGTCTAAGCTTAGTTATTTCATCATATAAACTAACAGCTATTCTTCTGCTCATACATACAATCATGGCTTTACCATCAATAGTTTTTGCTTTTTCCTCATAGTGGTTAACTATATCTTCTGCAAGCTTTTTAACTCTGTTTGGAGAACCAACTACAGCTTCTAACCTTGACCATTTTGATTTATATTTCTCTTTGTCATTGTCTTCCTGACCTTCTGTAATTTCTTCGAATTCTTCATCAATTTTTTTAAGTTCGTCATCATCAGTTTCTAATTTAATAATTCTATTTTCATAATATATCTTAACAGTAGCTTCATCTTCAACAGCTCTTGTCATATCATAAATATCTATATAATCTCCAAAAACTGCTGGTGTTGATTTATCATCAAATTCTATTGGTGTACCTGTAAAACCTATAAATGAAGCATTAGGAAGTGCATCTCTTAAATATTTAGCATATCCATACTTAACTTCTCCAGTTTTATTATTTGTCTTTGCCTCTAGCCCATATTGACTTCTATGTGCCTCATCTGCAATGATAATAACATTTCTTCTATCTGTAAGTACTGGCATTTCGCCATCTTCAGGTTTAAACTTTTGAATTGTAGTAAAGATAATTCCACCTGATTCTCTTTCATTAAGTAAATCAAATAATCCATTTAATTCTTTAGAATTATCTTTAACTTGAGCTTTCTTTTGCTCTTCAGTAAGCTTTCTTACATTGGCCTGCTTTGGAGTTTGTCTTAAAATATCTGATGATTTTGAGAAAGTACCAAACAATTGATCATCTAAATCATTTCTATCTGTTAGTATAATAAGGGTAGGATTATTAAGTTCTTTGACAAGCTGACCTGCATAAAACACCATTGAAAAACTCTTACCAGAACCTTGAGTATGCCAAACAACACCAATCTTCCTATCGCCTTCTAAACTAGCCGCAATCTTAGTTTTTTCAACTGCTTTTTTAACAGCAAAATATTGATGATAACCAGCTAAGATCTTAATGATAGTCTTCTTATCTCCAATTTTATTTCCATCCGCATCATAATCTGATTTCGTTGACTCTTGGAATAATAAGAAGTTTTCTATTATATCTAAAACTCTTTCCTTCTCCAGCATTCCTCTAAGCATAACTTCGTATTGAGGTACATCTAAACTAGCAACATCTATGCCATCAATACTTCTCCAATTCATAAACCTTTCCTCATCAGAAGTAACAGTTCCAACCTTAGCATTTATTCCATCTGATAAAACACAAAATGCATTATAATTAAAAAGGCTTGGAATGTCTTGTTTATAAGTTTGAATTTGATTATATGCACTATCTATTCCTACATTTTCATCAGTAGCTGATTTTAACTCAACAACGACTATTGGAATACCATTAACAAAAATGATTAAATCAGGTCTTCTTTCTTCATTTTCAATTATAGTAAATTGATTAACTACTAAAAATTCATTCTTCTTTGGATTCTTAAAATCTATGATATAAACTTTTTCAGTCTTATTTTCATCACCTTTTCTAAAAGAAACATCTATCCCTTCAACTAAAAGCTTATGAAATTCTTTATTATTTTCTTCTAATATTGGACTATTAAACGTAATAACTTTTCTGTAAGCTTCTTCAATTGCTTCATATGGAAGATCTCTATTAAGACTAAACAAAGCTTCTTTAACCCTGTGCTCTAATATAACATCTTTATAATTTTCTCTCTCATGACAATCTCCGCCCAAGCTAATATCTGGACCAAAAGCATGAGCATAATCCATTTCCCTAAGTATCTCTATGGCAGCTTCTTCTAATAAGTCTTCTGTAAAGTTTTCTAATATACTCAAAGTGTTTCCCCCTCTTTAACTCTTCTACGTTTGCATATAATATTTAATCAATTCTGGAAAACTATGTTTATCATCTAAGAAAAATTGCAAATATTCATTATAATCATCATAGTTTTCTTTATACACTTGCAAAATATCTATTAAATTTTTTCTAGCTTCCTTAAGCTTATAATGATTTAAATTTAATATTTCTATAGTATATTTAGCTCTCTTAAACTTAAGAGTTTTTTCTTGAGTATATTTAGGTATTATTTCACCACTTGCTAAGTTAAAATCCAGATATTCATTTGGATCATCTAAAACTGGGTTTATAAAGTTTTCATCATAATCATTTCCTTTATTCTTCCCACACGTATGTTTCTCATTACACGAAATAATAATATTGTTATAGTCTTGAAATAAATTCGGATATCTATCTCTAGGCTGAATATGTTCTATATGACCTCCATCACTCTCATATATTGTTCTCTGGCAATAAGCACAATATTTGCCTTGTTCTTTATCTAAAACAAATTCTTTTAACTCTTCTTTTATATCTGTGTCGTAATCTTTCCAAACCTTAGGAGACTTTTTTCTTTTATATTCTAGAAAGAATTCTGGTTCATTTTCTTTATTTATCTTTAACATCAGCTTTTTTCCTTCTAACAGATTCTTCAAGCCTAATTCTCATTATATCTTTATCTAGATCCCCTAAGTACTTTCTTAAATAATCAAATATATCTTTATACACTTTTGTATCAAATAAATTTTCCTCTAATAATTTATAGATTTTTGAAAGTTTATCAGAAATATCATAATTTCTCACATTATCAATTCCCATAATGCCTTTCAATATAGTTTCGACATTTTGGCCATAAGTTTCATCTATATCATCACCATTAATTACAGAGATACCAGCATTGCCTTTTTTCATTATTCTAAGCTGCTTAGCTTCTATATCTGAAACAATATGTGGAGAATGTGTTGCAATAATTATTTGATTATTTTCTCCTATATTTTCATATAGTTTTATTATTTTGCTTTGCCATTGTGGATGCAATGATATCTCTGGTTCATCTATTAATATTATTGAATTGTTTACTTCTAAAAACTTTAATGATAATGCTCTTAAAAACAACTGTTTTTCTCCTGAAGATAAGCCATTAATATTAAATTCTTTACTCAAGCTGTTTTTAAAGATTGGCTTTGTTTCTTCATCTTCTGATAATCCTATAAGTTTAACATCAATATCCATACAGTTAAAAATGCTATTTATATCATCACAAACACCATCTATTACTTCACCTATAATTTTATTTCTATTTTTAAATATTTCTTTATTTATTTTAGTAGCTATAAATGAAGGAATATTTTCAGTTATGTTTTGATCTATTTCATTAAAAAAACTATGATTCACTTTAAATGTATTATCTACTTTTTTTAACCTATCAAAGCTAACCTCTGCTGGCATATATACAATTTTAAAATCTGATTTTTTTTCATCAAAATCTCCAAACTTAAATATTGTTTTAAGTGAAGCAGCTTCATCTCTATCTATATCAAGTTCTAATCTTCCATATAAATTTTCGATTTCTGCATCATCACTATCAAAGTTTTCTTCATCAGCCTCGATAAATTCGTCCAATATACTCTTTAATAAAGTAGTTTTTCCTACTCCATTTTCTCCAATTATAACTACAGTATCCAATGCTATTCCGTTATCATCACAAAAGTTTACTTCTAAGTTATCTAATATTTTTTGATTTTTAAATTTAATCTTTTTTAATTTCAACTTAATCACCCCTTTTTTAATTGAGAATTGAGAGTTAAAAATTGAGAATTATTTGCTCATTTCAAAATTATCTCCTAATTCTTAATTCTGCATTCTCAATTCTCAATTCTTATATGCCATAAATTCAATATATAAATCATCTACCCCCATATTTAATAATTGAATTGGTTTAGGATAATTTCCTTCTAAAGGTTGTATATTTATAAAAGCAAATATACCTTTTGAGTAGAATTTATACTCTTCAATACCATCAGTATAAATATCCTCGCTATATGCTATCTTTTTATCCTTTATCATAATCTCATGCATAAACTCCATGCTTTTAGGAATATCATTATCTGATTCTAGATAAATAATTATTCCTTGTGAATATTCGATAGGAGGTAAATGAAGAAACATCTTTTTGAATTTAAAATTATAGTACAGTTCATTATCAGCAGAATATAACCTTAGATTCTCTTTACTTATTCTATCAAAGCCAATTATTTCTCCACTTGAATGATTATTATAAAAATCTGCGCCTAATTTAATATTGTTGTTAACTAATGCTTTTAATATATCATAGGCAATATCTATATCCGTTATAACTTTTGTGTCACCTATTTTAATAAATTTATCATGCTTTTCGAAATTTTTAATGATTATATCATAAACATTTATTAAGTATTCTTTTTCATTATCTATCAAATAGGTCTTAATACTTGCAAATTCTTCTTTCAATTGCGTATAACCAATAGCTTCTGTATATTTATTCTTTAGAACCTTATAAAAATAATCATTTAATTCATCTAAAAAATTTGTGAATAACGCTATTATTTCCATTTGGTTAATACTTACTTCTGAATGTATTATCCTATTTCTTAGTTTATTTAAGCTCTCCAATTTTTCTTTAAGAATAGTACTCATTTCATATCCTAATAATTCCGTTACTCTCTCGCATGCAACTTCAAATGTTACTGTATGAAGTTTATCAACTAACGAAGTTTCAAAAACACTGTTCTTTTTACTTTGCCTCATCTGTTTATAGGCTTTTATCACATTTGAATCTATTTGAGAAAAAATAAGAAACTCATTATTAGTAAATAGAATGTATTTTATTATAATTTCAGTGCCGTGATGAAGAAATATTATTGAATCTTTTAAAAAAATCATTTTTCTTTCTTCGTCAGCTTCTCCATAATATTTTATTAAATATTCGGTTCCCTTTTTTAAAGAGTCTATTCCATTATCCAGTAAACTTAGTCTACTCATAAAATTATACCTCTAGATTAGCTTTAATTTTTTCAAGCTCACTATAAATTCCTTTAATTTCTTTTAGTAATTCTACTTCTGTTAACTCTTTGGATAAATAATCTTTATAAATGCTTCTTCCAGTCTTTAAATGCATTCGCCAAGCTTCAAGGCATATACAATAAATATTATTTATCAAATCTTCTTCCAATTTGTATCCCACATAATGATTTCCACTACAAAATGTTTCATATCTGACTGGATATTTTCTAATGTATGTTAACTCTGTTTTATTTATCAGTTTAACGTATCCTTGTAAATCTACCACTAATACGTTATTGTTATTGTCATCTCCATTTAATAGCACGTTTCTTAATTCATCTTTTGTAAATATGTGTTCTGGGCATTCCTCTCTATGCAATATAACTTCAAAATGAAATCTATCATCCCCAGCTTTAAATGAAGTTTTAGGCTTAGTTGATACTATCTCACTATCAATATTTACTTCTGTATTTGTATTTAACCACGCTATTGCTTCTTCTATAGTGTCAAAAAGCATATCTTCATTTTTATTATATAAATGGAAATCTTTCTGAACTGACCATGTCAAATCTCTTTTTAACCTAAAAGATTCATTCATTCCTAAAATAAATTTATAAGCTTCTATCGTAAAAAACATAATTTACACACCCCTTTCTTTAATTAATAATTGAGAATTATTTCCTATTCTCAATTTTCAATTCTTAATTGTTAATTATTTATCGGTACTCTTATTTCTCCTGACATTAATTTTGGAAGTAATATATCTCTAGTATTTTTTAATTTATCACTTTCAGCAATTGTTAACTTTATTTTTTCGTGAATAGGCTCAATTATATTGCAAAAAGATTGTATAATTTCTTGATTTGCTAATACAACCTTATAATTTAATGTATTTTTAGGCTGAACTCTCTGCCTACTACCTGTAGATCCTGTAACATTTGATAATAAAAATTCTGTAAAACTATCTGCATTAACTACCTCATAGCAAAATGATTTTAAATCCTCATTTCTTGGTTTGAATACTATAAATTCCGTTGAGCATATTGCATTTTCACTATTGCATAATGGATCCCATATTCTCTTTGTTGAAGGATTAAGTTTTGATATTAAAATGCAATTATTATCAATTTTATATTTATTACTTGATATACTTTTACCTCTTTCTATTACAGGCAATTTACCACTATCACATGCTGGTAAACTAAAATGTTCATATATTTTTTCTGGATTTTCAAATGGCTTTTCACTTTTAGTTTTTATTTCACATAACTCTTCTAACTTTATAACTTTCCACCCCTTAGGAATCATCCCCATCTCACTTTCAACTATTTCTCCACCACTTGATTTATAAGGCTCTCCATTTTCATTTGGAAACTCAAAATCCACAAACCACTGTTTAAAAATAGCTTGAGCCATGTCTTCTAGCTTTTTATTGATTTCGTTGTTGGTTTCTATTTTTTCATCTATGCTTCTAATAAAATTATTTATCCTAACCATTTCATCATATTCAGGCATTTGCTTAGTTAGATCTGCTAACATACCTCTACTAACATTCGGAAATGTTGATCCTGTAGCCATCTTTAGTAATTGTGGAAGCTTAACCTCTATAAAGCACTTTATGAATCGGTCTGTATTATCATTTTTAGGAGATATTGCAGCTATTCCTCTACCAATCGCATAATCTCTATCAGCCCAATTCATTCTACCAGTTGTTGACCCACGAACACAAAATAACAAATCACCTTTTCTTGCCCACTTTTTTACATCAACAGTAAACTGCGTAGGGTACGGATGATGCTCTCCAAATTCAGTAGGCCCGTTTAGCAAAGCTATTCCTTCACCATTATTGTTACAAAATTCTCCTTTAGGTGATTGACCCATGGTAATATCAGCAATATCACCTAGAGTTAATTCCCTCCATTCATTAAATCTCATACCAATTTCCTCCAATATCCTTACTCATCTTCATTCATCCTTTCCTCAATCTCTAGCATTTCTCTATCTCTCTTAATCTCTCTCTTCAATTCCTCTTCCGTAGGCATATATAGCATATATTTTGAGGCAAAGATTTGTTTGCTTTCTTCTAAAATTGAGTATTTTACTATAGTTTCATTTCTTTCAGAGCATAGTATAATACCTATAGTTGGGTTATCATCTTCTCCCTTTATTTCTTTTTCATAATATCTAACGTAAAAATCCATTTGTCCTATATCTTGATGTGTTAATTTTCCTAGTTTTAAATCTATGAGTACAAAACATTTAAGAAGATAATTATAAAAAACTAAATCTATATAAAAATGTTCACCATCTGCTGTTATCCTTCTTTGTCTTCCAACAAATGAAAAGCCTTTTCCTAGTTCTAATAAAAATTCTTGTAGATTATCTATTAAGCCTTGTTCTAAATCTTTTTCTAGAAATTTTTTGTTTTCTTTTAGATTTAAAAATTCTAATATATATGGATCTTTTACCATATCATTTATATTTCTTTCAGG
>Ga0183101_1000103_pt11 | contig 18105 bp, 10 predicted proteins | sample Biomet3_FD_127790 | JGI IMG/M metagenome (GOLD analysis project Ga0183101, IMG submission 127790) | Microbial communities from bioreactor (seeded with sewage sludge) at LBNL, California, USA - Biofuel metagenome 3 | ecosystem: Engineered > Bioreactor > Anaerobic > Unclassified ... | reverse complement strand
GGCCCCCAGCGCCCTTTGTGGCCGTGCGGAGAGGTAGCGAAGCGGCCGTAACGCGCTCGACTCGAAATCGAGTTAGGGGTTAATAGCTCCTACGTGGGTTCGAATCCCACCCTCTCCGCCATTAATACGTAATAAAAACGGCGTGTTGCTTTAGATAGCAGCACGCCGCTTTCGCGTTCAAAAGGGGTATGTTTTTAGCGAGTGCGCGACCGCCATGCATACCACCATGCATACTTTGACTCGATCTGCGGGAAAAATAGGGTGCTTAGTTGTTTTAGTGCCAATTTAAGCATCAAAGTTAAATGTTACCTGATTCCTTCCTTGTTCTTTAGATGCGTAAAGTGCTTTATCTGCCCTTGAATATATAGATTCAAGGGTCTCCACTTTATTGTAAGTTGATACGCCAATGCTTATTGTAACGTTGCTTGCAAGATTAAAATTCTTTTTTTCAACAGCGTTGCGAATCTTTTCTGCCAAAGCAATAGCTCCTTTCTGCTCTGTTTCTGGAAGAAGTAATACGAATTCTTCTCCTCCCCATCGAGCAAAGCAATCTGTTTCGCGTATATTCTCTTTAATAACATCTGCTAAAGTTTTTAGCACTAAATCCCCAATGTTGTGCCCATATTCATCATTAATATGCTTGAATTTATCAATGTCCATTATTGCAAATGCAATATTGTGATTATGTCTATCAGAGCGTTTTAATTCTTTATTAAATTCTTCAATGAATTTATGCCTATTATAGATTCCTGTGAGGGAATCGTGATATGCAATAAAATCTTTTTCAGTTAAAAGTGTTTTTACATCAATTATTAGTTTGTTAATACTTTTTGCAATAATGCCAAACTCATTCCTTGAATGAAAATCTAAACTGCAATTGAAATCATTTTGTGTAGCTTCATTTATAAAATTAGTAATCTTTTCTAGTGGAAAATAGACACTATAGACAATAGTTATAACAAAAAATGCTATGATTATGGAAATAGCGATGTTGAAAAGTAAAAAAAATAAAGAATCCCTAATCGCTTGTGCTGCTGAATTGTTGAGGGTGTCTGAACTGATTGAAAGAGCCTGCGCACATGTAGCTTGTAGGTCGTCAATGGTTTGGGTTGAGATTGAAAACCATTTGCTTGGGTCTAAATTTAAATTTTCGCTGCGGATACTCTCTTCCACAAAATTGAACGTCTTCTTGCTTGTCTCAAGTTGTGCAAATTTTTTCAAGAGATCGGCTATTTCAACATTATTTGATTGGATAACATCGTCAATGATAGTGTTGTATTGGTAATATAGATATTTGATTTCAGCTTTTTTCACGTCTAATGCATTTTTGTTCTGTAATTTTAAGGAGATTAGAGCACGTAATAGGCCTAGCTTTTCTTTTGCAAAAAATATTTTTTTTACTTCTATTGTTGAGAGTTGCTCCATGCCTTGGATTGGAATTGTATTGATATTTGAAATTTCTTCAAGTAGACTTGAAACTATTAAGATGTATTGTCTGAATATTTCTTCAGAGCTAATGCGTTTATTGTCTATGCTATCGCGTAGAGTTGATAAATATTTTTTAGTCTCGATATAATTTTGATTTAATTGAAATAATTTGTATAGCGCAGCGTCTGTGCTGTTTCTTTGGATGCTCAATGATTCCTTGTTATTTAAAGATGACAGATGTTGTGTATATGATATGCCACGTTCGCGTTGAATTTCCTGAATAGCATTGGATGTGGTTACTATTTTGGAAATATTTTTCATATTTAAAATACATAAATTTTCTGTAAGTCTAGATCTGTTGTAATTGTTGACTGATATTATTAATAATAATGTAAGGGTAGTTGCTCCAAGAAAAATTATTTTTGTGCGTATTTGTGTTATGTACAGTAGTGAAATAAATTTGCTGTATAGATAATTTTGCAATATTTTCATTTTTCTCTCTCTAAAGAATTTTTATATTAAACAGCTGTTGAGTTTTGTGAATTGCCAATGGGTAGTTTGTTGCCAAAATTGCAGTCCGGGGTTAATATTAATATGCTTAACGGAGGCTTGTTCGAATAAAAGCAAATAATTACGTGTCATTTTATTGGCAATAATTAATTGCTTATAGCTTATGGTGTGTAACCTCTCCAAAGAGGGAAACCGCAAGGATTCTCTGATATAAAGCTTGCCCAAGAGAGGAATCGCTGTAGTGTATCCCGCAGATTTGCTTTTCTCCTGCATGGTGAGTTTAGCTAAATTAATTTTTTACTCTTTACCGTTCACTATTTGCTGTCTCATTCTTTCAATGACCTCACGCATCTTGTCTATAGCATCTGTAAGGAGCTGTATATCTTCATCTGTTAAGGGCTTTTTGTTCTTCTCAAGCATTTTTTCACTTGAGGTTTGGAGGTCGTCAGTAAACTTGTTAATTTTATTGACGTGAGCGGTAACAAAGCGATTCCCTCTAATCGAATCATGTGTGGACTTGCTTGTCGCTTTTTTAGCTGTTTTAGTGTGTGTTTCTAGCTTGTTACACAGCTTATCGTACATTTCCTGTTGAACAGTCGCATCGGGTTTCTTAGCGATTTTCAACAGGCGTTCGCGTGTCATTTCGGGCCTATTTCTAGCATCTTCACGAATTTTTTCAGTAAGATTGACTAGGCTCAAGATTTCGCTTGTTGTGCTTTTTGCCTTCCCGATTGTTTTGGCGATTTCATCGTTAGAGCACTGTTTCTGGTCTTTCAGGGCAGCAACGGATTCAGATAGTTCAACTGCGGTCAGGTCAGAGCGAAAAATATTTTCAATTAAGGCTAACGTCCGTAAGTCACCTACAACATATTTCCCTTCTATTGTTGACTTCCCCAGCAGCTTACACGCACGTAACCTTCTTTCCCCTGAAATAACAACGAGTTGGTTGTCTGAACGAGTGAAGGTAATGTTTTGCAGTAGGCCATCATTTTCAATGCTTTCTGCAAGGGCAGTGATTTCATTTTCATCAAAATGCTGGCGGGGTTGCTGCGGATTGGGGATCAGATCACTAACTTTAATGGTGTATACTTTGTCGCGTTCATATTTCAGATCATTAGTCTCACTCATGATTCCCTCTAATTGCTAATGATATTAGCGTGTTGTTGCTGTTTGGAGTTGTGACTGTTAAATCTATAGACAAATTTGATGCAAAAGAAATTGTGTGTCAACCATGCATTATGCTATTAATTCCGCGCAATTCTCGTGAAATAGCATCGTTTGCCTGTTGTCTTGAACACCCGAACTATAGATTAGTGAAGCTATTTTGAGACTATTTAAGCGTAATCTTCTTAAACTTGGCTCTAAAACGGCAATAGTGTTAGTATTCAGCAAGTTATAGAAGTTCGGGCAACCGAACTAGAGAAAGGGCCGTTGTTGAAAGTACCTTGTGCTGCTTCATAGCGTTGTGGCTGGAATCGCTCAAATTTCGATTCTAAGCCGCGTGGCATCGGCACGTGTGGTTTGCCAAGCCGCAGTGTAAAAACGGCCCTTAAACGTCAATTTTGAGCGGTATTCACCCCATTGATGAACATGGCGTTGTCGCCAGTGTCATTGTGCCCTTACCCCACTGCGTGTACCACTTGTAAGGTAGTGGCCTCCAGGGGGTTACAGGTCGTATTCTTTGCGTGGGCAAGACAGGGTTGCCCACATTCCTATGCCGCGAAGCCTCGCGCGCTGGCCCGTTGCGTCAGTTCCGCCGCTGGGGTAGTGATACTCCTTTGCGGGAAGCCGTGCCGCAGCCGTTTTGAGCGTCGGTGCGGGCGCTCGCGGGCAGCGCGCCAAGCGCAATTCCGCAGGGCTGTTACAGTCCAGACCTGGGCAAAATATCATGCCCAGGCGGCACGGGCAGAATCATACCACCACGTTGGAGCATATTTTGGCATTTTTGAGCATGCAGGGCGTTACCTTGAACCTCGGCGGCAAGCCGCTACTGGATTCGGCGGATTTTTCGGTTGAAGTGGGCGACAGGCTTTGCCTCGTGGGCCGCAACGGCGCGGGCAAGTCCTCGCTGCTGGCGTTGCTGGGCGGGCAGATGCAGCCCAATTCAGGCCTGATTATCCACCCCGGCACGCTCATAGGTCAGATGCCCCAGGATGTGCCGGAGGGCTGGCGCGGCACGGTTTTTTCTCTGGTGGCGGAAGTTCTGGGCGAGGAGGGCAAAGCCCTTGCGGCCGCTCACGCCGGGTCGGAGAACGGCCTTGAGCTAACCAGCGGATGGGAGCGCTATGGCGATGTGCTTGCGGTCATCAACCATCTTGGGCTGGATCCGGACGCTGATTTTTCCTCGCTCTCCGGCGGCACGAAGCGACGCGTGGCTCTGGCGCGGGCGCTGATTTGTTCCGAAGACCTCATTCTGGACGAACCCACCAACCATCTGGATATCGCCACCATCACCTGGCTGGAAGATTTTTTGCTGCGCAAGGCCCGTACCCTGGTTTTTGTCAGCCACGACCGGGCCTTTGCCAAGCGCCTTGCCACGCGGGTTGTGGAAATCGACCGGGGCAAGCTGCACAACTATTCCTGCGGGTTTGAGCGCTATCCTGAACGTCGCGAAGAACGCCTTGCCGCCGAAGAACGCGCCTTTGCCCTGCAAGACAAAAAGCTCGCACAGGAGGAGGCGTGGATTCGCCAGGGCATCAAGGCCCGCCGCACGCGCAATATGGGCAGGGTGCGCGCCCTTGTGGAGCTGCGGGCCGAGCGGGCCGCGCGGCGCGACAAGCAGGGCAATGTGCGCATGGCCGCGCAGGAGGCCGGGCGCTCGGGCAAGCTGGTGATTGAGGCCGACAATATTTCCGTTGGTTACTCCGGCAATCCGCCGCTTATCCGCAACTTTTCCACCATCATCCAGCGCGGCGACCGCGTGGGCCTGATTGGCGAAAACGGCACGGGCAAAACCTCGCTCATACGCGTTCTACTGGGCGAGCAGCAGCCTACAGAAGGCGAGGTGCGCCTGGGCACTAACCTTGAGGTCAGCTATTTCGACCAGTTACGCGAAACGCTCGACCCCGAAGAAAGCGTTATGCACAGCGTTGCCGAGGGGAACGACGTGGTGACGGTGGGCGGCAACACACGCCATGTTGCCGGATATTTGCAGGATTTTCTTTTCACGCCTGACCGCCTCCGGCTGCCGGTCAAGGTGCTTTCCGGCGGCGAGCGCAACCGTCTGTTGCTGGCAAAGCTCTTTACCCGGCCATCCAACGTGCTGGTGCTGGACGAGCCCACCAACGATCTGGATGCGGAAACGCTTGATCTGCTGGAAGAACTGATTGCGGATTACTCCGGCACGGTGCTTGTGGTCAGCCATGACCGCAGTTTTCTGGATAATCTGGTGACCAGCATCATCGCCCTGGAAGGCGACGGCATGGCGCACGAATATGTTGGCGCGTATACGGACTGGCTGCGGCAGCGTTCGGCAGCAACGCAAGAACGTAAACCTGAGGAAAAAACCGCCCGCGTATCGCAGCGCCCGGCATCGGACAAGCCCCGCAGGCGCAGCTTTAAGGAGCAGCGGGAGTTTGAGCAGTTGGGCAAGGAGCTGGAAGCCCTGCCGGAGCGCATGGATGCGCTGGAGCAGGAGCAGGCGACCCTGGAAGCAACCCTCGCCGATCCCGAACTGTTTTCACGCGATCCAGCGGCATTTGCCCAGACGACAGATCGACTGGTGGCGCTGGAAGCAGAGCAGACAGAGCTGCTGCAGCGCTGGGAGTTTGTGGAGCAACGCCTGAAAGAGCTGGGCGATCTGGCAGGTTAGAGCGAGCTGGGGAGCTTTGCACTAACGGTTGCTGGCCTCCCGCCATTAGGTACGTAAGAACAACGGCGAGTTGCTTTTGATAGCAGCTCGCCGTTGTTGCGTCTAAAAAGGGTGCTTTATACCGAGAGAGCGTAAATGCATGTCGTCAGGCATGCTTTGGCCCGATTTTTTGATAAATAGAGGTGCGCTGGAACGCAAAAGACGGAGCCCAGATACCGCATAGACAAAAAATAAGGATCACTATTTTTGTTAATTAAGCTAGTTAAACAATAGCAAGCGATTTTATAATATTCTTGTACAAAATAAATTGTGAAGCAATGCGCCATAGTTAGAGCTGATAAAAATAACTAGGTAACATCGTGTCTAAAAATAGACTTATTACAATTTTTTCGATTATTATATTCGTCTCAATTTCTTTTCATAGTATCGTACAACAACCCATGCAAGGGTAATAACAAATGCCATCGGCAGAATTGGTATCGCATATGCTGGCATGGCTGGAATAACCTTTCCAATGCTAACAATCATAGAAACCATCATATTTTCATGTAACAAATAAAGCGGATAACTAACGGCGCCCATAAAAATGAAAAGCTTATTTGATAACAGCTTCTGAACACTAGAACTTCGAACTGAAATGGTCATAAGCAACACAAAAGCACAGTTGGCATCCCTAATGTCCTTTCCTGGATAGGCAGATATAATGCCCATAGCTATTGCAAGAACATAAAAGAAATTTTTTCTAGTTTCATAAAATTTAAATAATAAAGCGCCTGTTGCAAAAAAACCATATCCAGGAAAATATAAATAGGCAGAAATGGTATCAAAATGACAGCTAAGCAAAATTTTTTGGATATAATGAATGCTCAAAATAACGAATGACTCATTACTCAAGTGGAAATTTGAAATATCAAGAAAAGTTAACTTCGCCAAAATAAAAAGGGAGAATAAGACTGCGATTGAAATATTTTCACCTGCATAGAAGTATAGAATGCCAAAAATCGCATAGAATTTTACTTCAACATATAAAGACCAAAATGCACCTTCAATACTGTGCGGAAATATGCCCGTAATATCGTAAAAATATCCCCATAAAAGATTTGATAAAGGATCATTTCCTAAAAAAGTAAGGCCCGGCAACAGATCCCCAATATGTATTGGTCCGGCAGGACGCTCTGAAAATAGTGTTGCTGAAAAGAAAATAATCAATGAGCACAGGAACATCGCAGGGAAAAGCCTAACCCATCTACGCTTCAAGAATTGAAAAATATTTTTACACTTGCGTAATGTCATTAAAATAACAAAACCAGAAATCATAAAAAATAAGTTAACTCCAGCAATTCTTGTATTCAAAAAAGCATTATCAACAAAAAAATCTTTATATGGATATAATTCTGGCCATCTTGCATACGCATGAAACAGAATAACAGCGATAATTGCAACGCCACGCAGCGCATCTAAAAAAAGGATTCGTTTGCTCTTGGGCATACCTTCTTCAGCTCGTATCTCTTTCATGTAATATGCCTCTATAGTAATCATAATGCTTTTAGATATTGCATGCACAGGTATAATTTAAAATGCAATTTCGATCAAACTGTTGAAAAGTAAGTAAAAAGATACATTTGCCGCGTATAAAATTATTGTATATAATGACTAATATACGACATTGAATATGCTGCGAAAGCAAACTATGACAACAATGCATACGCAATATGCGCCAGTTTAGCGCTATAGAGAAAAGATAAAATTTACTTAATAAAGACAGTAAATAGTCGCATAAAAATAATATTATGGAGTAAGGCGACTCTCTACGAACCAATATCGTTCGGCTGCTCATGCGGCGGATGCCAATCAGTAGCAATCGGCGCTTCACATTCGCAGCATTTCTACCATGGGGTGCTAGTCGTTAAAAAAATTAGTCACGAGGAATTTCAGTTATTTCTTTTGAGACAAAAATCTTCAATCTTCCTGTATCATTAATGAGCTTAAGGCTGGGATTTTTATTTAATAATTCCAGCGCGGCATCGTAGTCACCAAGTAGATACTGATCGCACATCGGTGAAATTGCTACTACGCTATTGTTAAATTTATTGTTGAGGTTGTTTTGTTGTATTACAAAACGATCTTTGCGCATAGATATAATTGGGCCTATGCCCGATTGCGCATAAAGTGCATGCCCTTTTGATATCTGTAAAAGGTAGGATATGTCTTTATGTAATAACATTACAGAACTGATTGGTTTTTTATGAAAGTACCAAGGAATGAGCAATAATGGATGTGATGCTCTAGATATCCAAAGCGAACAAACAAAAATAATGCAGGCAATGCCAGCCAATGTTTTTTTAGAAAACCGCCCAATAAAGTTTTTTTCAAACAACCATAGTGACCCATATATGGCTGAAATTATCACGAATGGGGCAGATATGTCTTGATACTGAAACTGGAAGGAATACAAGCCCTCTCTATTTGAAATCATTGCCATCGAAAAAATTGGAAGCAAGCAGGAAAAAGTCAGCAAGGCCTTTTTCCCAAAGATTGGCAAAAAAGCTGTGTAGGCGATGTAGCTAAAAATAAATGTGATCTTTTTTAAAATGTCTGTTGGTCCAACAACAAAATTCATGAACGCATATGGCTGCCCGCCACGTAAGAATGGGAATAATAATTTAACAATACCTGCAAAATATATTGTTGAAAAACTGCAAAAAAGAATTCCAATATTGCGTAGCTTCAAAATTAAAAGGCTATACATCCCTATAGAAAATACAGCTACAGCGGACCTTTCTTGCCCACTTGCAACAACTAAACACCAAAAAAAAGCAGTTTTAAATTTTTTATTGTGCAATGCTAAAATTGATAAAAAAATAGCAGGTGAGACTAACGTTGTTATGTGTGTTTGATATCTCCATGGCCCAAGCAATGGATAATAAAAAAACATAAAAAATAGAAAAAATAAAATTATATATTCACAATTTTTCCGCCCACTTTCTGAGTAAATCTTTTTTATAACATATGGTACGATAAAAAACCAAGATCCAATGGCTAGCCCATGAATAATAGATAAAGCGTATGGTGTTTCAAACAAATAAATTATAGGAACAAGAGCTGCGATAAATGGCTGCCAATGATGGGCATAGAATGGAATCCCAGTATCAATCTCGTGAAAAGGTACGTGCCAGCCATAACCATTTGCAATGTTCCAAGGCAGTACAGAAAAATAACTAAAGTCCCAATCATTGGTTCTGAAAAAAAATAATTGTGTTGTAGATCCTACTATAAAAATGAAAGTAAATATTGTTGGTAGTAATTTTGTTATAAAAAAATCTTTTGTTTTGATCGTGTCGTAAAACCTCATAATTTCCCCTGCTTTCCCCTTGAAATTTATCACGACCACTTATTGATGGTTATTTGAGCTTTTCACACGCCATTTTATAATTTCTGTCATAAACTAAAAATACATGATCTTAAATTTATCATTGTTGCTAATTGCCTGTAAAGCAATACAATCCACAGAAATGGCTTTGCAATCTAAAACGGCTCATGCCGCAGCTGTTCCCTTGAGGTGAACAAGTCTGCCCAGTCTGCAAACTCTGTACTTGCCTTTACCGGAATTCTCAATTTTTTAGGGGAAATACTACGTCAGGTGTTCTAAAAATTAGGCGTCTTTTCAGACTGGTGTTGCAACATGCGTTAATAATTCTGCAATGGCGTTGGTCGTATCAAACATTTTTTGGGGAGGGGGCTGTAAAGCTGCAGCGATAACTTACAAGCAATGCTGTTAACAGCGTTTTGTACGCTGGTTCAGGCTTAACAAAACCCCTGTTGGGTCAATACGACAAAGCCGGCCACACCACAGTGCGGAGCGGCTTTGCCAAATACCCTGAAATTGGGATCTCAATCCATTTAGCGTGGCTGTGCGGTTGCCGCTAAAGCGCGGTTGTCAGATCCCGTCCCAAAAACTTGCTCAGCAGGAACAGGGGAAACAGCACGGAAACTATCAGAATAGCGCCGTAGGCGGAAGCCGGGCCAAAGTCGCCGCTACCGATATACTGAAAAACCTGCACGGTCATGGTGCTCCATGGGCCATAATACAAAACAATGGTCGAGCTCAGCTCCGCCAGTGTTGTAACCCACATGATGATGGCCCCTGCCACAACCCCCGGCAGCATGGAGGGCACAACCACCTTGAGAAACGTTGCAAACGGAGGAACGCCCAGGCTGATGGAGGCTTCTTCCACCGATACTTCAATCTGGTGCAGCAGCGCCGAGGTTGTTTTGACGGAAAAGGGCGTTTTGCGGATAAAGTAGGCCAGAACAATGATCATCCATGTTCCGGTGAGCACCACAGGCCCTTTGTTATACGACGCGGCCAGCGCGATGCCCAGCACGGAACCGGCGATGACCAGCGGCAGCATCATGGCCAGATCAAGAGCATAGCCAGCCACGCCGCCTTTGCGCACCACCAGATAGCTCACCGCCAGGCCAAACACCATGCCGATCACCGTGGCCGTGGTGGACAGAAAAAACGAATTGATAATTGGCCTTGGGGCCACCTGAAGGGCAATCAGCAGGTTATCAAGGGTAAACTGCCCATAGTACATGACAGGCCCGCTGGTTTTCGTGACCGCTGCCACCATAACCACGGCAAACGGCGCCAGCGAGATAAAGACAATGCCGGCGCAGAATGCCCACGCCAGCTTTTTGCCCATGGGTGAAAGGGTTTTGACCTCCGGCGGCCGCAGTGAGGACATGGCATAGTTTTTTCGTTCCACCCACACTTTTTGCAACACGGTCAGAATCAGCGTCACAACTACAAGAACAGTGCTGAGCGTGCCCGCCATGGAGGGGTTGCCCCCCATTTCACTGACAAATTCACTATAGGCCTGTTCTGCCAACACTTTGTAATCGTTGCCGATAATTGTTGGAACGCCAAAGTTTTCAATAGACATGCAAAAGACAATCAAGGCCCCGGATGCAATGGCGGGGGTAACCACCGGCAGCGTGACCGTGCGAAAAACCCGCCATGGCGAGGCCCCAAGGTTGCGGGCGGCTTCTTCCAGCGACCGGTCAACAGAATTGATGGCCGCGGAAACCATCAGAAATACAAAGGGGAAAAACTGCAGGGTAAAAACCAGCACAACTCCCTGCCAGCCATAAATGCTGGGAATATGCAGGCCAAATTCCGCAAGCTGGCGGGTAACGATGCCGTTGCGGCCAAGTAAAAGCAGCCACGCTTCGGCTCCAATAAAGGTCGGCAGAATAAGGGGCAGAGTGGCCAGCGTGCGCAGCGTGGTGGCGCCGGGCAGTTTGTAGCGCGTGGTAAAAAAGGCGAACGGCACGCCGATAATCACGCTGAATACCGTGGCAAGGCCGCTCATGAACAGGCTGTTGCCCAGGCAGCGCCGATAAAAGGGGGTGGTGAAAACGCTGGCATAATTATTCCATGTAAATACGCCGGTATCAGGGTCAAGCAGGCTGGCCTGAAAAATGGAGTACATGGGATAAACCACGAGCAAAAAGAGCGTGAGCAGGGCAAGCAGCAGCACCACGTTCCAAGCGGAAAAAAGTTTTCGCAAGCACATCACGCGCCCACCTTGACCGGGCTTGCCGGTGAAAAGCAGAGCGTGATGGCATCACCAACTTTTTTAAAATCCCCGCACTGCAACGCGGGCACATCCACCCGCAGCAGGGTGCCAAGAGCCGCCACCTGGTACACCACCATTGTGCCCAGAAACATGACGTCATGCACATGCCCGGTAAAAACATTTTGCTCGGCTGCGGCAGGCGGCGTCTCATGTATCCAATCCGGCCGCAGCATCATGTTCACTGGTTCATGCAGTTGGGGCGGCTCCGGGGCTTGGGCATGCGGTTTTTCATGGCAGACGCCATGAGAATTGTTCATGGCCACCTCAAATTTTTCCCCGCCGCACAGCATGTGGGCAAGCCCCTGCGCGGCATCCCATGACAAAGGCGTCATTTCAAGAATATTGCAGGAGCCCATAAATTCCGCCGTAAATTTGTTGGCAGGCGAAAAGTATATGCCCTGCGGGTCAGCCACCTGTTGCAGGCTGCCGTTATAAAAAATGGCCACTCTGTCAGAAACGGCCATGGCTTCTTCTTGGTCGTGCGTCACATATATGGTCGTTATGCCCAGATTTTGCTGAATATGGCGTATTTCTTCACGCATGGTGACGCGCAGCTTGGCATCCAAATTGGACAAAGGCTCGTCCATCAGCAGCACGTCGGGGCGAATAACAAGGGCACGGGCCAGGGCCACGCGCTGCTGCTGCCCGCCGGAGAGCTGGCGGGGGTATCTGCTGCGCAGCTCAAGCAGCTGCACCGAGTCAAGAATTTCCATAACCCGTTTGTTGATAATATCGCGTGACAGTTTGCGGGCCTCCATACCATAGGCCACATTGTCAAAAACCGTCATATGCGGAAACAGGGCATAGTTCTGAAAAACCATGCCCGTATTGCGGCGGTGGGCAGGCAGCGAGAGAACAGACTTGCCCCCAAAAAGAATATTGCCGCTGTCTGGGTCGTTAAACCCGGCAATCATGCGCAATAGCGTGGTTTTGCCACAGCCGCTGGGGCCCAGCAGGGTAAAAAATTCGCCATCGGCAATGGTCAGATTGACCTTGTCCACAACCCTCAGAGAGCCGAACTGCTTTACAATATCAACAAGTTCTATACGCACGGAAGTATCCTTGTCTGCCTGGGCAACCTGCTTGTTCCTGCCGCCGCCAGGGGCGCGATCAGCCCTTGGCGGCGGCAATGCAATTCGGCAAGTCTTGGGTAATAAAAAAGGCGCGGAAGGGTCCGCGCCTGAATGCTCGTCTACTGCTTTTGCAAAACCAGTTTCTTCCACTTGGAGAGCAGGTCTTTTTCCAGAGCATTGGCCTCAGCGGGGTCAAAATCCTTGAGCATGTTGAGTTCTTTCAACGAGGGCATGCCTGCCACCGCCGCTGCGTCCGGCCGTGCAGGGCGACGAAAATACTTCTGGAATATGGCATCCACCACGGGCTGCGAAAGCAAATAATTTACGAGAGCCTTGGCTTCTTCGGGGTGCTTGCAGCCAGCTATTATGGCTGCGCCTTCGGGGGCGGCAATAACGCCGTCGGCAGGGTAGATGACCCGCACGTTCTTTGCGCCGCCCGCCACATAGCGGTGGGCAGCATATTCCATGGTTATGCCAAGGGCAAATTCACCTTCCGCAGTTCCTTTGTAGACAAGGCTGGAACTGTCAAGAATTTTGACATTATTGATGAGTTTTTTCAGGCCATCCCAGCCATACAGCTTGTAAAGGCCATACACCTGCGCATAGGCAGACCCGGATTTGAGCGGATTGGCCATGACCACTTTGTCCTTCCATTTGGGATCAAGCAGGTCATTCCATGTTTTGGGCAAATCCGCGACGGGCACAAGCTGGGTGTTGGCCATAATGACCATCAAATGCATGTTGGCCGCTGTCCACTTGTGGTCCTTTTCGATGAAGGAAGCCGGCAGGCTGGCGGATTCGGGCGAATTGTAGGACATGAAGTTGGCTTTGGCATTATCCAGAACCGCCACGTCCCCACTCCAGAACACGTCGCACAGGGGGTTGTCTTTTTCCGCCTGAATACGCTTCATGGCTTCGCCGGTACCCATGCGAACCACGGTGAGCTTGATGCCCGTTTTGTTCTCAAAATCCTGCGAAATGGCGTCCAGCATATCCGGCTGGTTGGAAGAATACAGCACAACTTCCTTTGCATATGCACAGGCTACCGTGCCCAGAAAAACAGCAAACAACACCAGCATGGAACACAGACTTTTACTACAGGCCTTCATACTCCCCCCAACATGCAACAATTCAGCGAAAAAATGCCGTCGGCAACGCCTTATCCTCAATCATGTCAAGATGGTATCCTCCAACTTTCTGGTGGTCAAGGCAGGCCGCGCCCTGGTGCATCTTTAATGTCGGTTCGCGAGCCTGTTAGCCGACAGCCAGAAAGCCACGGGGGAATAAAACGAAAGAAGTAGTATGCCCTGTTTGCGGCAACATTATCGACATCAGCCCGCAAAAGGCGCGTGCCCGCCGCGTGTTGCATGTGCCCCATGGGAAGGTGGCAACAAGCCTGCATAAAATGAATTTTTTGCAAAGCCCACAATGGCGGCACGGCAAGCCCGCCTGTGCAAGAATCCTGCGCGCCAGCCTGCCGCAGGGCAAGCGCAAGGCTATCTTCCGCAAAAGCCCCTTCCCCCATGGTGCCGGCCAAATCCGCAATGCCTTTTAACGTCGTCTTCGCCGCATTCTCTCAGTGATGCGGCCAGTTTGTTCAAGATGAGCCGCAATTGCCCACATTCAGCCTCTGATAGACATTGCAAAAGCTCACCGGCCTGCGACGCGCCCTGATGCGCTTTTTGCATTTCAACCAGCGCCAGCGGAGTAAGCGAAATCACCATGCCCCTTCTATCCGCCTCGTTCTTTTCACGTTTCACCAATCCCGCGCGTTCAAGTTTTCCGATCAGCTCACTCAATGAGGCTGATCGAATATCAAGAATTTCCAGCAGTGCGACCTGCGGCAGCGGCCCAGATTCTTTGAGAATACTGAGTATTTTTCTTTGGGCATGGTGCACGTGCCCGCCGCCGCCATGAAACGAGCGGGCCATGAGGCGTGTTGTCAGTTGGAACAGGGAGATCAGCTCCCCCCTGTCCACGGTTTCGCCATCGCGGCTATTTCCTTTGAGGCTATCCATGCAGCGCCAACCTGCGGCCCTTGGGGCACGAAAGGGCATCAAGCGGGCAGTGCTTTTCACAGCCTGGGCAAACACCTTTTTCTGAAAACTCCTCAAGCTTCGCCCCGGATTGCAGCTGCACCCCCGCGTCTTTTGTTGGCAGGGGCGGCACCGGGGCATAGATCAAATTTTGGCGTTCACCCCGAGCAAAGCACCGCCCGTATCCATGGTGGTGCCCTCCGCGTCCAGATCCACAGTGATGAAAATGTGGCATTGTCATACTCCTTGTTATAATGAGAAGGCACCTTGTTTTTTTGAAACGATAGCGCTGGGCTTATTGCCTGTCAATATAGCAAGGTACCTTTGTAGTTAAAATTCTTTGCAGGCAAGCGGCCAGGGTGGTGGGGGGGGAGTGCTAAAATTGCACGAACTTGCTGAAATAATAATGCTCAGCGATGTTTGAGGGGGCATGGTAATTTTGTGCCGCGAGGCGGCAGCGCAGGCCGTAAAGGCCCGTCGTGAGGTCGCTTGTCCAACCATACGACATTCAGCGGAATATTTTTGACGGCCAGCCCGCACAGTTTCGCACCCGCATAGCGGGCGCGCCCCGCTTCATCTCAGGCGCAAAAAACGGCGGGCTTCTGTTACCAGAAACCCGCCGTTCAGAGTATACCGGGGCAAGAATGGCGGCCGTGCATCAGGCTAGCAGCACGTCATTGCGCAACACCTCATAACGTATACGCATTGTGGGGCAGAGGCTTACGGCCACTGCGCTTTTTTACACCCCATGCCGCGCGGGCCCGGCTTGCGATGCACGGCATTCCCACGCCTAAAATTCATACTTGGCCTGCAGGCTGCCGGTCAGGCCTTCACGCTTGCCCACATAACCCTGCACGCCCAGATCAAAGGACAAGGGCAGGGCGGCGGAGGGCGTGTACACCAGCCCCAGCTCACCCGCGCCCGTATCGCCGCGCATGGAAGGGGCCTTCATGTCATAGCCGTTGGTGCTGGCGCGGGCCTTGCCGTCAAACTCGCGTTCATAGGCCGCGCCCACATACGGGCTGATATAGTCGTTCAGCGCGTAGCTAAAGCGCGACCCAAGGCGCAGGCGGTTGGAATCCACATCCTTGAAGTCGATGGGGTCGCCGGTGGAAAGCGTGACGGAATCGCCCTTTTGCCGCGTCCAGAAATATTTGCCGTACATGTCGAGTGAGGCTTTGTCCGTAATGTTCCACACATAGCCAGCGCCCAGATGCAGTCCGTAATAGGCGGATGACGAATCATATTCCGCGCTGCGGCCCGTTGCATCGCGCAAGTCCGAGCTTTCATATTTGTTGCGCAGCCCGCCCGCCCGCACAGAGGCTTCGGCATACACATGGCCGGGGCCCATATCGCTAAAATCCATGCGGCCAAGAATGCCGCCGCCCATGTAGCTGGTGCTGCCTTCGCCTTCCACCGACGCGGCGTTGCTGAAGGCATTATAGGTGTTGTACGAGCCGTTGCCGTATTCAAAAAATGGCCCGAAGGTCAGGCGACCGGCGGCGGTATCCGCGCCCCAGGCCAGACCGGCCATCAGCGAGAGGCTGTGCATGTCCACATGCGAGCCGGTGTTGTATCTGACGGACCCGCCGGAAACCGCGCCAAATCCGGCAGGGGTGGCCCCACCGGCCGCCGCCCCGCTTTTGGCTGCGGACCTGCTTTTGGCCACAGACCCGGCCTTGGCTGCGGACACGGCGGCGCTCATGCCCTGCCCGGCGGTCACGTCCGCCCCCTGCGTCACCATGCCCATGCCGGAAGCAAAGCCTTCTGAAAGGGCCTTGGTCTTTTCATTCACTGTGGGGCCGTTGCTGGTGGAAACCGTGGCGAGCAGCTTGTTGCCCTCGGTGGTGATGTCGAAATTATACAGCAGGGTTACGCCCTGCATGCCCGCGCCGCTGGCCTTGGTGTTGAGGCCGCTGTTGGTGGTCAGCGTTCCGGCGTTGATCAGCGTTATGGTGTCGCCCATCTTAAGCGAGGAGGCGCTGCCGTTGATGCCCACATTGACGGTGGAAGAACGACCCGCGCCGTCCGTCAGGTCCGCGGCCCCGGTGACGGTTAGCACCGTATCGTTCGCCGCCAGTGTGGAAGGCAGATAAAAATTGAGGTACTGAAAATTTTTCAGGCCCGCTACCGTCAGGCCGGATGTTTTTATATTCAGGGTGTTGCCGGTGAATACGTCGCAGCTCGTTATGGAAAAGTCTCCCCCAAGGAGCATTGCAGAGCTCAGGTCAGGCGAACCGCTGATGGTTACAGTATTATTAATTGCCTGCTGATTTCCATAGGGGGCGGCAGTATAACCACCGTAGACCGTCCACATGGTGCCGCCGCTGATATTGACGGTATTGCCCGAGGCCGCATAGGACCCATGCGCATAGTTGGCGAGGGCATACCCGCCGTAAATCGTTCCTACAGTACCCCCGCTGATATTGACGGTGTTTCCGGAAGCCGTTGCGGAATATACGCCGCTTCTATTTCCGCTAGTAGCATATCCACCGAACATCGTGTTCGCAGATCCATCTGTCATCGTGACGGTATTGTTATTTGCGGTCGCCGCGTCGCCTTGGGCGAAGCCTCCATACACAGGGGAAGCCGTTCCTCCATTGATGGTTATACTATTCCCATTGGCGGTCATGGAGCCAATGCCGTCGGTTACGGCATAGCCTCCATAAATCTTTAGACCACTTTTTCCGGCAAACGAGGAATTGATTGTAACGGAATTATTATTTGCAACTGCATCAAGGCCTGTAGTTCCCAAAAAATAGCCGCCGTATATTTCATAATCAATGTTTCCATTAACGGCAGTTACGATGTTTCCCGATGAATAGGAATTATCTTTTTTGTCAAAGAGAGTGTTTATTCCTCCAAGACTAGTGTTTCCACCTGAAGAACTATTTCCCATTAAATAGTGATAATCATCATTATTATTATAAGATACAGAAGCACTATATGCATGATATGGTAAAATAATTTGATATAATAAACACAGCGCCGAAAAGAAAATGAGACTACGTTTAATGAGCAATAACTTTGCATCATAGAATAACTCAGCCAGCAACACCGAAGCTTTCATCTTTTCTCCAATTGATCAATTTTACTTTTATTTAACGAAGATATGTTGTAAAATTGGCATGTTATAAGTGTATACTAGTAGATTTTAAAATTGAAGTTTTATTGCACAAAGGATAAACAGTACGTTTAACGCGTTTTGCTTTTAGCTGTGCGTAACCTGCGGGGCAGGCCCATTTTGGGCATTGGCGCTCTTGGGCAAAGAATCGGCCGCCAAACCGCACAATAAAATTCTCACAGCTTGAAACGGGGCACAAAATTCCAAAGCCTTTTGCTCTGATTATCCTTGCGCCGCTATCCCCCAAAAAGAGGATTTTGCAAAAAATCGCCTCGCCGAAGGGGAAATGTGTCTCTGGCCGACCTTCCGCAGGTTGGTTATGTGCGTTCCGAAAACATTGTTTTTCGGGGGCTGAAGGCGCTTTTGGCTCTTGCGCGCCAAAGCATGAGTAATGCGCAATGAAAAACAAAAAAAACGGCATGTTAAACGCCGTAGTTGAATGAAATGCGCGGCGGCCGCGCGCCCCGGGTGCGGTGGCCGC
>Ga0183101_1001758_pt1 | contig 18111 bp, 18 predicted proteins | sample Biomet3_FD_127790 | JGI IMG/M metagenome (GOLD analysis project Ga0183101, IMG submission 127790) | Microbial communities from bioreactor (seeded with sewage sludge) at LBNL, California, USA - Biofuel metagenome 3 | ecosystem: Engineered > Bioreactor > Anaerobic > Unclassified ... | reverse complement strand
AGGCACCCTACGTTGTATAATTCTTGTAGAGTGCCTTGCCGTTTTTTTCACTTACGGCCTCATTGTAACTTTATCATAACGCCTTGTCAGAAGGCGGCAAAGAATAGCGTCTGCCATCAACGCAACACCCGACCAGAAAAACCATGTATTCACACCTACGACCTCAACAACCGGACCTGCAACAAGCAGACCTATCGGCATAGCAAGAGTCATGGCAGTCATCAAGAGGGAAAACACCTTGCCCATCATTTCAGGTGCAATGCTTTCTTGAACATAGGCCATAACTGGAACATTCATAAATGTACCGGAGGCACCCAAGAAGAAACAGCATACAACAAAAATCCAGAAACCACTTATTGGAAGCGCCCCACTAATTAGTGTAGTCAGTCCCATTAAGCCAATAGCTAAGGATGCCATGAAAAATCTCCTTTTCATGCCGCCCCACACACCGATAACCAAAGATGAAAGAAGCAATCCGCCTGCAAATACAAATTCCACAATGCCATTGTGCCATGCTTCGCCCATAAAGTGGCTACGTACCAGCAGAGGAAACAAAGAACCTAAGGGCATGTAAAGTATGGTCATCAGCAGCATGGGGAAAAACACAGCCATTAAAGGCTTATTTGCTTTCATTGAGATAAAACCCTGCTTCATGTCAGACAATAGATTCATCTTTTCACTGGCTTGCGGAATATCCGGAATTATAATTAACAAAAGGCAAACTATCGCAAAAGCAGCCCCCAGTATATCCACAACCATAATGGCATAAATAGGCATAAATACCATGAGTGCAGCACCCAGCACAGGCCCCATCATGTTAGATACAGATTGAATCATGTTACCCCAACCGCCTGCTTTGGTCAACATGTCGGTAGGCACAAACATTGGTATAGCCGCTTGCATAGCCGGGCCATGAAAGGTATTGCCCAATCCGCGTATAAATAAAACAATGTAGATAAACCAAATAGGCGGTGTCTGTAAAAGTAAAAAAGCTGCGCCAAGAATGATGCTGGATACGGCTACTAAGCCGTCAGCTGCAATCATTACCGAGCGACGATTGTATCTATCGATCCATACACCGGCAAATGGTCCGATTAACATATTGGGGAGAAAAGCAACAACGGATGCAATCGTCAGTGTGATTGCGGATTCAGTCTGGATGGTAAGCCACCAGATAATGGCAAACTGCACTGCGGCAGAACCCAATATTGAAAAAGCTTGTCCTGCATATATTATAGCAAATTGTTTTTTCCAGTTTATTATTTTGTTCATTTTTAAGAAATCTCCTTTTATAAAATCAGTTTATGCAACATTACAAGCTGCACATTTACAAAAACATAATTTTATAAGGAAGATTTGGAATCTTATTTTCCTTATAGACTATGTTTTTAAACACAACAAATAAACTCCTAAGAGTTCGTGCTTAAAAACATATATTACATGAATACTATCCACATAGGTCATTGCCTCACTTCCTGTTTTTAATTTTATTGCATAAAAGCGTACTGGTAAGGTTTGCTACTTCCTGCTCAACTTCTCACCCATTTTTTTGCCGATGTAAAAAACATACCCATAATGCTGCTTGTGCTTTTCATATAAATCAACCTCATACTTCATACTGTGGACATAGTCCTCTACGGTTTTATCTTCCGGATATTTTATCAAAAGCTCTTTTTCTGTTGCCTGACGTGGGATAAAATAATTTTGAATCCAACATTCCTCTGGTAATGTAAATGCTGCAACAAAACTATACCCCGATTTTTGCATTGATTCGATATTGCTTTCTATCGAATACAAACCACTACCTGCATCAATCCAGAACTTCTCTATTTCGGCAGGCTTTTCTGTGGTAAGCCACGAGGGACTGGTTACGGCTATATATCCATCTGTTTTGAGAAAGCCATTCCAGTAGCTAAGTGTTTTTTCAAACCCTAAGCTGTCTATCATTCCCTCAGACCAGATAAGGTCGAACCCATCTTTTTCAAAAGGGAGTTTTAGGGCGTCGCCGACAATACCTTGCACTCTGTCGGAAAAATTATGTTTCTTGGAAGCATCGTTAAAAATGTTTATAAAATCAGCTACCATATCTACGCCTGTAATATGACCACCAGTATTCTTTGCAAGTATCATCGTTTGACCGCCTGTACCGCAGCCGATATCTGCTATCTTTGAATTGCTGTCAAGGTTCATTATGAAACTTAGGGCTTTTAGCGTCATTTCAGCACTTCCTGGGCCTTGCCTTTCTAAGTCGAGATGGCTTTCGATTAATAATTCGAATTCTGTTATTGTTTTATTTTTCATCGTATATCTCCTTTAGCTCTTTTTCCAGCAAATTCACCGCAATTTCAAAAGCGACGATTCGTCTTTTTGCAAGTGTAACCTGCGATTTATATCTATCAGGATTTTCCTTTGACTCAAGTGTTTTAAGTGTTTCTGTTAGCTTGTGAATGGTTGAATCAATCTGCCGTTTGGCTTCGAACAGTTCTTCTTTCGAGTACACGCTCATTTTATCTCCTTTATTTTTTCAAGGTCGGCACTACACAAAGCCTCAAGGTTATCAAAAATCTTTTTAGCAGGCCATTCCCACCACTTTAATTCCAGCAGATAGTCAATGAGTTCGTCCTCGAACCTTTTCTTAATTATTTTTATAGGATTGCCACCTGCAATATGATAAGCCGGTATATCTTTTGTAACTACTGAATTGGCAGCAACAATTGTTCCATCACCAATATGCACGCCGGGCATTACAGTTACATTTTGACCTATCCACACATCATTGCCGACAACAGTATCTCCTTTGAAAGGTAAATCCTCAAGTGCCGGAGTTGCCCTTTCCCAACCATTTCCCATAATGTTAAAAGGGTAAGTAGTGACGCTGCACATTCTATGATTCGCACCGTTCATTATAAATTCGATACCTTTCGCTATAGCGCAGAATTTCCCAATGATGAGCTTATCACCTAAAAATTCATAGTGATGCGTAACGTGCTCTTCAAAGCGCTCTGCACCACTGATATCGTCATAGTAGGTGTAATCACCGATGACAATATTTGGGCGTGTGATTACATTTTTAATGTAGCATACGCTTTTTATTTTTTCATTCGGATAAATTGAATTTGGATCTGGTCCATATTGCATAAATAATTCTCCTCAAATGGGGCCTTGTGTTTAATCTCAAGGACATATTGAAATCTGTTCAGTTACTTATATTCCTTCGGAATAGGAACATTAAATCTTTCGCATAGTAACCTTACGTCATGAATATCATTTTCATCATGCTCATATCCCATGTGAAATAAAACTTGATTTTCAGCATCTATACACTTTACAACTTTATCACCTATTTTCCCAATGCCACTAAACACGTTTGGTGGATACGTTTCACCTTCAAAAACAAGGTATCCTTGTTCGTTGAATTCAAATACATGAAGATCAATTATCCTGTCTTTAGCGTCCTTCCAAACCGTGTGATTTGTAGTGGTATATGCTTCAATAACTTCAGCAAAGCCTTTTTCTTTCAATATTTCAATAAAATCTTTGCTGTTTTTTTCTTCCACAAATAAATCAATATCGTTGTGGAACCTTGTTTCTTCTCCTAATAGAGCATCAACTCCCCAGCCACCATCTAACCAAATGGCAATCCCATTTTCTTCGGCGTATAAAATTATCTCAATGGCATCTTTTTTATTTACCATGCAACTCCTCCGTTCAAATTCTAATTTATCGCTACAATAGCAACGTTTTTAACCAACATCCAACCTGACCACACAACCTCAAAAGTTTCCGAAAAAACATCTAACCTGACCACTCGCGACCACTGACATCTAACCTGCTCTGTCGCCAAGCACTGACATCTAACCTGACCACTTGACTATAAAAAAGTGGCTTTATGGACTTGTTACCTTGAACCGATAAAATTATGTTTTTGACTCAATGGGTTTTGTACCCATGTGTGCTAAAAGCATTGATATATAAGGGTTTTCAGCAAAATCAATCTTTTATGCGTGACATCAATACTACGCACTCAACGTGTGATTTTTAGGCTATTCTGTGTTTTTCAAAAGTTCCTATTTTCCTCACTATTTTAGCATTATTTATCATTTTCACTGTCTCATTCCTATTTCGCATAAGTAAACTATTTTACAATAAAACAATCATTTAATAGCTTTTTTCTTCGAACTGTACTTCGTATGCTTTCTTTGCCTGACACTGCCATCATCTATCATATTGCTTCTTCTTTTTCTTTCTTCCTGGACTTGCTTGAAGTCCGACTCAGAAATAATTGGCGGATTGTTTTCAGCCTTCTTAAATGCATGCTCTTGATCCATTGGATCATTTAATATGACTGTTCCAGTATACTTTTCTCTTTCCAATATTTTCTCAACGCTATGCTTTGGCCATTTGTCTTTTCCTTCCGGTGATGCTATCTTCCTCTCTTCCAGTTTCTTGAGGATTCCATTAATACTCTCACCGTGCAGATACAAATAGTATATAAGCTGCACGTTCTTTGCCTCTGAATCAACAATCTCTAGTTCTCCATCTTTAGACAATATGTAATGACCCAACCGTGATTTGCAATGTTCGAGGATTTACCTGGAATATACTTATTACGGCTAAATAAAAGTATGCAGGGATTACCTCATACAAAATCAGGAGGGCCATTACAAATGAAAGTATATATTGGGATCGACGCACATTCAACAAATTACACGCTCAGCAGTTACAACTCAGAAGCAGATGATTGTACCAATGCAGTTACTTTGAAACCAGAATACGAAGGGATTGTAAAGTATGCAAAGAAAATCAAAGAAATGCATGGGCCAAACACTGCAGTGCTATGCGGCTATGAGGCTGGATGCCTGGGCTATACACTGTACAAGCAGCTGACAGACGCTGGAGTTGCATGTGTCATCATGGCACCCTCCACAATCGCTACCGTTCAGCATAATAAGAAGCACGGCAAGAAGACTGATAAGCGTGATGCCTGCAGTATTGCGAAGGCGCTGGCTTATGGGCTTTACAGCAAGGTGTATGTGCCGGATGAGCATGATGTTGATGTGCGGGAATACATCCGTATGCGTTCGGATCATAAGAAAGCACTGAAGAAGATCAAGCAGCAGATTCTGGCCTTCTGTCTGAGAAATGGATATTTATATACCGAGACAGCAAAGTGGACACAGAAACACGTTGACTGGCTTCGTACAGTAGAAATGAGATCCATGCAAAGAGAAACATTGGATGAATACATGATTGCCTATGATACCTTTATCAACTATCTTGATCAGATAGATACGCGTATTGAGGAAATCGCACAGGAAGACAGATACAAGAACAAGGTGGCAGTACTGAGATGTCTCAAAGGCATTGATACACTGACAGCACTTGCATTGGTGTCTGAGATCAGTGATTTCAGCAGATTCAGCAAAGCAGATCAGTTTGCCTCATATCTTGGACTGGTTCCTGGTCAGGATTCAAGTTCTGACAACATGAAGTATCTTGGTATTACGAAAGCGGGCAACAGTCATTTGAGAACACTATTGGTTGAAGCAGCACAGACATACAGCCGTGGCAGTGCAGCAGTAAAATCCAAAGCATTGAAGAGCAGGCAGAGTGGCAATGATGAACAAGTCATTGCGTATGCCGATAAAGCCAAAGTAAGGCTTTCAAAGAAGTTCAGAAAGCTGCAGGCAAGAGGAGTGAAGTACAGCGTCGCTACGGCTGCCATTGCCAGAGAACTTGCCTGTTTCACCTGGGGATTGATGACAGATCATATTAACTGACAAGCGTAAAAGAAACATCAGCCGTAACACATTCATCTGATAGTTATATACCATCAAGTAAGTTTCAAGGATATCTGGAAGGAGCACTTGGACACAGGGTAGTTTCAGTCATCTACGTACAAACTATGTTGACACAGATATCATCGTGATTCACGCTTTTAGACAGTAGGACTCAAGGCAGAAACCATTGACCTGCGTAGGGATTCGTCCTGATGCGCGAATAACAGAGTGGCCAATGCCCGGAAAATACTGTTTGAGGCTCTTTCCAAATATCTTTGAAATACTACTTGACTTTGGTCATTACATAACAGTTTTCCTATATCCATAGCATGCACGTGTATATAAACCGGATGTGCCCCTGCGTGCTTTATAGGATAAACCCTGCCGTATATTTAATGCATTCGATTCATTTTCTGACTGAGCAAGACTTTCATACAAAGAGATTTTCAATTCGGATTCAAGTTCCGCTGTATCGATTCCTTCCTTTTCAATGATGATCCGGCATCCTCCGGCTTTCATTTTTCGAACTGCAGCAAGAGCATCAATGGTATCTCTGCCAAACCTGCTCATACTTTTAGTGATCACGATATCGACCTTCTTTGCCTCACAGTCCTTTACCATACGTTCAAATTCGATACGTGGTGAATGTTCTTTTGCCGAGGCAACATCAATATAAGCTTCAACCAATCTCCAGTTTCCACGCTGACTGATCTCAGTTACAAGGCCGGATATTTGAGTAGCCAGACTTTTTAACTGTGCCACTTCAGATGTGCTGACCCTGCAGTATATTGCCACCCTTTTCTCCACCAGCTCACGTTTTGCAGGAATGAAGACTACGTTCTTTTCCATGTTCGTCCTCTTTGGCCACTCACCATTTATCTTAAAATTGGCATGATACTTAGCCTATTTAGTATTAAAGAACCTATTTAGTATTAAAGAAATTGTATCATCTTTCTTATAGTTACAACTATAAAAATAACATTCTTATCGTCTCACTATTACGGAAAGCTCAATAAACAAAAGGATTTCTGCAATTTCCCCACTTAGAATTCAAAGCGCAGAATTGTAGAAATCCCTTTGTTAAGCGCTATTTTGAAGCTTTTTTATTTATGTAACTCCATCAGAACCACGGTCTCAACGTGACTGTACGATTGGCATACGGTTTCAGAAACATAGACAACTTACTTGATATGGTCATGTTGAGATGTTCAGATATCTCTGTCCTGCTGCCATATCAAAGACTCATTCCTGCCCACACTTCCTGATGAAGCCTCTATAATTGAACGGATATTATTGTCTGTTACTTTAATATACCACGTTATAAATTTGAAAATTGTTGAGCCAAATTGGCAAAGCTAGAATTTGCTGATATTTGTTTTGACGGTATGAACAAGTATTGCCATTCTTTATATCCATTAGCCTTCCCCCAATCTGAAGAAACTTTACAAAATTGAATACCACGTTTCTTCTTTGCGACAACATCTGGATCATTTAATTTATCTTCTCCTTTGACTTCCACGAGATAAATTGTACTTTCTGTTTCCACAACAAAATCCGGCTCATAATTGTGACCATGATTGTATGTTATATTAAATTCTCTTGGTGCAGGTCTTAACCAATTCTCTACATCAATATCAGCTTCTAATATTCTTGCAAGCAATAATTCTGGATAACTGTCAAACTTTGCAACGTCAAATACACCTTTTCGAATATTCGTGAACAAAACTGATTGTATTTTTTCACTATAATCGTCATAAAGTCCTTCTTTTTCAATATAAGTATATGATTGCTGTAAGTTATATGCTCGCTGATCAACAACTTCTTCTTTTAGCATGCCATTTTCACAATAAAAATGTTGCATCATTTGTTCATAAATCTTATTGCTTATATCGCGTTTGTACATCATAACAATATTTTGCATTCCATTTTGACCGAATTCAGATTCATAATGATTACATACTTGAGATATAAGTCTGTATAATAATTCCGAACATTTTTCATAATCAATTTCTGGCTTTTTTCTAATTTCTTCAAGTATTGCTTTTTTCGGATTATATCCTTCAAAATCAATCACATCACCTCTTATCAATTTGCGGTCTCGTATATCTTCGAGATTCTGTATAAGCAATTCATTCTTAATAGGTACATGTTTAAATTGAGATAAATCAACATCAAAATCTGTGAACGCATATTCTTCAGCACCAGCATCAGTTACTGTTATTCTTGGAATTGGGATAAATTTCTCTTGTGCCGCTTTGTGTGTCTCTTCCGTCTTATCTCGCAGCCAAGCCGCAATTGGCATTTCATTGTCCTTGTAAACATATCCCAAATCAGTATCATTAATAATTTGATTTCGAACTTCGGACACAATTTCATCGACTTGTTTTGGAGTGATTATATGCTCCGGTGCCGTTTGAATATGTTTCATCACACTACGATTTATTAACTCATCCGCTTTATGAAATAATGCATCTGTGTTTTCTGACTTTTTGATATTTGTTTTTTCATACGCAAAATTTAATGCTTGATCAGGTTCCATATCCATCGCTAGTTTTGTGTAGGAAATTTGCTCTGGTACAATGTTTTCCGCCAAGATAACATTTCCTGCTTTAAAAATTGAATTACCTTTTTTTGCTTCTTCAAGAACATCCGCAAATTTATCATGTGCGGTCAGCATTACCGAATCAACATCCTTATCACCGGTACGTTCTCCGTATGGGAGACGCAATCCACGTCCTACCATCTGTTCCCTAAGTATTTTTGAAGCTGCCGTACGTAAAGGAACAATTGTATATAAGTTATTTACGTCCCATCCTTCCTTTAACATGTTTACATGAATTACTATTTCGATTGGATTATCTGCCTTTTCTACGCTAAGAAGCATCTTTGTATTTTCTTCACTTTCGGTAGCATTTTGTTTTGAATGAACAATTATTGTTTTATTTTTATATGTACCATTTGCAAATTCATCTGATCTAACAAAGTTCTCAACCCATGTTGCATGATCGGTATCTTTACATACAATGAGCATAAATGGTTTCACAACGGGTTTTTCGTGATTTTCCGCATAGATTTTTAGCTTAACTTTCGCATTTTCATGGCATTTCAAGCCATCAAGAATCATCATCTTGTCAAGCTGTGTGTCGCCAAAGTTATAAAAATTAATGTCTGTACGCGTGACCGCATATGGTGTTCTTGTATATCCATCAGAGATTGCTTTTGAAAGTGGATATTCATATACAACATTTTTAAATGGTACCTGTTTATTTCCTTTGATCACTAGAGGAGTGGCAGTAAGTTCTAGACCTAAAAGTGGATGTAACTCATTTAACGCTTGAGCACCTTTTTCTGCACGATAGTGATGCGATTCGTCCATTATCAAAACTAGATCCGTCAATCCAGAGAGATATTGATAAAACGAATCTCCTATAAGTTCATTAATTTTTTTCATATTTGCGTCTTCTTTGTTGAATTTATCAATATTGAAGACAAATACTCGTATATCCGAGTCAAATAAAGACATTGTCTTTTCTTTATAATCATCATCAGTTATTACTTGTGGTGCCGTTCTAAAACAACCAAGTCCTTTAAAAACATACTTTTCATCATTAGTATTAGAAAGATCGTTTTTTAGTTTTTCATAAATAGTTGTATTAGGAGCAACCACAAAGAAATTTTTTACATCACATTGAGTATATAAATATGAGATAAATGCACCCATTAGTCGCGTTTTGCCTACTCCTGTAGCAAGAGCAAATGTCAATGACATAAATTCCCGTTCAAAATCAGAACATATTGGATATAGTGAATGTACTGATTCAAGTGCTTTTTTTAAATCCATGTCCTTGCGTAAATTTACAGTATTTACAATAGTTTCTAATATTTTTAAGCTATTAGTTTGAGGCTTACGTAGTGACATGGCTCCACTAATATAATCCGTTGTATATTGAGGAAACTTGTCACTCATATCAGTTAGCCTCCTCTTGAGATTCATCTTCATATATAGGAGGATGAATGATGTTCAAATTATAATCTTTCTTTCCAAATTCGCATCTGTCTAATAACATTTGTGGAATTTTTTTTATTGAAATATTGCTATATGCTTTATCAAGCCCATCGTCATAAGAGCAACATGCAATAATCAGAAAATCTCCGTCTTTCATAGTATCTTTAATTGAATCAAGGTATGTACTATTAAGATGCCGAGTAGTTACAAATAAATATGATTTTTCACTTCCAACAGATTGCTTCCAGAAAAGGCTTTTATCGGGCAAATACGTATATCCTTCATGTAACGCCACAGCAGCGGCAAGCATATTAGCATCATAATCTTTATTTATTATTGCTTCACCAAAAGAATCATTGTTTATTAACGTTGGTGCTAGCTCATAAAATCGATATCCTCCGCCTCCTTGCCATTCAACTGAATTTGTTATTCCTCCCATGTCTTCGCCAGCTATGACCTTATCTAGGCGTGATTTACATAACGTATATGCGTGGTCTCCCATTTCAACACCAATCCATCGACGACCCATTTTTTGTGCTACAGCCGCTGTGGTTCCAGAGCCGAGAAACGAATCAAGCACAAGATCTCCCGGTTCTGAAGACAGTTCAATAATTTTTTGTAGTAAAACTTCTGGTTTCTTGCCACCACTAAATGTAACTCCACCTTCTCGATTCACATTATTCCAATTTAAATTGTCCCATAGAGAACCAGTTTTCTCTCGCTTATAAAGAACTCCATTTTGAAAAACAGTAACGTTCTTAAACCAACTTACTAATCTCTTGCTTTTACCAACAAAATATATTGTCGTTAATTTTCCTTTGTTTCTTCCTGAAATAGGCGTATATTCTATCGAATACAAATTATCTTCTTCGTCTGTTGCCTCTCTTACACGAGTTCTAATTGATGTTTGAGCGTTTTCTGTAGTACATATTGAATCAATATACTTATAAAATGCTTCAATTTCTGTTATACCATCGTCTTTTGCTGCTTTACTTATACTTTTTGTTTCATAATTGCTATGTCTGTATATTACAATGTCTTCACCCGAACCATCTTTAATAGTTTTGTAATATTCACGATTGCCGAAATCCGTAAAAACTGTTGTGTATTTAAAACTTTTCCCATCTTCTTTCATAGAATGAAGATATTCTTCTAATTCTGTTAACGAATATGACTCATTAAATTTTTCAAACCCCTGTTTTGCATAACAAAGAACGAATTCAACATTTTTTTTGAGGCGTCTATCTTCTCCTCCTCCACTTGCTCCTGATGAATTCTTGGTCTTAACCACAATAAGATTGATGAAATTTCCGCGTCCACATATTTCATCCATCAAAACCTTGCAATAATTCATTTCATCATCATTTAATTGAACAAAAATGACACCATCCTTTGCTAACAGTTTCCACAGCAACTCCAATCTAGATTTCATAAGTCCAAGCCATATTGAATGTTCAATCCCATCATTATATTCATCAAATGCTTCTCCAGTATTATATGGTGGATCGATATAAATACATTTCACTTTTCCACAAACATTCGAATTATTCTCTAATGCTTTCAAGGCGAGAAGATTATCACCATGTATCAACATATTCTGCGTTTCATTGTCTGATAAAGTATTTGATAGTTGTTCGTTTTCTATTAATAATCTAGGTTCAATCACCGTATTGTCTTCTTTACCGAACCATGTTAATTCCAATTTATTAGCCATTGTTATCCTCCAAATTTATTAATTCCTTTTTATACTTGTAATATGTACCTTTAGCTATGCCCGCCAATTTCATCACTTCTACATCTGTATTGTTGCCGTTAAATGTCCGAGATTTTTTTAGAATGATGCTCTTGGCCTTAATGGACTTCTTGGTGATTAACTTAGTCCCTTTCTTGATGCCAATTTGCTTGCCATTCAGTGAAGCTGTCTTCATACCTTCTCTTGTACGTAGTCGCAAATCCTGTACCTCTTTTTCAGATTGATCAAATGCCAACTGAATCTGTTCGCGTGCTAGCACCATCAAATATTTATTGATTCCTTCCAGTATCAGATCAACATTCATACCGGTCAGTGGTACCTTTGTCTGCAATGCTTTTCTGTATATTTCAGTGTTTATATGTACTTCCTTAAGAAAGACAAGGTTTATGTTCTCATTAAAAAGCTTTTCATACAATTCAGAGCCTTCTTTTGCATTTCTGCTCATTCTAGATACAGAATCGAATATAACTGTATCTCCTTTTTTTAGTTCAGTTAACAATTTATCAAACTTTGGGCGTTCAAGATATCTACCCGAATAAGTTTCTTTCACTATTAAGGCATCTGGAAATTTTTCTTTAATGTTCCTGACTTGCCTCTCAATATTTTGTCTTGAGGTAGAGATTCTACAGTATCCATAAATAGTCGGCATAATTATCTCCATATATGTATCAAAACAAACATCTTTATAAATTGTATCAAAATTATAATAAAAAAGCACAACTATATTAAGAAATAGTTGTACTAAATCTAAGGAAGGTTAGTTTATAAACATTTATATCATATAAGTTATAAAAACATATTCTGGTATGGTTACCGAAGGATAGTGCGTCAATAAATTTTTATACTGCTTTATTTTTATACCATAAATTCCCATAAATATATTTATATCCTGAAGTGACCATGCACACTATCAAAATACTTAATATGAATGATCCGATAATATCAGATGGAAAGTGCAAATATAGATACATTCTTGAAAAAGCAATCAATACTGCGAGTGGAATAGCTACAATGCCAAATTTTCGATTCGCTATGGTTAGAATGGTTGCCGCAATAAAGGAAGCCAATGCATGGCCGGAGGGAAACGAGAAATCATATTCTTTTTGTACAATCATAGGAAAACTTGTATCCTGCCAGCAGGGTCTCAATCTGCCAACAAGAGGTTTTAGACCAAGATTTCCAATCAAGAAGCCTAGGAAAATACCTATGATAATCATAATCCCATAGCGTTTATATTTTGTGAAAAGAAGTCCGGCTCCAGCAATCAGCCAGACAGCACCAACATCACCAAGCATACTGATCTTGGGCATTAAGAAATCAAGAAAAGGACATTGAAGAGCAGTATGGATCCATTGCAGAATCGTCCAATCAATATTCTGAATCAGAGCCATCCGTCGCCATCGCTTTCTTTCTGCTCATATATTGCTTTAATAAATAAAGTCCATAGACGATTGCTGCTCCTGTTAAGAACAGCCATATGTTCAAGTCCGCAAATCCCATTACATGCTGCGGCACTTTTAAGGTTGTAGGACCCACAACAATGGCATATAAGGATCCAATCATCATGCCCAGGATTGCATATACCATAGAGGATCTGTGGTTCAGCAGTGCCGTCTTGATTACTTTGAGTGAAATTGCGATGCCGAGCAGGATTCCTGCCGTCAGTAATACAACAAGCCATAAATTTGTAAAGTTCAGATTGATGACCTCCTTCAGTGCTGTAATGACAGGGACATAGAGACCGAATGTCATTAACAGTGTAGAACCAGAGATACCAGGGAGGACCATCGCCGAAATGGCAAGAAATCCTGCAAGCATGACATACAGTGCTGTTCCGAAAGTCAGGCCAAGGTTCTGAACATAGGAAGAAAGATTAAATACTGATAATCCAACAACGACAGCTGCACCTAAAGAAGTGAAAAAGAGCCAATGGCAATGTTCATGTACTGCTTCCTTTTCCTCAATCATGATCAATGGAATCGATGCTAAAACAAATCCTAAGAACAGTGAACTGACTTGATAGATTCCTGTCGTAAACAATCCAGCAAGGACAGAGACTGCTAAGCCCATTCCTATCAGCCATCCAGCCGCAAGTTTTGTTAAATAAAACAGAGCAGATTTCTTTTCTTGCCGATTTCCATGAAAAATATCATAGAGAGCAGTAATGAAGTTATCATAGAATCCCATCACAAATGCAATCGTGCCGCCTGAGACGCCAGGTACACTGTCTGCCAGTGCCATCATGAATCCACTGACTAACGTATAAACGATGCCAGCATCCTTTTTTGTTGTTGCAATTTGTATTCTTTCATCTTCAAAATTTGTCATTTTTAACCTCTTTTCAGATAAGAACAAAGATATATATAAACACTCTTCTTATATTTGATATAACCAAGAAAATGGTCTGGTTCAAAATATGAAGAATCTCGTTTCTTTATATAGTTGCTATATCAATCAGAAACATGCGGATGATAACGATTTCAAACTGTCTCTTTCTTTGTCTTCCCTTTTGTCACAAGAAATGCTCCTCCTGCCAGGACGATTGGAACAATTCCAGCAACGGAATAGACTAATGGGCGGTTCAGATTTGAGACAGCTTTCATTGTGACATTTACAGCATCACTGGTAGTCACCTGGTTCGAATCATACTGGATCACAGAAGCAGTAAAGCAGAACTGTCCGACATACATGATGTGTACTGGGTAATCAATTACGAGCTTTTCGCCTGGTGCAAGTGAATCAATCGCACGTGTCTGATACGCATTCTCGCCGAATTCATCGACCGGATATGTCTGTTTCCTGCCAACATCAACAATGGTCAGATAACTTGCAAGATGATACAAAGTTTGACTACTGTTGTTTGTTATTCTGACTTTGATGACATCATCATGTACAGGGACCGAATCAATGCTGGAAGGAGATACAATTTCGACAGAGATTGGCTGTGGAACTGTTGTATTTTCCGCATGCACCGGTGTGCTGCATAACAGAAGAATCAACAGGACAGAACAGCAGCATAGGAATTTCTTCATCTTATTTTTCTCCTTTCAAGGCAATTCTTCCGCTCAATAAGATCATCAATATAACCGCGGTGAAAGCAAACAGGACAAGCGGCATAATATAACTTCCCAATGCGAAGAATGAGACCTTATCTGTCAGGATGGCTGCCATCATGTTGAAACAGCAGGCAACTGGATCAATCTTCAGGATGAACGTTCCGATTGAGGACAGTTTGAATAATCCCTGGATCATCGCTGGAAAAGTCAATATCGTCATAATCAGGATGGAAGTCAGTACCGATGCTTTCGAACTGTTCATCAAGATAGATAAAATAATAGATAACGCAACGAATGCCGTCAGGAGCAGAAGTCCTCCGAAGAACAGAATGCCAATGGCGGAAACAATCAATCCAGATCCTGCCCCAATTGCCATGAGATAAGGAACTGCTGCCGCAAGCATTACAATTCCAATCACCATGACACCAAGATACTTTGCTACTGCAAGATCTCGCTTTGGAATTGGCGTGAGAAGAAGACTTTCCATCGTATTTTCTTCACGTTCCACAATGAAACTCGCGGAGCCGAGGACCATGGAGACAATCAGGGTAAGGAACAATGCTGACTTGATGGCATACTGCAGGATATCATTCTGGGCAAGGACAGATCCTTCCTTCATAGACAATACAAGAAAGCAGAGTCCGCTCAGTATCGCAGCTGATACTGCGATCATCCACAGCCCTTTGCTTTCAAACAAGCTTTCTTTGAATTCTTTTTTGATAATCTGATAATTCATTTTCCTGCTCCTGTCTATTCTTCTGTTTCTGTTGCACGGAAGAAGATATCTTCCATGCTCAATGTTTTATGGGTCATCTCTTCAATATCGATATCCGCCGAGAGCATCGTATTCATGATGTCGTGCTTTGCTTCATTGACCTGATTGTTATTCAATCCTTTGATCAGCTTAACGACTAGCTGCTGCTCATCATCCTCTGTGATCCGCCGCACGGAAGAAAGGCTTGAAAGCAGAGGCATGGCTTTCTTGTTGTCATTTGTATTAATGACCATGGTATAGTGCGTCATGTATTTCTGCTGCAGCTCGGGGATACTGCCTTGTTCAATCAAAATACCATTCTTTACAATGCTGACTTTATTGCATAGGACTTCAATATCCTTGAGCAAGTGAGAAGTAATGAAGATGGTGATCTTATCGGTATGGTTGATTTCCAGCAGGAGCTGCTGTATTTCATACTGACCACGCGGATCCAGGCCCAATGTAGGTTCATCCAGAAAGATGACCCGTGGCCGGTTCACAAGTGCTTTTGCAATGCCAAGGCGCTGCTTCATTCCCCGTGAGAACTGGCCTACAGTAACATCAGCCTTTTCACGAAGTCCAACTCGGTCCAAAAGATAATCGATATACTGATGATCTTCTTTCTTTGCATCAAACAGGGAGGAAAAGTAGAGCAGATATTCTCTTGCTGTCATTGCGTAATAATATCCATGAGATTCCGGGACAACACCGATCAAGTGTTTGATCTCATTGGCATGTTCACTGACATCTTTTTCTGCAATCAATGCTCTGCCGCTCGTTGGAACCAGCAGTCCATCCAGCATCCGTATTGTCGTTGTCTTGCCTGCACCGTTAGGGCCAAGAAAGCCGAAGATATCGCCTTCCTCAACCTCAAGGTTCAGACAATCAACAGCCTTGAAGCCATTCTTATAGACTTTCGTCAGTTCTTCTGTCCGTATCATGTATTTTTTTGATGGGCAGTCAGTTGTATTGGTCGATTCAGTCATCCTCTTCCTCCTCATTGTTGGAATCCTTCAAAGCAGTACCGCAGTGTGAACAGAAGGCATCTTCCGCTGAACATATTTTTCCACACTTTGGGCAGAGATTCTGCAGCTGTGCTCCGCAGGAAGTACAGTATGGTGCTTTTTTCTGCCAAGTCCCGCAGGAGGAACACTGCATTCTCTGACTTTGTACAATGAAGAATGCGGCCAGAGCAATCAGATTCGTGAGCAGTCCAAGAACACCCCAGAGCACTTTGTTCAGACCGACTTTTGACGATGCTTTATAGAGCCATGCTACAACCATCAGCCAATAGCTCACAGCACATGCACAGCAGAGGACAAGAGAAGTGATGCCTACCGCAATTGCCGCTGAAGAAGGCGGTGTGATCAAACTGTTGTCAATGATACTGACCTCTTCCTGATCATGATCATGTTCCCTGTGTTGAGATTCTTTTGTATTGATTTGATTGTTCTCTATAATTTCAGTCTGGCTGTCATGATAATTCTGTATTTCTGCGATCTGCGTCCGGAACATAAATGCATTCAATACACCGCAGAGCAGCAGAACAAGTACAGAAGTAATCAGCAAATGTTTTACTGGTCTGTGAAAGTCAGCACCTTCAATTTTCTCTAATAGTTTTTTCAATCATAGTTCTCCTTTGACATTCACAGATTACAGAAGAGTTTTAAACTGGAGTTTAACTAGCTTTAAACAAAATATAAAAAAACTGTGCACTTCTCAGTACACAGCAACGACCCTATGCTTTGAAACGATATCCAGCTCCCCATACAGTCTCTATATAGCGGGGATTTGAAGGATCCTTTTCAATCTTTTCACGCAGACGGTTGATATGGACGGCAACTGTAGCATTATCTCCCAGTGCATCCTGCCCCCAGATGCGTTCATACAGGTGTTCTCTGCTGAATACAACATCCGGATTCAGCATGAGGAACAGGAGCAGTTCATATTCCTTGTTCTTTAAATCGATTTCTTTTTCATCCACAAACACACGATGCGTGCTGGTATTGATCCTGATATTTCCTAAAGCAATGTCACTCATGATCTCTTTATTGCCTGTCAGCCGCTGATAACGGGCTATATGAGATTTGATTCTGGCTACAAGGACACTCGGAGAAAAAGGTTTCTCGATATAGTCATCGGCTCCGACACCTAGACCGCGTATCTTGTCAATATCCTCCCGCCGGGCAGTAACCATAAGAATTGGAACATCAACTTTTTCCCGCAGCTTCCGGCATACACTGAACCCATCCAGATTTGGCAGCATCAGATCTAAAAGGATGAGATCATAACCTCCCTTCAAACCCTTCTGCAGACCAGTCATGCCATCCGCCGTGATATCTACATCAAATTTTTCTACAGCTAGATAATCACGTTCAATAGATGCAATATCCGGATCATCTTCAATGATCAGTATTTTATTCATTTTCTTTGTCTCCCGGCAGCGTCAAAATGATTTTCAATCCACCGTTCTCTGCATTTTCTGCACGAATCGATCCACCCATGCGGTGAGCAGCCTTCGCCACAATGGCAAGACCGAGCCCGCTTCCTTTGGAGCGGTTGCTGCGGGATTCATCGGTCCGATAGAATTCATCAAAGATCTTAATCAGGGAGTCCTGTGGCACACCCGGGCCATCATCCTGAAAAATAAGTTCCGCATTTTTCCCTTCATTCCTGAGAGTGATCTGCAGAGAAGCCTGATCTTTCACTTTATACTTCAAACTGTTGTCAGCAATATTCAGCAAGATCTGCCGCAGTTCTGC
>Ga0183101_1001451_pt2 | contig 18115 bp, 14 predicted proteins | sample Biomet3_FD_127790 | JGI IMG/M metagenome (GOLD analysis project Ga0183101, IMG submission 127790) | Microbial communities from bioreactor (seeded with sewage sludge) at LBNL, California, USA - Biofuel metagenome 3 | ecosystem: Engineered > Bioreactor > Anaerobic > Unclassified ... | reverse complement strand
TAAAGCTTGGATATAAAGTTTTAAATGATAACGAGCTAGTAAATCTAACAAAAACATCTAGGTATATTGCTGAAATTTGTAATATCACTTTATCAGATGAAGATCCATTTGTAGGAAATTCAGCGTTTGCTCATAAAGGCGGAATGCATATAGATGCAGTAACTAAATCACCAAAGTCATATGAACATATAGAGCCAGAATTGGTAGGGAATAAGAGGCGCTTTTTAGTATCTGAGGTAAGTGGCAAAAGTACAATTTTACAGGAAATACAAAAGATATTTCCTAATATATCTAAGGATGATAAATCAGTTCAAAAGATTACAGATAGATTGAAAGAACTAGAATATGATGGGTATCAGTTTGAAGGAGCAGAAGGAACAGTTGAATTAGTTATAAGAAAAATTATTGGAAAGTACAAACCGTTCTTTAAATTGAATCATTTTAAGATCATTGGTGAACAACCCTATGGATCAGAGGAGTTCTCATCAACAGCAGTAATAAACATTACAGTTGATGGACAAAATGAGATGACAGCAGCAGAAGGCGAAGGACCAGTGAATGCTTTAGATAAGGCTATTAGGAAAGCACTAGAAGTTTTTTATCCAGAATTAAAACAGGCAAGATTAGTGGATTATAAAGTTAGAGTTTTGGATTCAGAAAGTGCAACTGAGGCAAAGGTAAGAGTATTAATTGAATCAACAGATGGGATTGAAAGTTGGAGTACTGTTGGGGTATCTCGGGATGTAATTCAAGCTAGTTGGATAGCTCTAGTAGATTCAATAGAATATAAATTAATAAAAGATATTGAAAGAAAAGTAAAAGCATATTTTTAAGGGGGATTAAAACATGGGAATGACAATGACTCAAAAAATCTTAGCAGCTCATGCGGGATTGGAAGCTGTAAAAGCTGGACAATTAATTGAAGCAAATCTTGATTTAGTATTAGGAAATGATATTACAACACCAGTTGCTGTAAATGAATTTAAGAAGTTTGGAACAGATAAAGTATTTAGTAAAAGCCAAATTGCTATAGTACCAGATCACTTTACTCCTAACAAAGACATAAAGGCAGCAGAACAAGTTAAATATATTAGAGAATTTGCTCAAAATATGGAGATAGAAAATTTCTTTGAAGTAGGAGAAATGGGAATTGAACATTGCTTACTTCCTGAAAAAGGTCTAGTAGTTGCTGGAGATGTTGTTATAGGAGCTGATTCACACACATGTACTTATGGAGCACTTGGGGCTTTTTCAACAGGAATAGGATCAACTGATATGGCAGCTGGTATGGCTACAGGAAAGTGTTGGTTTAAGGTTCCATCTGCTTTAAAATTCGTACTTAAGAATAAACCAGCAAAATGGATAAGTGGTAAGGATATAATCTTACACATAATCGGAATGATTGGTGTTGACGGTGCTCTATATAAATCAATGGAATTTGTAGGTGATGGCTTACAATATCTTTCAATGGATGATAGATTTACAATGGCAAATATGGCAATAGAGGCTGGTGGAAAGAATGGAATTTTCCCAGTTGATGATAAAACAGAAGAATATTTAAAAGATCATGCTTCTAGGGAATGGAAGGTTTATGAAGCTGACGAAGATGCAGAATATGATAAAGTATTTGAAATTGATTTAAGTGAATTAAGACCAACAGTTTCATTTCCTCATTTACCAGACAATACAAGAACAATTGATAATACTGGAGATGTAGTTATTGATCAGGTTGTAATTGGATCATGCACAAATGGTAGGATTTCAGATTTAAGAATAGCTAGAGATATCTTAAAAGGAAAGAAAGTTAAAAAGGGTATCAGATGTATAGTTATCCCTGGAACTCAAAAAATTTATTTACAAGCAATAAAAGAAGGAATAGTTACTGACTTGGTAGAGGCTGGAGCTGCATTTTCAACACCGACTTGTGGACCATGTTTAGGTGGACATATGGGAATTTTAGCTAAAGGTGAAAGATGTGTATCGACAACAAATAGAAATTTTGTAGGAAGAATGGGGCATGTTGAGTCAGAAGTATATCTAGCAAGTCCAGCAGTGGCAGCAGCGTCTGCTTTAACTGGAAAAATAACTGATCCTGAATTAGTGTAGGAGGTATTTAGTAATGAGCGTAAAAGGTAAAGTATTCAAATATGGTGATAATGTAGATACAGACGTAATAATTCCAGCAAGATATTTAAACACTTCGGATGCTAAAGAACTTGCTGCACATTGTATGGAAGATATAGATGTGGATTTCGTTAAAAATGTAAAGAGTGGAGATATAATTGTTGCAAATAAAAATTTTGGATGTGGTTCTTCAAGAGAACATGCACCTTTAGCAATTAAAACAGCAGGGGTTAGCTGCGTTATTGCATCAACTTTCGCAAGAATATTTTATAGAAATGCAATCAATATTGGGTTACCAATTTTAGAATGTGATGAAGCTGTAAAAAATATTGATGCAGGAGATGAATTAGAAGTTGATTTCTCAACAGGTCTTATTAAAAATTTAACTAAGAGCCAAGAGTATCAAGGGGAAGCATTCCCTGAATTTATGCAAAAAATCATCGATAATGATGGATTGATTGGATATATAAGAAATAGATAGAGAAACTGATTATTAAAAGAAGAATCAAATTAAACTAATATATTTTCTTAAGAGAAGGATACTAATAACTAGAATTAATAATTAAATTTTGATTAAAAAGCAATAAGAAATAGGCAATTATAAGAGGGGGATTATCATAATGAAATGTAATATAGCTGTAATACCAGGGGATGGAATTGGCCCAGAAGTGATAGATGAAACAATAAAGGTTTTAAAAGTTATTGGAGATAAATTTGGGCATAGATTTGAATATGAATATGTATTAGCAGGTGGATGCGCTATTGATAAAGAAGGAACTCCGCTTCCAGAAGCAACTTTAGAAGCATGTAAAAAAAGTGATGCAGTTCTACTCGGAGCTGTTGGAGGCCCTAAGTGGGATGATCCTACTGCTAAAATAAGACCAGAGCAAGCACTACTAGGATTAAGGGGTGCATTAAATCTTTATTGTAATTTAAGACCAGCAGTACTATATGCTCCACTAAAAAATGAATCACCACTTAAAGATAGCATTGTTAAAGATGGGATAGATATCTGCATAGTTAGAGAATTAACAGGTGGAATTTACTTTGGAGAAAGAGGATTGGAAGAAGTAGATGGAGTAAAGAGTGCTTATGACACTGAAAGATATAATGTAAATGAAATAACTAGAATTGCTAAAATAGGATTTGAAACAGCAATGAAAAGAAATAAGAAACTTACAAGTGTAGATAAAGCTAACATATTAGAAAGTTCTAGACTTTGGAGAAGTGTAGTTAACGAGATGGCTAAGGATTACCCAGAAGTTGAAGTAAATCATTTGTATGTTGATAATACTGCTATGCAGTTAGTAAAAGATCCAAATCAATTTGATGTAATTGTAACTTCAAATATATTTGGAGACATATTATCAGATGAAGCAAGTATGGTTACAGGTTCAATAGGTATGTTACCTTCAGCATCGCTTGGGGAAGGAACTCTTGGAATGTATGAACCAATTCATGGAAGTGCTCCTGATATCGCAGGACAAGGAATTGCTAATCCGTTAGCAACTATTCTTTCAGCAGCAATGATGCTTAGGTATAGTTTTTCATTGGAGGAAGAAGCAAAATCTATTGAAAATGCAGTTTTAGCAGTTCTTGAAGATGGATATAGAACTGGAGATATAATGACTGAAGGTAAGAAGAAAGTTGGAACAATTGAAATGGGAAATCTAGTTCGCGAGAAATTAGAGGCAACAAAATAGAATCTAAATCAATTTATACATTGCTAGTTATCAAACAGAGATCATTTTATAAGCAAAGGAGTGAATAAAATGTTATTGACGGGGGCTGAAATATTAATAAAGTCATTGCTTGATGAAGGGGTAGAGACTATATTTGGATATCCAGGTGGGGCGGTATTAAATATATATGATGAGTTATACAAATATAAGGATAAAATTCGTCATGTTCTTACTTGTCATGAGCAGGGAGCATCACATGCGGCTGATGGATATGCAAGGGCCACTGGAAAAGTTGGAGTTTGTCTTGCAACTTCAGGACCTGGAGCTACCAACTTAGTAACAGGTATTGCCACTGCATATATGGATTCAATTCCAATGGTTGCTATTACGGGAAATGTGGCAAAGCCATTACTTGGAAAGGATAGTTTTCAAGAGGTTGATATAACTGGAATTACAATGCCTATAACAAAACATAATTATATTGTAAGGGATATTAATGAACTTCAGGATATAATAAGGGAAGCTTTTTATATAGCTAAGGAGGGTAGACCAGGCCCGGTATTAATAGATATTCCAAAAGATATTACTGCTGAAAAAACTCAATATAATAAAATAATTCCTAAAGAAATAGTTAGAAAATCAGAGCATATTACAGAAAAATCATTACAGGAAGCTGTTGAGTTAATAAATCAAAGCAAGAGACCTCTTATATATGCAGGCGGAGGTATAGGTATATCTGGAGCAACATCTGAATTAACAAAATTTGCAGAAAAGATCAATTGTCCTGTATCAACATCTCTTATGTGTATGGCAGAGTTTCCAAATGATCATGAATTATATACTGGTATGATCGGAATGCATGGAACAAAAGCATCAAATATTGCTGCAACTAAATGTGATTTATTAATAACTCTTGGAGCTAGATTTAGTGATAGAGTTATAAGCAATCAAAATCATATAAAAAATGCAAAGATTTTACAAATAGATGTTGATCCAGCAGAAATAAATAAAAATATAAAAGTTGATACATGTATCGTTGGAGATTTAAAGGTAGCACTGAATCAATTAATACCAATAATTGAGGAAAAGAAAAATGACGAATGGTTGAATACCATAAATAATTTAAAAGAGAATAATAAATTAGTGACATACTGTGATTTGACTCCGGAGTTGTTCTTTGATAGGTTGAATAAATTAAATGACGGAAGTTTTATAATTTCTACTGAAGTTGGGCAACATCAAATGTGGACTGCTCAATATTTCAATTTTAAAAGTGAAAGAACATTTATAACATCAGGTGGGCTTGGAACTATGGGATATGGCCTTGGAGCAGCAATTGGAGCTCAGATAGGCAGACTTGATAAAAGAGTATTTAACATTGCAGGAGATGGAAGCTTTGGAATGAACTGCAATGAATTAGTTACTGCTGTTAAAAACAATCTTCCATTAATTCAAGTTATTATGAATAATAATTGTTTAGGAATGGTAAGGCAATGGCAAGATTTCTTCTACGAAGGAAGATATTCTGAGACAACCTTAGATAGACCTACAGATTATGTTAAGCTTGCTGAAGCTTTTGGAGCTAAAGCATTTAGAATAACTCAAGTAGATGAAATAGACGATATACTTAGAAAAGCTCTGGATTCAGAAGGTCCAGTTCTTATAGATTATCTAATAAACAGTGATAAAAAAGTTTTTCCTATGGTTGCACCTGGTGCGCCAATTAACCAAATAATAAGTGAAGAAGATATTAATATTAACTAGGAGGTCATTAAAATGCCAAAAATGTATTATGAAAAAGACACAGATTTAAATTTATTAAGAGGAAAGAAAGTTGCTATAATAGGATATGGTAGCCAAGGGCATGCACATGCGTTAAATCTTCATGAAAGTGGAGTAGATGTTGTTGTTGGATTGTATAACGGAAGTAAATCTTGGGCTAAAGCAGAAGCAGCAGGATTACAAGTTGCAACTGTTGCAGATGCAGCAAAAGCAGCAGATTTAATAATGATTTTATTACCAGATGAAAAACAAGCAAAAATATATAATGAAGAAATAGCTCCTAATTTAGAAGAAGGAAACGCATTAGTATTTGCTCATGGATTCAACATACACTTTGGACAAATTAAACCACCATCATTTGTTGATGTATTCATGGTTGCACCTAAAGGTCCGGGGCATTTAGTAAGAAGAACATATACAGAAGGTGCTGGAGTACCTTGCTTAATAGCAATACATCAAGATGCATCTGAAAAAGCAAAACAATATGCTTTAGCATATGCAAATGGAATTGGTGGAGCAAGAGCTGGTGTTCTTGAAACTACTTTTAAAGATGAAACAGAAACAGATCTTTTCGGAGAGCAAGCAGTACTTTGTGGTGGTGTTTCAGAACTTATCAAAGCTGGATTTGAAACTTTAGTAGAAGCAGGATATGCTCCAGAAAATGCTTACTTTGAATGTATGCATGAAATGAAATTAATTGTTGATTTATTATATCAAGGTGGATTAAGCATGATGAGATACTCAATTTCAGATACTGCTGAATACGGGGATTACCAAATTGGTAAAAGAATAATAACTGATGAGACTAAGAAGGAAATGAAGAAAGTTCTTACTGAAATTCAAGATGGAACATTTGCTAAGAACTGGTTGTTAGAAAATGCAACTAATAGACCAGGATTTAATGCAAGAAGAAGAATGGAAGCAGAGCATCCAATCGAAAAGGTTGGTAAGGAACTAAGAGGTATGATGAGCTGGATTGATACAGCAAAGGTAGATTAATATTTAAAGTTTTTAGAAGACGAGATTCGTAGATGATCGTCTTCTTTTTTGATATAATTTTATTAGCGAAGATTTTGAATTTTATTAACATGTTAAATTATAGATCAAGAGTTGAGGTAATATATGAATTATGTATATATTGTAGAATGTTCAGATAGAACACTTTATACAGGGTGGACAAATAACTTAGACAAAAGAATTCAAATGCATTCAAAAGGATGTGGAGCAAAATATACGAAGGGTAGGGGACCTGTTAAATTAGTATATCATGAAGTATTTGAAAATAAAAAAGATGCAATGAAAAGAGAGTACCAGATAAAAAAACTAACAAGAAAAGATAAGCTAATATTAATCAGTATTTATAATGGTAAAAGTAAATATAAATAAAATAAAAAAATCATGCAACCGTTTTTATAAAATGGCCTATAATTGAGTAAATCTTAATAAAACATAGAAAAGTTATTAAATTTAATCGAAAACAAAGGAAAATATAGGTTGTAAAAGTTTTCTTTGGTTGATATACTTATATCATTAAGAAGTAGATTTACTTCAGAAAAGGTTAACAAATGGAGTCTGGATAGCTTAATACGCTAAAAAGACTAAATTTTTTTAAAGATTTCGCAAACGATTGCGAAGATGGCAATTGATTAACATTATATATCTAAATTGACTTCTAGATATGTGTTATATAAATAAATGCTTAGTATTTTTGAAAGTTATTCAGGATGCTAAACAAAATTTTAATGGAGGGGTATTTAAATGAAAACAAAACAAATATTATCAACAATTTTAGCTTCTACATTATTGGCTGGGACTATGGTTGGATGCGGAAGCTCATCGGGAGCAAGTTCGCAAAGTTCAAGTGATTCTGGAAGCGGAAAAACAATTAAAGTATATCAACTAAAGGTTGAAATTAATGATGCACTTCAAGAACTTGCTAAAAAATATGAAAAGGAAAAAGGCGTAAAAGTTGAAGTTACTTCAGTTGGTGGAGGTGCTGATTACGGTGCATCATTAAAGGCAGAATTTCAAAAAGGTACTGAGCCAGACATATTTATGATTCAAGGTGCTGGAGATTATGAAACTTGGAAACATAAAATTGATGATTTAAGCGATCAAGGTTGGGTTAAGAATGCTGTTAAAGGTACATTAGATACGGTGACTATTGATGGAAAAGTGTATGGAATGCCAGCAGCAACAGAAGGTTATGGATTATTATACAATAAAGATATTTTGGACAAGGCTGGTATCGATCCCAAGTCTCTAGATTCTTTTGACAAATTAAAAGCAGCGTTTGAAACACTAGATAGTAAAAAGGCAGAATTAGGTCTTGATAATGTTGTTTCTTATACAACAAAAGAATTTTGGGTTACCGGTAATCATACATTTAATATACCGTTAGCAACTCAAGATAATCCAGCTCAATTTACAAAGGATTATCTTGCAGGTAAAGCGGATATAGTTAATAATAAACAATTTAATGATTGGATGAACTTAGTTGAATTACTTTGTAAATATGGTGGAGGAAAAAGTCTAGATACTATAGATTATAGTACTCAAGTTGGTAACTTTGCACTTGGAAAAACTGCATTTTTACATCAAGGTAACTGGGTTGCTGGAGATTTACAAAAGCTAGAAGATCCAAATAAGAAGTTCCATATGGGATTTGCACCACTTGCAATTAATAATGATCCCAAAATGAGCGGGTCTATTCCAGTAGGTGTTCCAATGTATTGGGTAGTAAATAAAGATTCTAAAATTAATAAAGAAGCTAAAGAATTCTTAGATTGGATGGTTACAAGTCAAACAGGTCAAGAGGCATTAGTTAAGGATATGAATATGATTCCAGCATTTACAAACTTCACAGTTGAAAGTGATAATGAATTAAATAAATCAATTTCTGAATATAACAAAGAAGGAAAGACTCTCCCTTGGGCATTCACTAATCTACCAGATGGATTTAACAAGAATAGCTTAGCGCCTTTATTCTCTAAATTTATTAATACTGATATGGGGCCACAAGCAAAGAAAGATATGTTACAAGGAATTCAGGATGCTACAAAAGCTAAATAATATTAGATAAGATTTATTCATGAGGGGATTAATACCTCCTCATGAATTTTGTATAAATATTTTAAATTATAAGATAGCGCTAAATATTATTAGGAAAGGAGTAAGTGTATGAGCAAGAAATCACGAGATATTAAAGATTTTTGGATTTTTGTCGGACCAGCATTATTTGCTATGACAATGGTTGTAATAATTCCGTTTATAATAGGTATATATTATACATTTACAAATTGGAATGGTGCTAATCCTCATTATGATTTTGTTGGAATAAAAAATTATACAGGAATCTTTAAAGATGTACAATTTATATATTCTCTAAAGATAACAGTATTATATACAATTGCGAGTGTAATAACTATAAATATAATAGGGTTTGGACTAGCATATATAGTAACTAGAAAATTAAAAACTAGTAGTTTCTTAAGAACCGGATTCTTTATGCCAAACTTAATAGGAGGATTAATTTTAGGTTTTATATGGCAATTTATGTTTAATTCAGTATTTACAGGAGTTGGTAAAGCATTGGGAAGTGCAACACTTTCAACATCACTTTTACAAGCTCCAACTACGGCAATGCTAGCAATGTTGATAGTTTCGACATGGCAATATGCTGGATATATAATGGTTATTTATGTGGCAGCCCTTGAAAATGTTCCAACTGACTTAATAGAAGCAGCGCATATTGATGGAGCTAATGGGTGGCATACATTTAAAAATATAACAATACCTATGGTTAGACAAGCAGTCACAATTTGCTTATTCTTAACTTTAGCAAATTCATTTAAGTTATTTGATTTAAATTTTTCACTTACACCAATGAAAACTACTGAAATGTTAGCATTAAATATTTACAATGAAGCTTTTATTGTGAACAATATGGGAATAGGACAAGCAAAAGCTATTATATTCTTTGTACTAGTAACTACTATTTCTTTAACTCAAGTTTACTTTAATAAGAAAAAGGAGGTAGAGGTATAATGGAGCCAAGTAAAGTTGTTAATAATATAGAAAAAGTTAAAGCAAATAAAAAGCTGAAGACACTAGATAGTTATACTGGTAGATTAAAACTATTAGAAGTATTTTCATGGTTACTATTGATAGCATATATGACACCATTTTACTTGATGCTTATAAATTCATTTAAGACAAGAAGAGAGATCTTTTCAAACACAACTGGTCTTCCTGACACATGGAATTTTCAGAATTATTTAGATGCTATGAAAAAAATGAGTGTAATAAGTTCATTTACAAATTCTATGATAATAACTATAGGAAGTGTGGTACTAATAATTCTTTTTTCATCAATGGCTTCATGGATGTTAGTAAGGGATCAGTCAAGAAAGAGTAAGATAATATTTTATATATTTACTTCAGGGATGATCGTTCCATTTCAAGCAGTAATGATACCACTTGTAAAATGGATGGCAAAAATTCAATTCGGACCATTTCAAATGCTAGGAACACACTATGGACTCATATTCATGTACATAGGGTTTGGCGTTAGTATGAGCATATTTTTATATCATGGCTTTATTAAAGGAGTTCCAAAAGAAGTTGAAGAAGCCGCAACCATAGATGGATGCAGCAAATGGCAAACATATGTGAAAATTATATTACCATTATTGAAGCCAATTACTGTTACAGTCGCAGTTTTAAATAGTATATGGATATGGAATGACTTCTTACTTCCGTTTTTAACTATAAATGGAAGAATAAATACTATACCATTAGCCATGAACAATTTCTTCGGAGCATTCTCAAAGCAATGGGAATTAGCAATGGCAGCGTTAATTTTAGCAATAATTCCAATAATCATATTCTATTTCTTTGTTCAAAAGCATATTATTGCAGGTATTGTTCAAGGATCTATAAAATAGTTATTAATAAAGAGTTGAGAATAACTTAAAGGTATAGAGGTATCTTAGGTAAGGTTTTTTAATCAAAGTTCAACTTTTGCTAGTTAAAGTATTTACTGAAAGTAAGACAATATAATTTAAATTTTAATTAGGAAACCTAAAAAATTAAAATGCTTTTGAGATAACCTTTTAGTCTTTAGCTACTATATTTTATTAGTTCAATTTAATATGATTTCTCATGCAAGCGGTTGCTTAAGGCATAAGAAGAATAGAGATTGGTTATAAAAATAAATTTTAAACAAAAGGTGGAAATTAGGAGGAAGATATGAATAGAAGTAGTGGTATAATAATGCACATTGCTTCTCTGCCAGGAAAGTATGGAATAGGGACATTTGGTAAAGAAGCATATAAGTTTGGAGATTTTCTAAAAAAGGCTGGTCAGAAATATTGGCAGATATTACCGGTTGGGCCTACAAGTTTTGGAGATTCACCATATCAATCTTTCTCGGCATTTGCTGGGAATCCATATTTTATAGATTTTGATATTTTAAGACAGGATGGACTTTTAGATGCAAGTGATTATTATTCAGTGAACTTTGGAGAAAATTCAGAGGATATAGATTATGGTTTGATTTTTAAAGAAAAATTAAGAGTATTAAGAATAGCATATGAAAAATTTAAATTAAATCAAGATGAAGATTTAATTAAATTTCAAGAGGCTGAATCCTATTGGCTTGATGATTATGCATTATATATGTCAGTAAAAAAACATTTTGATTTAAAGAGCTGGCACGAATGGGATGAGGACATTAGGTTAAGAGAAACAGAAGCAATAGATAGGTATAAAAGCTTATTAGAAGATGAAATAGGGCTTTGGAAGTTTTTGCAGTATGAGTTCCATAAACAATGGAGAAATCTAAAAGCCTATGTTAATAATTTGGGAATTGAAATAATAGGAGACATGCCTATATATGTAGCAGAGGACAGTGCTGATGTATGGGGAAATCCCGAAGCATTCTTACTTAATAAAAAAACACTGAAACCATTAAAAATTGCTGGGTGTCCTCCGGATATATTTGCTGATACAGGACAGCTATGGGGAAATCCAATCTATGATTGGAGCTATATGGAGAAAACGAATTATAAATGGTGGGTTGATCGTATAAGACAAAGTTTGAACTTATATGATGTACTTAGAATAGATCATTTTAAAGGATTTGAATCATATTGGTCAATTCCTTATGGAGATCTAACAGCAGAAAATGGTGAATGGGTTAAAGGCCCTGGAATAAAAGTTTTCAATGCAATTAAAGATGAGCTTGGCGATGTTAATATAATTGCAGAAGATCTAGGTACACTAACTGAAGAAACAATAAAGCTTAGAAATGACACTGGGTTCCCAGGAATGAAAATATTGACATTTGGGTTTGATACAGATAGCTCAAATCCTTTTTTACCTCATAATTACGAAAAGAATTTTATAGTTTATACTGGTACCCATGATAATGATACTGTAAGAGGATGGATTGAAACAACAGCACCTAAAGGGGAAGTTCAAAGAGCGATAGAGTATTTAGGTCTAAATAAAGAAGAGGGGTATAACTGGGGATTTATTAGGGGAGCTTGGAGTAGTATTGCGAATATTTCTATAGCACAAATGCAAGATTTCTTGAATCTAGGCAATGAAGCTAGAATTAATTTACCTTCAACATTGGGGAAGAATTGGCGCTGGAGAGTAAAAAAAGGTGTATTGACAGATCAGTTGGCAGAAAAAATTCATCAGATTACTAGAACTTATGGAAGGTGTGATAATTAGCAGGTACTATAGTAAAAGTAAAGGATAGTGATAATTTATATGAAAAATAATCTCTGCAATAATATATACTCATTAATTATGGTGGAGATTAGCTACATATCTATTTGCTAATTAGAGGTGTGCCTCAGTCTATACTTCATAGTAATAGAAAGAGAGATTATTTGATTGTTGTTTAATAAAACCATATATATGGTAATTGTAACATCATTTTAAGTATGTTAATATTAAAATTATTAGAGGAAAATAGTTATAAAGCATGACATAGATAAGTTTTTACTGTCATTAAGTGATTATTCCTAAAAAGATAGTATATTAGAATGTGACTTAGATGTTTTTATGTTAATAAACTTTATGAGTGATTTATTATTGAGAATAGGAGTAAGTTATGAAAGTTACAATAAAGGAAGTAGCAAGAGAAGCGAATGTATCTCCATCAACTGTATCGAGAGTTATATCAGATAGTTCGCAGATAAGTGAAGAGACTAAGGAAAGAGTTAGAGATGCGATAAAAAGATTGAAATACAAGCCAAATGCAATAGCTAGGAGTCTTGCAAATAGGAAAAGTAGAATATTAGGTGTGGTTTTACCTAATGAAGCTCAAGATTTGATAACTAACACGTTTTTTATTCAAGCTATGAAGGGAATGAGCAAATATGCTCAAAATAAAAAGTATTATATTACATATGCATTTAGCGAGGATGAAAAAGCTGAATTAGAATATATAAATAATTTCATAACAAGTAACTTAGTTGATGGAATATGCTTATTACGTGCAAGAACTGATGATAGAAGTATTAAATACCTTAAAGAAACACAATTTCCATTCGTAGTAATAGGAAGGCCAGAAGAATCAGAAAATTTACTGTGGGTTGACAATGATAATTTTCAGGCGACTTACAATTTAGTAAATGAACTTGTAAAAAAGGGACATAAATGCATTTCTTTTCTAGGGGCAAAGAAAGACTGGAATGTTACAAAAGATAGATTTAAAGGATTCAAAGTTGCGTGCGAAATTAATGGCATTTCAATACAGGATAAAAATTTCGTAATTATGGATGATTTTAATGAACAAGAAGGAATAAACGGAACAATTAAATTGCTAGAAAACATTACTCCTACAGCAATTATAGCAGAAGATGATGTATTAGCATTTGGGATACTTAAGGTACTTAATGAGAGAAAAATTAAAAATATAGATGTGGTAGGATTTAATAATAGTCCATTAGCGGAGCTCCAAATACCACCATTATCATCAGTTGATATTAATTCTGAAGAATTAGGGTATCATGCTACAAAAATTTTAATAGATTTTTTAGAAAATGATTATACATCGATAAATCACTATATTATAGATACTAAGCTAGTAAAAAGAGAATCATTTAAGTAACAAAATATGAAATTTAAATTTAGAATATGTTCATATGATTGAAGGTAATTGATGCTAGGTGAAACCTTACTAACACTTCTTGATTTTTATTAAGTATTAGAAATATATTTCAGATAAAGGAATTCCTTAACAAACAGTTATTGTTTGCAATTAGGGGGAATTCTTTTATTCTTATTTACATAATTACTGGTAATATTATTGTAGATTAGAAACAAACAATAATTGATATCTTTGTTAACGTTTAACTCAATGCAATAGTAATTTACAAGACATAAGATATTGGTTTTAGTTAAAATTACTTTAGTAAAGGAGAGGTTACGATGGAGGAAAAAGGTATATTATTAAAGAGACGTAATATGCATAGTCTTAAGAGTAAGGTATTGTTAAGTTATGTTATAGTTTTAAGTTTTATGTTTTCTATTGCAACTATATGCTTATATCAAATGAAAAATATTATAAATGAACTAGGAGTAACACAAAATATAATAAATAATGCAGCGGTACAAACTGTAACTAAACAAAATATGAGGGCATCGATTGTAGAAATGCAAAACTCAATAAATAAATTTACGAATATAGCAGGTATAATATCTATCATTGGCGTTGTAGTAACTATAATTCTATCCATAGGAATAATGAGAGGAATACTTAAGCCCCTAAAGGATTTAAGTAAACTTTCACATTCGTTAAAAGAAGGAGATTTAACTGCTAAGATTGAAGGGAATTATGATAGAGAAATTGGAGATGTTATAGAAAGCTTAAATGGGGCTATTAATGTAAACAGAGATATGGTTGGAGATATACATTCATATTCAAGGTTATTAACAGAATCAAGTGAAAAACTAGATAAAATAGTAAGTAATATAAATCAAAGAATAGTGGAAGTTAATTCATCTACTAAATCAATATCGAGTGAAGTTGAACAATTAAGTGAGATTTCTCAAATTGTTAATAAATCAACATTTGATATAAAAACAGTGGTTTCAGGATTAAATCAAATAGCTATAAAAGATAGTAAGTCAGCAGAAGTAATAAGATGCAAGGCTGTTAAAGTTAAAGAAAAAGGAGAAAGAGCGGCTCAGAAAGCAAGGGAAATCTGCGAAGAAAAGATTTATACTATTACAAATGCGATTGATCAAGGAAAGGTAGTTAGAGATATAAAGATAATGGCAGATGTAATAGCGAGCGTATCAGAGCAAACAAACCTATTAGCACTTAATGCATCTATAGAGGCCGCAAGAGCTGGAAATCAAGGGAAAGGCTTTGCTGTGGTTGCTGACGAGATAATGAAACTTGCAGAACAAAGCAAAGAAACTGTTAACGAAATAAAAGATGTTATTAATGAAGTCCAAGAAGCATTCAATAATCTGAGTAATTATAGCAAGGACTTACTGACTTTTTTAGAGAATGATGTTTATAGTGATTATGATTTACTGATTCAGACTGCAACAAGTTATGAAAGTGATTCTGAATTGATTACTAAGATGGCAGAAGAAGTCAAAAATACAAGTGTAACAATTCAAAAGATCATAATGGAGATAACAAGGGGAATTAATGTAGTTAGTGTAAATTCAATGGAAGCAGCTAACAAGTCACAGGATATACAAAAGAATGTGAATGGAGTAACCAACCAAGTGCAAGTTATTGTTAATGCCATAAGGGAACAAATGAAAATAGCAGAAGAACTTAAATCTGTGATTAATATATATAAAATATAGAGTCAAAATGTATAATATGTTAGTATTTGTATAAAGATAACTCAAAACTAAAAAGTTAGGGGCCTATATATGAATGATAAAAACTCTAGGATCAGCCATGGAGAAACATACATAAGAGATAAGAAGAAAAATAATTATTTAAAATATATAACTTTTATATTGGTAACTATATTAGTCTTAACTAGTTCATTAATTTATTTAAAGTATAGAGAAGGATTAAGCGATAAAAAAAATACAGCCAACGATAAAGTAAATGGAGAAACTGATAAGTCAATTGATGATGACAAGTATAAAACTAATCAACTCAAAGAACCAATAAAGAAAACGATTGTTATTTCTTTCGCAGGGGACTTCACTTTAGGGACTGATACTAAATTTCCTTATGATGGTAGTCTACCAGCAGCGTTTATAGGTAGTGGAAAGAATTACTCTTATTTCATGCAAAATGTATCGAGCATATTTAGTAAAGATGACTATACATTAGTGAATTTAGAAACTACATTTACAGATTCCAAAGATAAAGCACATAAAGATGGAGAAGTATTTTATAATTTTAAAGGACCTAAGGAATACGTTAATATTCTTACTAACGGATCAATAGAAGGTGTTACGATAGCAAATAATCATATTTATGATTATGGAAAGCAAGGGATAAATGATACGATTAATACTTTAAAAGAAAAGAATATTGATATATGTGGTGAAGGATATAAAATATTAAAGGATATTCAAGGAATAAAATTTGGATTTTTAGGGTATACAGGTTGGGAATATTCTAATAATTTAAAATCTAAAATAATAAGCGATATTAGTGAGTTAAGAAAGCAGGGAGCAGAAGTTGTTATTCCATACTTTCATTGGGGAGTAGAGAGAAAATATGAGCCAGATGATGTTCAAAAAAGTTTAGCTAGATTTTCTATAGATAATGGGGCTGATGCGGTTATTGGTTCTCATCCACATGTAATTGAAAGTATGGAAAACTATAAGGGGAAATTTATAGCATATTCTATGGGAAACTTTTGTTTTGGAGGAAATTCTAATCCATCAGATAAAAGAACGCTTATACTTCAAATTAAAGTTAATATTGAAGATGATAAATTATCTAGTCTTGAGTATAAAGTAATTCCAGCAATGATCTCTTCAAGAAATGATAAAAATGATTATATTCCAACTTTAGCAGGTGGTGAGAATAGGACTGAAATATTAGGGGAATTAAATGAATTATCGCCGACGCTAAATGGAAATATTAAAGATGAGTTTTTTAAAATTAAATAGAATTTTATTGATATTAAATATAGAAGGCTGCTTTGAAATAATTACTTCAAAGCAGCCTTTATGTTAAGTGGAATTGTTCACAATATATCTTTAGCCATATTATTGTTACAGAATTGAAAGGTAAATGTAAGGTTTATCAATATAAGAATAATTAAACTTAGGTTATTATATAAGTGATATGACAGGAACTGATTTATATTGAGATTTTATTTAAGGAAAAATTAATGTTTTATTAAGGGTTATGTTAAAGCATTAGTGATATACTGATGAATATTAGATTAATAAAGTTACATAAATTCAATATAATGGAAGATTATAAGGGTAGTGTAAGGATTAATGATGCTTAAAGAGTAACATATATATGACAATGTTAGTTAATTACTATTACATGGATAAAAAGGCTGTTAAGAATAGGGGGAAGTTTTAAAAATGCCGAAATTAGATGTGAAAAAGTTAAAACCTAAGGGCATAAGTCTTAAAGGGATGAAACTAAAAAAGAAGCCAAGCAAAAAAGTAATATTAATATGTACAATATTTATAATAGTTGGAGCTATTATAATAGGAAAGTTTGTTATGCCCAAGTCAGCTCCGCAAGTAAAGTGTACAGTTCTTTCTAAGGGGAAGATTGTAAATAGTGTTAATGTTTTGGGAGAAATAAAAAGTAAAGAATCGACTAACATATACAGTACTTTAAACAATCCAGTCCAAGAGGTAAAAGTAAAAGAGGGAGATAAGGTTAAAGTTGGAGATGTTCTAGCGGTACTAGATTCAAATGGGTTAGAAAAAGATATTGAACAGGCTACAGCTACAGCAGATGCAACTGAAGCCAATGCTAAGACACAGCTTGATTCAGCTCAAAAGGAATATAATGATGAATTGAATTTATATAATAGCAATTCAAATGCAGATATTAAAAATGCAGAAGAAACACTAAGTTTAGCACAAATTACTCTTGATGATAAAGCGAAAATATATGATAAGAATAAAGCTTTATTTAGCGCTCAAGCAATTTCTGAGAGCGACTTAAATAAGATAAAGATAGATTATGACACTGCTAAATCAGACTATGAGAAGGCTGTAACAGCTCTTGAAAATGCTAAGGTTAAAGTTGACCAAGCTCTTAATAAAGCTAAAAGTGACTATGAAACAGCACAAACAAACTATAATAATAAAAGTCAGAGAATTGCGATTGAGAAGCAAAAACAGCAGCTAGATGATTGTACTATTAAGGCTACAAGTGATGGGATAGTTACAAATGTAAATGCTGTTGTTGGAAATTCAGGGAATGGAATTTTATTTCAGATCGAAAATTTAGATAATATAGAAATAACTGTGCCAATTAAGGAAGTCGACATAGCTAATGTTAAAGTAGGACAGAGAGCAGAGATAAAAACAGATGCAACAGG
>Ga0183101_1000847_pt4 | contig 18149 bp, 24 predicted proteins | sample Biomet3_FD_127790 | JGI IMG/M metagenome (GOLD analysis project Ga0183101, IMG submission 127790) | Microbial communities from bioreactor (seeded with sewage sludge) at LBNL, California, USA - Biofuel metagenome 3 | ecosystem: Engineered > Bioreactor > Anaerobic > Unclassified ... | reverse complement strand
TCCAATTCTATAGAACCGCGGGATTCGTCCCGTTCAAAGGAATGTAGCCTTACCGGCTGAACCTTGAGGTGTCAATAACACATGGTAAAATCAATGTATGCATATGTCAGGGAAGCATGGGCAAGACCTGACAAGTCCGACGTAAAAGCACTGCTCTGGGACCGGATGCAGGTATGGCGCCGCGAAGGCAGCGTTGTCCGCATCGAACGCCCGACCCGTATCGACCGCGCCCGCTCGCTCGGCTACAAGGCCAAGCAGGGCATTGCAGTTGTCCGTGTCCAGGTACGCCGCGGCGGCCGCCGTGCATCCCGGTATGTCCGGGCCCGCCGGTCAGCACGCATGGGCAAGAACAAGCTCACTGCAGGCAAGAGCATCCAGCGGATCGCTGAAGAGCGTGCGTCCCGCCGTTACCCGAACATGGAAGTCCTCAACTCCTACTGGGTAGGCCAGGACGGCAAGCTGAAGTACTACGAGGTCATTCTCGTTGACGGTCACCACCCGTCGATCACGAGCGACAAGCAGCTCGCATGGATGGCAAACCCCACCCACCGCGGCCGTGCCGAGCGCGGCAAGACCTCCGCCGGCCGTAAGGGCCGCGGCATGCGGACCCGGGGCAAGGGAACCGAGAAGACCCGCCCGAGCATCCGCTCCAACGCCAACCAGGGCAAATAATCTTATCTTTTTTTATGGCAATGGTATCTCCATGAAGATCACCGATGCCTGTGTTGTCCCGTATCCAGTCGGTGATTCGTCGGTTAGCCGGCTCGCACTCGAAGCACGGTCGCTTGGCTTTGACAGTATCGTAGCCCTCGATGCGCAGGCGCATTCGGTCTGCGGTATCGATGTGATCCCCGGGATCTACGTAAGCGGCGTTCCTGCAAAGGATGTCCAGAACCGGGCAAAGAAGTGCCGGGGCACAGGCACGGTAGTCTCCGTGCAGGTCGGGGATAACGGGTTTATCCGGACCGTTGCGAATACGCGGGGCGTTCACATCCTGCGGGGAATTTATGCAGCCGACAAGCACGCGTTCGACCACGTGACGGCAAAGATTGCAGCCGACAACAACACGGCTGTCGACATCGACCTTGCGCCGGTCATCTTTGGCCGGGGTCACAAGCGGCAGAAAGCGATCCACCGGTACCTGGACGTGATGGTGCTCGAACGCCGGTTCGAATTCCCGCTCACGATCTCAACATCCGCCCGGTCCGTACTCGGGATGCGGGCTGTCCGCGAAATCACGGGATTGTGTTCGCTTTTTGGCATGGACGAGACCGGTGTACAGGCAGCGCTTGCCGGTGTCGCACGGGTAATGGCACCGGAAGAGAATCCCGTGCGGGTGATCTGACATGGCAGTCCGACCGCCGACGCTCCGTGAAAAACGGAGGTACGTGCTCGCCCGGATCGATCCTGACGGCGTGCAGGTCGATCCAAAAGACCTTTATTACGCGATGTACGAGGCTGTGGTTTCGCTTTTTGGCGATCTTGTTGCCGCGGCAATGCAGCCCTCGGTTATCGGGATCGAGAGCGGGTGCGCCCTGTTCCGCTGTCGGCGGGGCACCGAAAGGGAACTGATGATCGCGCTCTCTACGCTCGGCGCCTGTCGGGAGGTCCCGGTTGCCCTCCGGATCCTTGCAGTCTCGGGGACGGTAGAATCCCTCCGCGAACGGATTGCGGCCTTCCAGGAAAAAGTGCATGCTGAACCGGCCTCTGCTGAAGGCCCGTTACCCGGTTATGACGATGCCAGTCCCCTGCCGCCCGGGCCGGAATCTCCTGCCGCGGACGGCGCTGCTCTCACGGAACCGGAATACCAGTTCGGCGGTGCCCCGGTCGCAATCGTGGCCCGGCGCGGGCATAAGGTTGATGTGATTGAAAAGGGATTTAAAAATACACGCCGATTGTATCTGACAACAGAAGATCTGGAGATTTTGCATGCAACCACAATACCAGATGGGATATGACCGGGCAATTACCGTTTTTTCACCGGACGGAAGGCTGTACCAGGTGGAATATGCCCGGGAAGCAGTAAAACGCGGCACGACCGCAGTAGGGATCAAGGCAAAAGACGGGATCGTGCTCATTGTCGACAAGCGCGTCAGCTCCAAGCTGCTCGAAGCGTCCTCGATCGAGAAGATCTTCAAGATCGACGACCACATCGGGGTAGCCTCTTCGGGCCTTGTGGGCGACGCACGTGCCCTTGTCGACCGTGCACGGGTCGAATGCCAGATCAACCGGGTCTCCTACGACGAGCAGATCGAAGTCGAGGCGCTCGCAAAGAAGCTCTGCGACCACATGCAGACCCTCACCCAGTACGGCGGCATCCGCCCGTACGGCACGGCGCTTCTGATTGCCGGAGTCAGCGATGGCGAATGCCGGCTCTTTGAGACCGACCCCTCCGGCACGCTCCTTGAGTACAAGGCAACCGGTATCGGGATCGGCAGGCCGGCGGCAATGAAGGTCTTTGAGGAAGAATACACCCCGGACCTTGCCATCGGCGACGCCATCCTTCTGGGCCTTAAGGCCCTGCACTCGGCAACCGAGGGCAAGTTCGATGCAACCACCGTCGAGATCGGTATCGTCGGAAAGGACGATGCGACATTCAAGAAGATGCCAAAGGAAGAGGTTGCATCGTACGTTGAGAAGTTCAAGCAGTGACCTCGTATGATCTCGTTAGAGAACGCAGTGGTCGCACGGCTCGAAAGCTACGGTGAAAAGTTCGAAGTCCTCGTAGATCCCCACCTTGCCGCCAGGGTGCGGCAGGGCGAGACCTTAAACATGGAAGACGTAGTCGCGGCTCTTGATATCTTCGGGAACTCCTCACGGGGCACCCGCGCATCCGAGGAAGCCCTCATGAAGGTCTTCCACACGACCGATTTTGCAACGGTTGCAAAGAAGATCATCGAGAAGGGCGAGATCCATCTCACCGCCGAGCAGCGCAAGCAGATGACCGAGGAGAAGCGCCGCCAGGTCATCACGTTCATTGCCCGGAATGCGGTCAACCCCCAGACCGGCCACCCGCACCCGCCGCAAAGGATCGAAATGGCCATGGAAGAGGCGCGGGTCAATATCGACCCCTTCAAGCACGTCGACGAGCAGGTCAAGGAGACTATGAAGGCGCTGCGTCCCCTCCTCCCGATACGCTTTGAGGAGCTCCGGCTCGCAATCAGGATCCCTCCCGACTTTGCCGCGCGGGCCTATGGTGACATCGCCTCGGCAAGCACTATGGAGAAAGACGAGTGGCAGAAGGACGGGTCTTGGGTCTGCGTGGTCCGGATCCCGGCCGGCATCCAGGGCGAGTTCTACGATCTCATAAACAAGATTTCCAAAGGCGAAGGACAGGTCAAGGTCCTCAATCAAGTATATTAATTGTGACGACAAATATAGGAAGACCATTTGGTGGATAGTTTATCATGGCAAGCTCGGAAAATTCAGCAAAAGGAAGAGTGACCGGCAGTGCCGGTCGTTTCGGCTGCAGGTACGGACGCTTTGTCAGGAAGCGAGTCGCAGAGATGGAAAAGATCTCCCGTGCGGCCCACCGCTGCCCGAAGTGCGATAATATCTCGGTCCGCCGTGCAGGCACCGGTATCTGGGAATGCCGGAAGTGCGGCTACAAGTTTGCCGGCGGCGCATACCAGCCCGAGACCCCGACCCTCCGTGTAGCGCTCCGCGCCATCGACCGCACGAGCAGCGCTGCCGCAGCAGAGTCGGAAGCAGCCTTAAAAGAGAAGACCCAGTAAGCGGATATCACAATGGCAAGTACCTACAAGTGCGCCCGGTGCAAGCAGAAAGTGGAGATCGACGTTAACGTCCGGTGTCCCTACTGCGGCCACCGCATCCTCTTCAAGGAACGCGGCGCAGCGATAAAAGAGCTCAAGGCCAGGTAATATTGCCGGGGGCTCTCCCGGCCGCTCATTTTTAATATCCCTGTTCTCCTACGTACCGTTACGAAGTGACTGTACCGTGTTTCCCCATACAGCCGAGTTCCGGTTTACGACACCCCATGCGGAACGGATCTACTGCTCGCTTCTCCCGGAGCTTGCCGAGGAGGTAAACCCCCGGTCCAGGACGCACTGCCGGCTGGAAGGGGAAACGCTTGTCCTCGTTGTCGAGGCAGAGGATCTTGCGGCTCTCCGTGCGGCGCTCAACATGTTCCTCCGTCTCGTGAACGTGGCTGACGAGATGCAGGATATAGCCTGATTTTCCCCCGGTTCCTGCGGCAGGGCGTTTTTGGAATCATTTTTATCGGTAGCAGGCGAAATCAGATACGGAAGACGAGATCATGCAGAACATTTCCCCGAAAGTCCAGAACCAGTTTGCGATGCTCCAGCAGATCCAGCAGCAGCTCCAGACGATCCTCCAGCAGAAGACCCAGTACGAGATGGCAGTACGCGAGGCCAAGCGTGCGCAGGAAGAGATCGCCGATGCAACTGACGACACCCCCATGTACATGAGCATCGGGACGATCATGGTCCAGAAGAAGAAGGACTACGTGAACATGAAGCTCACCGAGAAGGTCGAGACCCTCGAACTCCGGGTTAAGTCCCTGGAGAAGCAGGAGAAGATGCTGCAGGGGAAATTCGAGCAGCTCCAGACCCAGATCAAGTCCGCACTCGAGGGCAAGACCGCCCCGAATGCCGCATAACTTTTTTCAGGCTTAAAAAGTGCCTTTTTGGTTTTTCCTTCCTATAATGCCGTTTTTACCAGCCAGCGGACCGCCCTGACCGGGTGGCCGTAGAGGGACGGGAAGTGCATACAGATCTGCTGGCAGTCCCGACAGAACGGCAGGGTGCCTTTTGCCCTGCGGATACGGGTTGCCTGCTCCCCGGACCAGTGAGCGGCGAGGGGCATTTCGGGCGGTATCGAAAGCAGGGAATAGTGGGGGCAGGGCAGGCAGATGCTGCCGTCGGGTTTGAAGGTCATGACCGTCTGTGCCGCAAGGCAGTCGATGGTGTCGTTGAATCCACCGTTTGCCTGCATCCGCTCGAAATCGCTGTCGAACCGGACACACCCGTACTCGTTGTTGAGCCGGGCAAGGGCGTTGAGGGCATCATCTGTATCGGCGATCTTGAGCGCTGCGTAATCGATGGTATCGAACTCTTCCCGGGGTGCCCGCTGGACAAGAGAAAAAAAGACCTTAAGGCCGAGGTTATGGGCGAACTGTGCGGTCTTTTCCGCATGGCAGAATGTGTCCCGGGTAAGGGTGGCAAAGAGGACGGGCGAGAGCCCGGCATCGACAGCCTCGCGGATGTTTCCCGCGATCCGGGCATAGGCCCGGGGGTGGCGCCGGGTCCGGTTGAAGGACTCTTCATCGGCGAGGAAACTGACGGCTGGTGCATCGAGGCGATGGAGCCACTCCGCATTGATGTGGTCGCCGAGCAGGAGACCGTTTGTGACAAGGCCGGTGAAGTAGCCCTGTTCCCTGCACCCCTCGGCAAGGGCGCCGATATCGGAGCGCATGAGCGGTTCTCCCCCGGTAAAGGAGATTACCCGGCAGCCCATGGCATACGCTTCGCGGAGGCGGGAGAGCATCTGCCCGGCAGGGGCTTCGTTTTGCACCGCGTTAAACGAGGGGATATTGCAGAATTCACAGCGGAGATTGCACCGCAGGGTCACTTCACAGGAGACAAAATACGGGCGGGTCTCCCGTGACATCCCCAGAGTGAACCTGAGGGCGTCGGGTAAAAGTCTGACGTCGTGGAGGTTCATTCGCAGCTCATAGGAAAACGAGGGAAAAATAAAAAAATGTTCCGAAATGAGCTCGACGGTACACCGGCGCTAAAAAAGGAGAAATTAATCCCTGCTTGTGAGGTTGATCGCGTTCACGAGTGCATCGACCGAGGCGAGCACGATATCGTCCCCGCTCCCGCTCGCATCATACACGTGCCCGTGCTCGTCTTCGACGGCGATGGTCACGTGGCACATCGCGTCCGAACCACCGCTGATCGCCTCGATGTTGAACTCGGTCAGCTGGATCCGGGACGGGATGATCCCGACGATCGCCTTCAAGGCGGCATCGACAGGGCCGTTACCCACGCTCGAAAAGACGTGCTCGGTGCCGTTCACCTGCGCCCGGACGCTTGCGGTCGGGATCGCGTGGTTGCCGGTCATGATCGCGATGTCTTCGAGCTGGAGCATCTTTTTCCCGGCCGGGATACCCATGACGCTCTCGGCGATCTCGTAGAGGTCGGCCTCGGTGACGCGCTTGCCTTTGCTTGCAATTGCTTTGACCTTCTCGACAATGATGTCGAGCTGGGTGTCGTCGGGATCGATGTGGGCATCGACGAGCATCTGCCGGACCGCGTGCCTCCCTACGTGCTTGCCGAGCGTCAGCCTGCGGCGGTGACCCACCATCTCGGGGGTCATGATACCGGGCTCGAACGTGTCGGAGCATTTAAGGACGCCCTGCGTATGGATGCCGCTCTCGTGCGAGAAGACGTTCTCGCCGACAACCGGCTGGATGGGCGGGATGGCGAGGCCTGAGAACCGGGAGACGAGCCGTGAGGTCTCGACGAGCTTCTCCTTTTTGATCCCGGTGTGGATCCCGTAGATCGATTCCATGATCATCACGGTCTGGGCGAGGTCCGCGTTCCCGGCCCTCTCGCCGAGTCCGTTCACCGTCACCTGCACCTGCGAGGCGCCGGCTTCGACTGCGGCAATGGTGTTTGCCACAGCAAGACCGAAGTCGTTGTGGCAGTGGACGTCGAGCGGACAGTTTACCTCGCGGGCGAGCCGGCCCATGAGCCTCTTCATCCCCGACGGCGAGATGACCCCGACCGTGTCCGGGATGTTGATGATCGTGGCGCCGGCTTCCGCTGCGGTCTGGCAGACTTTCACCAGGTAGTCCTCGTCCGTCCGGGTAGCGTCCATCGGCGAGAACATGCACTTGTCCACGTGGTCGCGGACGTAGCGGACGATATCGCCGGTGATCGAAAGCACCTGTTCCCGGGTCTTGTTGATGGTGTTCTCCCGCTGGATGTCCGAGGTCGGGATGAACACGTGGATCATGTCCACGTCGCAGTCGATACAGGCATCGACGTCGGCTTTGACCGAGCGGGCGAGCCCGCAGACGTTCGCGGTTAACCCGAGTTTTTTGATCGCGGCAACAGTCTCTTTCTCGGCGGCCGATGACGCAGGGAACCCTGCCTCGATGGTATGCACGCCGATGTCAGACAGCTGACGGGCAATCTCGATCTTTTGTTCGAATGTGAAGGCAATCCCCGGGGTTTGTTCCCCGTCACGGAGTGTCGTATCAAAAACGGTCACGTCATTCTTCGCACGGCTATCGGTGAAGAAAACGATCCCCCGCAAAATCCTTGCGAGCCATGGTAATTCATACGAGCCCGGATTATTTAAAGAAACCCTGCACCACGCTTTTTTCTGCCGGATCTTCCCCGGAAAACAGGCTTTTCTTACGATATGTTTAATAGGAAACTGGCCCTATCTTATTAGGCAGTGCCCCGCCTTAACTCAGCCTGGTAGAGTGCGCGGCTGTAGTATGGTTTGCCGGTTTCGGCAACTGCGCGGCTACCGCGATGTCCCCGGTCCGAATCCGGGAGGCGGGATAAACTGTACCAAATGCCCAGGTAGTGTAGCGGCCTATCATGATTGCCTGTCACGCAATCGACTCGGATTCGAATTCCGACCTGGGCGTTGTTTTGTTTTATTGACTCTTCGTTCAATGAGCGTCTCTTATTTTTCCCCATCTTTTTGCACAACGTATTTGATTCCTGACGGAGTACAACAAGAGTAACCAAACAGCCCGGAGAAAATATCATGATCGTGCAGTATATCGAAGCAGCACTCTCGCACGCCCGGTACGAGATCATCGATGACGAGGAGCCGTATTACGGTGAGATACCGGAACTTGCCGGGGTCTGGGCGACCGGGAAAACTCTTGAAGAGTGCCGGAAGAACCTTGCAGAGGTTATTGACGGGTGGATTGTGGTCCGGTCAAAGAAGAATCTGGCCCTTCCATCTCTGCAAGTATAGATATTTCGTGCATCTTTTTTGGATAATCTTGCGAGTGCTCCCCGCCTCAGGGCCCCTCGCGGGGCACGGCGGGGCAAGTGAATGTACAAGTGTTTAGTCACTGGCCCGCCGCGGGGGCGCCCCGTCGGGGGCGGCGGGAGGAATCGCATAAGTCAAAATTGTGGTTATAATTTCTTACAAGGTATCGCTATTATTCAGATATTAGTGCAATAATTCAAAATTAACAAAATAAAAGAAATTAATAAGATTTATCTTTTGAAACAATAAGTGTTGATTAAGTGGAATTATGGAATTGTTTATCAGTTGGTCGGGTACTCGAAGTAAACAAATTGCACAAATATTAGCAGAATGGATTCCGATGGTTATCCAAGCTGTGACTCCATGGATTTCTAATGATATTGCAAAAGGTGCTCGATGGAGTCCTGAAATTTCTGATAGACTATCTCAATCGAAGATTGGCATATTTTGTTTAACCCCGGAGAATCTGCATTCTGATTGGATTTTATTTGAAGCAGGAGCAATCTCCAAAATAAAGAATAACCATGTTTGTACCTTTTTATATAATCTAAACCCGGCGGACATAGAGCAACCATTGGCACAATTTCAACACACTGTATTCTCAAGAGAGGATGTCAAAAAATTAATAGGTACGATAAATGAAGAAATTGAACATCCATTAGTGGAGAGAACTTTGGACTCAGTTTTTGAAAAGAATTGGCCTGATCTAGAAAAACAATTAAAATCTATATCCCCCTCATCTAAAACAGATATAAAAAAAGCAGAGAGGCCCGATAGGGAAATTCTTGAAGAAATTCTTGAACTGACGCGACGATTATCTGATAATGCTTTACGCACCACCTCTATTCAAGTTCGTCCTATTAGTGAATATCTAAATGAAAAAATTCACTCTTATAATCTCAACGACCATGAAGGAGCATATCCATCAGAAATTAAGAAAAAAAATTTAAAAACTCTTCTTTTGAAATATCCGGAATTAAACAAGTATTATAAGATATACACCCAGAAAATAATAAAAGAAAAAGAGCCGAAAATATTAGTCCTTGATACAATTTTTAAGGAAATATCTGCTTCCAACGCCTTAGGAACGATACCTTCAACGGATATCCATTTATTTTTAGATTCCCTTTAATTTTTTTCAAATAGAAGTATAATATTGAAAGTACGTTAGGATTTAAGTATATTTCACGATTTTTAATTTTATAATTAATGATAATAGAAGTACGCCCGTTTATCCTTGTACAATTCCCTTGAATTCCGGAAACGCAAATTCCCTACTAAAATTTTCATGCAAAACGATGGGAGTGTCCTTGCAGAAAATGAACAGTTCGCTGTAAAGGGGGAGTGGGTCCTCCCCCACCCCCCTTCACCAATCAAGGATACCACCCCACCCCTCCAAAATTTTAGCCACCCCCCTCCCATCAGTTTTCCCTTTTCGTAAACGGACCCCCACCCCACCCATTTTGCATAAAGGGGGACCCTCCCCCTCCCCCATTCCAGTTCCAATACCTCTTGTTCGCGTGGAGCGTCCGGCGAGAAGGGAGGAGCCCCCACCCCTCCGGTTACGATCAGGGGGGGTGGGGTACCAGCATGGAAAGGTGGGGGTACCCACCCCCTCTCCAAATATTTGGGGTACCCCCCTCCCCCCTACCCCCCAACCAAAAAAAGAATGAGCGGACTATCGATCGTCCCCGCAGGGCACTCATGGCACGACCCATAAGGCTATTGTCCCGGGCAGATATCCGGACACATATGGATGAAAACATCTCCGGCCAGCAGGGCGCCGGCCGGGAGTTCATGGAACGGACAAAGTACCGTTACCTGAGCCGGTCCGATCAGGAAAAAGGGCTCCCCCAGCCGCCCCTCGAACTCCCCGCAGACCCGGCCCTGCCGGTCATAGATCTTGTTCCCCCAGAAAAGATCCACATTCCGCCGCTCGATCTCCGGACTGCCATTGAGCGCCGCCACAGTGTCCGGTCGTACGAACGGGAGCCCCTTTCTCTCGAAGAACTCTCGTTTCTGCTCTGGTGCACGCAAGGAGTAAAGAGCGTCCACGGGACACAGGCCACCTTCCGGACCGTCCCCTCGGCCGGGGCGCGGCATGCCTTTGAGACGTACGTGCTCGCAAACGATGTGGACGGCCTCGAACCCGGGCTCTACCGGTACCTTGCCCTCTCCCACCGGCTCTCTTGTGTAAAAGCCGACCCGGATCTCCACATCGCAGCCGCCCACGCCTGCTTCGACCAGTCCTTTGTCATGCGGTGCAATGCCGTCTTTTGCTGGACGGCAGTCCCCTACCGGATGACCTGGCGCTACGGCGAGCGCGGGTACCGCGACCTGCACCTCGACGCCGGCCATGTCTGCCAGAACCTGTACCTTGCAGCCGAAGCAGTAGGCTGCGGGGTCTGCGCCATTGCCGCATTCGACGACGATGCCATGGCAGGACTTCTCGGGATCGACGGGACAAATCAGTTTTTGATCTACCTTGCAACGGTAGGGAAGTGTGGCGGGGACCGGGCCTGACAACAGTCCCGGTACAGGAAAAAGAGGAACCGGTCCCGTTCAGGTTCGCCAAAGGGTTATCGCGCAGGTCAGAGCGCGATCGTATACGAGCGTCCGCCGAGCACTCCTTGTGCAACCAGGTGACCTCCCGAGCGCTCGCAGAGCCGGGTAAAAAATCCCCGGACGGTCTCCGTACCGGCGGCATCGGGCATCCTTCCGGTACCGGTGATCGTCAGAACCGTACGGGCAGCCCCGTCACCCGAGACCGCAACCTCAATCGCATCTGCACCGGTCCCCACCAGATCCTCGAAGAGGTAGATCAGGAGGTCGGAGAAGAGGTCCCGGTCGATGACTGCCCGGGGATCGCCCGTGCCGTGTTCAAAGGAGACCCTGACATCGTCAAAGAGCGGGCGGGTGCCCAGCCGGGCCACCAGCAGCCGGCAGAACGCCTCCTCATCGTCGGTAGAGGCAAGAATGTCGTCATCGGAGCAGGACGGGCCGGTAAGGCCGATGATGACCGATTCAATGAGCGGGCACAGTTCGCAGGATTCCCGGTCCTGCGGCGGCGTGAACCCCCGGAGCATGGACGAGTACGAGGAGAGCAGCCGTTCCGCCCGGCGCACCAGGGAGATATCCACGATCTTTGCCAGCTCGTCCTTCATAAACGACCGTTCGAGTTTTCCTATCACCTGCCCGGCCTTGAGCGCCAGGTGGATCGAGACATGGTCCTGTGCATGGTGGGCATCGGCAAACTCCTGGAAACTGTCAAGGAGGCTGTCGAGCTCACCGGCATCGATCAGTTTACCCGCCTGTGCTGCCATGTCCGTCTCGCCCAGCTCGTCCATGACATGTGCGACATAGTAGAGCCGGCCGGCAAGGATGGTGAAGAGCTCGTTGATCTCTTCCATACAGTCCTCGGCAAACCGCGCAGTCTCCTCTGCCCGCTCCCGGTTGAGTTCGGCAATGCCGGTCAGCGCCCGTGCATCGGCAAGGACGCCTTCCAGCATCGTGCATGCCTGTGCGGAGGAAATGATCCTGCCGTGGCCCGGGCAGACAATATCCACCGCCCCGCTTTTCAAAACTGCAAGCATGCGTTCGAGCGACCCGATCAGCGCGTCCTGGTCCCAGCCGTGCAGCCCGGCAACGCCGGGGTTTGCGGCAAAGAGGAGGTCGCCGATAAAGAGCATCCTGCCGATCCGTATACAGGTGCTGTCCGGGCTGTGGCCGGGGGTATGGTACAGTTCGGCCTTTACCCCCCCGGGCAGCGTGAGAACCTCCCGTTCCAGGGTTACATCGGGTGCCGGGCCGGCGTTGTCGCGGGTGAGTGTGGCAGAAAAACCAAAGGGAAGCGCGAGCGTCCGGACAGATGTCCCGGAGGGACTTGGATCGCAGGCGAAGAAGCGGATGCCGACCGGCAGGGGGACAAATTCCCGGCCAAGGACTTCTGCCTGCGTCAGTGCGGTATCGTGTGCCTCGATGGCGCGAGCCCCGATCTCATGTGCCGCAATGATTACGCGCCCGGTATCGGGAAACAGGGGATGTTCCTGCAGTGCGGTAAAGTGGTCTACGTGGGCATGAGTCAGGAGCACGACAAGAGGCACGCCCACAGCAAGACAGGGGGCGATCTCCCCTGCAAGGAGCTCTGCCTGCGACGCAAGTCCGCCGGGATCGATAAGGATCAGGCAGTCTCCGGTCCGCACCAGGTAGGAGTTGGAAGAGATCACATCGGCCTTGCGGATCTCCGGGAAAATCTCTGCCTCCGGCACACCTGGAAAAGGCTGCCAGGTCCGGGATGCCAGCGGCCCGCTGCTGTTACCAGCCGGCAAGTGCCTCTTCCTGGGAAGCATAGATGGAAAAGATCGAGGTAAATCCTGCCAGTTTCATGACTTTCTGTACCTCGGGGGAAAGCCGGCAGAGCGCGTACCGGTCGCCATCGTTGCGCAGTTTCTTGGCGGTTGCAAGCAGGACCCGGAGGCCGCCGCTGGAGATATAGGATACCCCCCCGAAATCGAGGAGCAGTTTCCGGTTGCCTTTTTCAATAAGGCCGTTGATGGCGGATTCGAGATCCCCTGCCGTTACGGTATCGACACGTCCGCAAACAGCGAGCACCGAAGCCCCGCCCTGTGCAGTTACTGTAATCTCCATGTACCGTCCTCTAAACGACTGATTTATGGTATAAGATTCGTTTAAGTATCGTACACAAGCCGAGATAATCCTTCTCATCTTGGAAGATACTGACTTGTTTATGTACGTGGGGGTGCAAACCATAGCTGGTAACATTCTGGTGGAGGACTCATGACTGCACCGCTCGATATCGTAATCCCCTCCCGTCTTGAGGAGATCCCGAAAATTTCCGCGGAGCTGGAGCAGTGCATGCAGTCCATGGGTTTCTCCGACGACCAGATCCTCGACCTGCAGCTGGCAGTCGAAGAAGCGATAACAAACGTCATCAAGCACGGGTACGAAGAAACCCCGGGCATCATTGCCATCCGGTGCACATCAGGTGAGGAGGAGATCACCATAGAGATCAGCGACAGTGCCCCGGCATTTGACCCGCTCGGCGTCCCCGAACCCGATACCTCGGCAGACATCGACCAGCGCGGGATCGGCGGCCTTGGCATCTTTCTCATCCGGAGGGTGACCGACAGTGCAACCTACCGGTACGAACAGGATAAAAATATCCTCACCCTGACAAAAAAGAAGTGTCCGCAGGAACCTGTGGCAGGATAACCGTTGTTTTTAAAAAAGATTTACTGGTCCTTTACAATGTCCTGGATATAGGCAACGCCTATCTTTGCCCGCCTGAGCCGGGTGCTGTCGAGGAGGTGGCGCATATCGACAAACGTCCCCTCGCTTACGATCTTCTTGACCTGGGAATTAAGGTCGAGGGTCGGGTTATAGGGGATGCCCCGGAAGACCACGCCGTGGTTGTGGAGCGAGATTGCTTTTTTGGACTCGCCGTTTGCCGAGCAGATATCGGCAATGCGCTCGGCGGGGTAACCTGAAGCAGCTTTGGCCAGATCGATCCCAAAGCCGAAACTGACGAGGGTATCTCCTTTGTAGGCCATGCCGGTATCCGAGGCCATCCAGATCCCAGACTGGGCCGGGTCCATGATGGACGCTCCGTCGGGCAGGCCCGAACCGGCAACCGGTGCCTTCTTGATCCCGGAACTGGCAAGTCCCGAGATCACGCCCCAGATGGTCACGGCAACGATCCCCTTGTAGCTCCGTACCCGGTCCGCCGCGCCGGTGAGGATCATGCGGTAGATATCTGCGACCGATACTCCCTCCGGTTTTTGCGTGTCGAGGGTAAGGTATTCGTTGAAGGGACCGTCGAGCGTGACGTTGAATCCCGTATAGACCGGCACGTCGGCATCGGCATCGAGCGGGGTCATGAAATCAGGCGTATTGTTCCCGTCCGTGGGGAGCCAGACCATCGAGCCGTACAGGGTGATCATCTCGCCGAGGAGTGCCATTGCTTCTTTCTTGTCGGCACCAAGAGCCCCAAGACCGAGCGAGTAGGTGATCTCGGAGAACTTCCGGGTCTTGATATCGTCCTCGCTGAGGCGGGCATGGAGGAGTTTGTTTATGTCCCCGGTAACGCGGAGGACCGGGGGTGCGGTCATCCAGCCGGGCTCGATGGTTAAGGAAACCCCCTCCGCTTCGATCTTCTTATAAAAGATCTCGTTAAAGAGCGTGGGGTCCTTGCGTTTCTTCCTCATGTCCTCTATCGCGTCCCCGGTTGTGGGAAATATGTCGAAGATCGTGGAGAATCCGGCCATGTCGAGCACTTTTTTCGGGTACTCCCCCACAGCGGCAAGGGCAAACCGGCCGTTCCGCCGCTTCATCTCTTTTTTGAGGATGTTAAAAGTACGGAGTCCCCCGCTGGAGAGGTACGTGCAGCCCGTAAGGTCGAGCACCAGTTCCTTGTCGTCGTCGTGCAGCGCTCCCTTGATCCACTCGTCAAGCTGTTGTGCCCCGAATGCATCCAGCCGGCCGTTGATGAAAAAGACCAGCACCCCCTCTTTCCTCTCGCTCTTTGCTTCCATGCCACAGGACTCCTTTATGAACTGATAAAGTGTTTACGGCAGGATTTTTTAATGTTGGCATGCGTTTCGTGCTCCCGGACCGCGGAGGGGCTCACGGAGCGGCAAAGCCGGATTAAAAGAGGCGGAAATTCCGGGACGAAAAATTTTTGGATAACCGGGAATTACGGGGACGCTGTTGCGAATATAAGGAGCAGGGTCTTATCCCGGCCATACATATACAGGCGGTCGTTTCGGGCAGTTACGGAGGTTGCGTTCCCCAGGTCTCCCAGATAGGCGGACTCGAACTGCATGACACCCGGTTCCGGACAGTTCATCTTTGTGATCGTTCCCGATCCCGGGTCCAGGGAAAACGAGGAAGCATGGATCGTATAATTGTACGAGTACCGGTTACACCCGGACTGCCCGGAGAGGCCGGTAGCATTTCCCGGATCGAAGTCCAGGGTTGCCGTAGTTGCACCGGTCGCGGGAACCAGCGTGCCGTTCCCTACGGTATAATATGCCAGGGTCCAGCTTGTCCCGGCAAGGCCGGACGGCACCGGGCGGGCTGCGATCTCCACCTGGTAATATACGATAAGCCCTACAAGAAGGGCAATGAGCCCCATCACCGCCCAGAACTTCCAGCCCATGGGCGGTGCCGGGGCGGGCGGGGTTATCGGGAGTTGTTCGGCTTCGGGCGATCCCTCGCCCGGAACGGGAGCCTGCTCGTCCATACCTATATTCATCGGCCCGGGCTTTTTTAAGCGTTCGCGGGATCCCGGGACACGGCCCGGAATTATCACCATAAAAAAAGGAAACTAGCTTTCGATCTCCTCGATGAGGCTTTGGACCAGCGGGCGGATACGGGGAAGCGCTTCCGTGCTGATCTTCCATACCACCCGGGGTCGGAGGTGTGCGTCCGCCTCCATAAACTCGGTCTTGAGCGCGGCGATCTCCTTCCAGGGTAAAAGGACGTACTTCACCCGGACAATCGTGGGAATGCCATGCGCTGCCTCGTCGATTCTCTGGATGCAGGATACGACTTTTTCATAGGTTGCCGGGTCCTGCAGGAACTCCTCGAATGTCTTGTCCCTCACCAGGTCTGCTACGGTAGCGCTTTCTTTGAGGATCCTGTTGAGCGGTTCGCGAAGGTTGTGTGAAGATATAGCGATCATCTCCAGGGCGTGCCGGGCGCCATAAGCGGGACGCTTGTCTGGCCTGCCTGAAAAATACCTGCCGGTTGTCTCCTTTACGGGTGTATGACAGGATAAGGGGAAATACTTTCCCGGTACCCGCACCGCTCCCGGTCACTGCCGGTGGAATACGAGAAGAGTAGCCCCTTTTGTATCGAGGATGTCGAGTTCCGACGGGCCGGTGCTTACCGAAGCTGCCGCCGCAAGGTTGCGGTAGAAGTCTGCCTCCTGCTGCATGACGCCGGCATCCTCACAGATATACCCGGTATTAAGAGGATAGGTGATCCGGATCCGGTCGTTGTTTTTTATGAATGCCGCAACGTACCGGTTGCACCCGGAAAAACCCGTGATATTGCCGTCGCGTCCGAACTGTGCGGTGACCTCGCCGGAGTTGATCGCGGGGATGAGGATCCCGGTGGTATCGCGGCAGGAGACAAGGGTCCAGTTCGGGCTTTCCTGCAGTACCTGGGGCTGGGAGGTCATGCCCAAAAAAAAGACAAGGACAACGACAATCGCGATCCCTGCCAGTGCAAGCAGGAAAAAGGTGGTATAGGGACTCCTCGGCTCCGGGACTTCTGCCTCATCCATACCCGTATACTCCATCCGGCGAACCTATAACCGTTTCGCAGGGATCTAAAAAACAGGCGTTCTTGAGAGATTTAATACCCGGGGATGCCTATGGTACTGGCATGGATTCAGCAGACATCAAAAAATGGGTTGTTTTTTTCCTGGGCATCCTTGTTGCCATTATCATAGCAAACGCGGTTTCGAATATCATCATGTCCTATACGGGGATCACCGGGTGGGTGGAAATCCTTGTCAGTTTCGTGCTCTATGCGGCACTCTTCTTTGGCATCCTCTACCTGATGGAGCGGTTCCTCGGGATCAATTTTTTCGACTTTAAACGGCTCTGACTTTTTTTTTATTTTTATCTATTTTTGGATGCCGCGCTCTCGTCATGACCGGGCTGGCAGGCAAACCAGATCACCCGCTGGGCATAGGGCATCTCGATCCCCGCTGCTTCGAGAGCATCCTTGACGTTCGGGAGGATCGCCGTGGTCCGGGAGATATCGTCTTTGGTGAGCTGCCAGTTCGAGGGGAACCACGCCCGGATCGAAAGGACGACGCTGTCCGCAGAGATATCGCTGACATAGACCGCCGGCGCAGGGTTTTCAAGGACATACGGGTTCTCCTCCAGAAGCTGCCGGATGATGGCGATGGCCTGGTTGGTATCGTCCTGGTAGCGGATCCCTACCCGGTACTCGAACCTGCGGGCAACGTTGGCGTGGACATTTGAAACCGCTGTCGAATAGATCTGGTCGTTGGGGATATGGACATACACCCCCTCGCCGGTACGGATCCGGACCGAGAAGAGCCGGACTGCAACGACCGTTCCCTCGACGCCCCCGGTGCTGATATAGTCTCCCGTGGCAAACGGGCTCTCGTACAGGAGCGCGATGCCTGCCACCATGTTCGAGATCACCTTCTGGCTGGAAAGGGCGATGATCGCGATCACGCCGGCGATACAGATGAGGATGATGGTGACGCTTAAGTCGAGAAGGCCCGGCAGGGAGATACCCACCGCGATAATGATGAGGATGACCCGGATAAACCCGGTCAGGATGTCCAGCTGGTCTTTTTTGAGCCGGTGGCTCATGCGCATCCGGAGATGGTGGCTGATGATGAGACCGAGGACCCAGGCGATGACGATCCCGATAACAAAGAAGAGGACATCGCGCGGGCTTATCGTTGCAAAGAAATCCTTTTCCGAGGTAACCTCGGATTCGGCGCCGGTCAGGTTCGACAGGGCCAGGCTAAAGATATCGGTTATGCTCAACTCGTGCCCGCCTCCATGAAATAGCCTTTCGTACTGGTAAGCGCAAACGAACTCGTCCGGTACAGGTCGATGGCCCGGTTCGGGCAGTCCGGCGGGGCGACATCGGTAAACGATGTGCGGGCAAGGTATTCCGAGAATACTTCGAGCGTTGCCGTCATCGCGACCCGACTGCCGTAATAGAGGCACATCGAGCTGCTGTCAAAGACCGCCCGGCTTACTTTTGCATTCTCCGTCCGGCAGTTTTTGAGGGTCAGGGCCATGACCCCTTCGCGGTACAGGTCGACTTTGGGGATCTCGGGAAACAGATCGCTTTTGTACAGGCGCGTGATCACTCCCGAACTGGGCAGCCCGTAAAGGGAGAATTTAGCCGGCATAAGGGAGAAGACATCGAGCGGGGACTGCTTTCCTTCGGATTCGAGAAACACGCCGATCTCTACCGGGAACTTTACGTAAACAGTCTGTTCTGCGCCGGGCGGCAGGACAACCGGGGGAAACGCGATCTCCAGGTACTGGGTGAGCGGTTCCGGCAGGTTGACCGGTTCGACCGGGTAGATATGGATGGCGGGCAAGGGACCGCCCCGGGGCTGC
>Ga0183101_1000167_pt5 | contig 18152 bp, 17 predicted proteins | sample Biomet3_FD_127790 | JGI IMG/M metagenome (GOLD analysis project Ga0183101, IMG submission 127790) | Microbial communities from bioreactor (seeded with sewage sludge) at LBNL, California, USA - Biofuel metagenome 3 | ecosystem: Engineered > Bioreactor > Anaerobic > Unclassified ... | reverse complement strand
CAGCGGCCTTGATGGCTTCGACAAGAACCTCAAGCGGCTCTTCGTTGCTCTTCAAACCATTCGGAGCAAAACCACCCTCATCGCCGACGGCGGTGATGTCCTTGCGATCCTTGAAAATCTTACGGAGAGCGGCGAATGTCTCAGCGCCCATTTCGATGGCTTGGCTGAAGCTCTTCGCGCCAACCGGCATAATCATGTACTCTTGGAAATCAACAGACGAATCCGCATGTTTTCCGCCATTGATAACGTTCATCATCGGAACCGGAAGCTTCTTGGCATTCGGTCCACCGATATAACGGTAGAGCGGTAGTCCGAGGAAATTCGCGGCCGCTTTTGCGACGGCAAGCGAAACGCCCAACATGGCATTGGCGCCGAGGTTGGATTTGGTCGGAGTTCCGTCCAAAGCAATCATGGTTTCATCAATCTTGACTTGCTCGAAGACATTCATTCCAACGAGTTTCGGAGCGATGATCTCATTGACGTTTTTGACCGCCTTTAAGACGCCCTTTCCACCATAGACTTTCTTATCGCCATCGCGAAGCTCGAGAGCTTCTCTTTCGCCAGTCGAAGCGCCCGACGGAACAGCGGCGCGACCAAACGCACCGTTCTCTGTGGTGACGTCGACCTCGATGGTCGGATTGCCACGCGAGTCAATGATCTGACGCGCGTGAATGGCGGCGATTTCTTCAGTAAACTGCATGTTTTTGTTTTCTCCTTTTTTCCTTGATTAACAAACATGCTTACTTAGTAAGCAACCTTGATTATAGGTCAAAGGGTGCCTTTAGCGGAATAAAAAGGAATCAAAACAGGCCAAAATGGACTTTTTTACCGATATAACGTCTTATCCTAACCCTTACTCCCCTCTTTTACGGGCGAAGAGAAGGAAAGATGATACCCTTTTTTTCACCGATTCTTTCGAAGATACAAATCCCGTCATTTTGTTTCCGTCTTTTCGGTTGTTTTCGCTCCATCCTTGCCCACTTTTCTTCATTGGACTAATGGGGTAAAATTGATGTCACGATGAGTGAACGGACCCTCTACCTTCATTACTTTAATAAGAACATTCCTTCAGCTTTGAAAGAGAAAATTTTTCATCGGCAAAAAGGGACGACTTCTTTCTGTGGGCAAAAGGGCATCACGATCGCTTACTCCAGCGAAGTTCTTTCTGAGGCTCTGAAAGCCGGTCAGCCTTTCTGTGCTGTCCGCTATGGTGGAAGTGAACTCTCCTGCCTCAATGGTTATGAAAAAATCCGTTTGGGCTTTGCTAAAACATATTCGGATAAAGCTCGCTGGGCGATGAAAGTCCGCGCTGGCTTTTATCCGACGGATGATAAGCATCTCACCGAATATAGTGAATACGTGAAGGCTCGGGTCGGTCAGGCTGATATCTTGGCCATCCTTGGTTTACACATGGAGGATTACTTTTATCGTCAGTGGACCCCCCACGCTAAGGTCATAACCAATTGGGCTCTAGAGCCTCTCTTGGGGAGTTGGACCCCCTTGCTCAAAGGCAAAAAGGTCTTAGTCATCTCCAGTTTCGCCGACGAGATTCTCTTCCAATATGGACGGAGAGAAAAACTCTTCCCTAAGGAACCCGACCTCTTGCCTGAATTTGATTTAAAGGTTCTTCAAGCCCCGATGAGTATGGGCGAGAGCACCGATTATCGATTCCCTTCCTTCATGCGTTCTCTTGAAGAGATTGAAGTTCGGATCAAAGACGTGGACTTCGATATTGCCCTGATTGGGGCCGGAGCTTATGGGCTTCCTCTGACGCTCTATTGTAAGAGCCTGGGTAAAATGGCCCTTCAAACAGGCGGGGCCACCCAAACCCTCTTTGGGATTATGGGTAAACGCTGGGAGAATCGCCCTCATGTGGCAAGCCGAGTTAATGACTATTGGATTCGGCCTGATCCGAGCAAGAAGCCAAAAGGCTATGAAAAAATAGATCAAGGAGCATATTGGTGATGGAACAAACAAAAACAAAAGAAGTCAACACGTCAGCTACCCCCTCGAAGCAGTTCGATAAAGAAAAAGTTTTGGCCTATGTTGTTCTAGGTTTCTTAGGCTTGGTTGCTTTTGGCTTCGGTGGTTCCCAATATACCTATCTTCTTTCGGCGATTGGTTTCTTGGTGGCGATTGCGATTCTCGCTTTACTGCCTTATAAAGCCAGCCCGAAGGAGAACAAGGAGCTTCTCTATTACGCGATTCCTCTTGGGGTCTTCGCCGTATTCAGTTCCTTTTCTAAATTCTGGTTCCAAGGGACCTTTAGCAGCGTCTCTTCGGGATTAATCAATTGCTTTGGTATCGCTGCTTTCTTCGCGATCGGCTTCCTTTCACGCAAAATGAAATACATTTCGATGAAAGGCGTCTTGTTTGCTGTTTTATTGGGATTAGGTCTCTTAGCCTTGATCTCAACGATTGCTTCTTTAGCGGAATACGGCTTCTTCTACGCGATTCGCTATAACGGCATGGTTTATTACTACGACGGGATCTCTTATCCTCTTGCGAGTGAGTACACCACCTTATTTGGTTTTAATCTTGTCGCAGTTTCTCTCCGCTATGGGATGCAATATTCCTTTATCCTGGCCTCTTCGCTTATCGCCTTACTCTTCCTTTCGCCGAAAGAAGACAAAGCCTTATTCATCACCATCGCCACTTGTGGAGGCGTTGGCTTAATTTCAATGCTCCTTGTCCCTTATGTGGCGGGGTTAATACTTTTACTTCCGGTCGCCTTAGTTGGTTTTATCCTCCGCTTCGTCAAGATTCCGCAAGAGACTCCGAAATGGGAGAAGATTACCGCCTGGAGCCTTGTGGGAGTGGGATCCCTTCTTCTTTTGATTGTCTTTGTTAATGGCATTGCCGATCTCTCGGCTCTCAATAGCGGCTTCTTGGGCAGAATCTTCAATAACGGACGTTATCTTTTGCCCATTAACGAAATGATTCAAGCGATGTTCTGGAAACAGGGCGCAACGAAAACGAGCTTCGATCTCACCGCGTTATTCGGTATGAGTGCCACGGCGCAAGGCAGCTGGAATGGTTCGCTCTTCTCCGAAGGCTTTTATCTCAAAAATCGCATCTTCGAATTCAACGCCCTCTTTGAAGGTGGCGTCTTGGCTTTCTTGGCCTTATTAGTGGCGATTGTCTTCGCCATCATGTCGTTACGGAAATACCTTCATAGCGATAGCAAGATTTCCGGGGCAAAGGTTGCCCTGGTGGCTTTGATATTAGGCTGGTTTATCTTTGAATCGCTTGAAAGCGATCCTTATCCGGCCGTCCTTTATTACGCCGATTATTCTCGTTATTGCAGTCCCATCTCTGAGAACCATCTCTTCCTTGTGATGCTCTTCCTCTTGGGCTTTGCTTACACCCCGATCTTTCGGGGAGAATCGTCGAAAGGAAAGGGGGTAGATGAAGATGAAGACTAAAATTAAAGTGTGGGGGTTATTCCTCTCTGCCTTGGCGTTAACAAGCTGCAAAACTTCGCTTCTTTATTCCACTCGAGCCTACGAGATCAATGATTTGGCGAAAGATTACTATGCCGTCCAAGAATTATCTTTGAGTTCGCTGGGTGACCCCTTAATGACAGAGATTACGTTGGATCGTTCATCGAAAGAAAAGATGTACGCCAACGGCTATATCGATAACAACGGAACTTACCAGGACTTAGATTGGGATGCGACAAGACAGGCCGCTAGCAGTTTGTACCCTGCGATTTATGACTACACCGCGAAGGATGGAAGTAAGACGACTCTTAATCCCGCCCTCGAGTGGACCATCGGCCAAGAAGGCAATGACGATCAGTTCATTGGCAAAGCCTTTGGTCGCACCAAGTGCTTAGCTAGCGTTGATTCTGCCTTTAAGAACACCGGGGTCTTGAGCAAGCTTTATAACGGGCAGATGTTTTGCGATAACTACCACGTGAAAGCCCTCCTTCAGCTTGATACCAATGGTTATTCGACTTTCTTCCCAAAGACTTTGGCGACCGGGGACTACTTCTTGATCTCTTGCCGCGGTGGCTCTTCCTTTGGTGTCGCTCGCAAAACCTGGATGGATATCCAGCTTCGCTTCTTCAAAGAAGGCAAAAGCGGCTACGATTTCTATACGATCAACCTTCAAGACGTTCTCTTACGCACCGATAGCGGTGGCGAAGGGGATTCCTTCGTGGCGATTCGTTTTAGCGATATTGGCATTGCGGATCCTTTCGGGATCAAAGGCATGAGCTTAGCCTACTCGAACGTCAATGATGGTACTTATACGGCACAAGAAAACTTCGGCGCTTCAGGGAATTACGATCAATATTTCGGACTCCTTGTTTACGAAGTGATGTTTCCGGATTCGACTTGGCATTAATCTATCGGATATAGCGTGAGATATCGAGCCATTCGCCTTGTTCGAAATCGGTTTTATCGTCATCGAAAATAAGGGTGCCTTTGGCTGGGGTGAAGGTCATTTCGCCAAAGTAGATTTTTCCGTCGACATCATAAAGGTCGACCCGAACAAACGGGAAAGGGGCAGCCAGTTTTTCGGCGATGCGGACCATCTCAGCGAAGTTCTTTGGTTTTTCTAATGGGGTATCGGATTTGAGCCAACCGTTGAATTGGGAGCCATCGAAGGGCGTCCAATCCACGTAATACTGGGTGTAGCGGATATCTTTTCCGCGCCCCGTGACGACATAAAGGTTTCGGGCGGTACCGTTATAGACATGGATTTTATATTCCACGGGCAACGAGTCCGCGCTTCCGATATAGCGTTCAATGAGAATCTGAGGCTTGATGGCAGAATAATGGCGTTCCATCGTTTTCTTGCCGTAATCCGTTTTGAGCCAACGATCAAATTTGGCTTTGGCTTCTTCGCGGTTAAACGTGGACTTATCTTTGACTATTTGGTTAAAACCCGAAGCGTGAGAACACTTCATCACGAAAGAATTCGGAAGGGTTGAGAAATCGATTTGGTCAAAGGAATCATAGACGCCTAATGAGGGGATAAGGGTATCTTCTAAGCCGCATTCTTTGACGTAATCGCGGACTCCAACTCTCCCGGCGCAGCGGATGACGTTTTGATCTTTGGGGTCAACAAAAAGTCGGAGGTATTGAAGTTTTTCGGTATAGCGAACTGGATTCTTCAAGTTCAATTTGTGATGGGTGATATAGCGATATTGATATTTGACGTAAGCGACGGGCGAAACGGCCTTGACGAGGTTTCGCCATGGCGCGACGAGGGCACGCTTCAGTTTATTTTCGTGGAGACGTTTTGCTAACATAATGTCTTCATTATACGCGCTAAGGACTTTATGTTCAGCCTGTGAGATAATCCTAATATGCGCATTTTGGTTGTCTGCCAATATTACTATCCCGAGAACGTTGTTATCACTCCGATTTGTGAGGCTTTAGTTCGAGCGGGTCACGAGGTTAGCGTTGTTACTGGAAAGCCTAATTATGGCTTTGGTCACATCTTGCCCGGTTACAAAAACATTCACGACGAAGTCATTAACGGTGTCGTCATTCATCGGGTCAATTTGAGGGCTCGGGGCAAAAGTCGGATTTCCTTAATTCGGAACTATGTTTCGTTTTGGTGGAATTCAAAACGTTATCTTTCGCACTTAAAAGAAGACTTTGATTTGGTTTATGGGATGTCGATGTCCCCTCTCATCTCGGTTGAGGGTGGGGGCAAATACGCGAAGAAGCATCATAAACCCAACGTGATCCATTGCTTGGACCTGTGGCCAGAAAGTGCTGTGATCGCGGGCAAGGTTCGTAAGAACTCTTTGTTCTACCGGTTTCTTTATCGCTCTTCGCGGAAAATCTATTCCACGGCGGATGAGATCTTAATTTCTTCGCCTTCGTTTGCCTCGTATTTTTCTGGGGTGTTAAAACTTCTGAACAAAAAGGTTCTTTTCGTCCCCCAGCCGCCTTTGGTTCACCCGATGCCCAAAAACGGGATTCCATATGCGAAAAAATACAATCTGGTCTATGCGGGCAATGTCGGCAACCTTCAATTGATTGAAAACTATGTGAAGGCTTGTATTCTTCTAAAAAATCATCAGGATTTCCAGTTCCATATCGTCGGTTCGGGGGCTCGGCTTAGTGCGGTGTTAAAGCTCATTGAAGATAACCACTTACAGGATATTGTGGTTTATCACCCGACGGTCTTGGCTTCTGAAGTACCGTCTTTCTTCACCAACGCGACCGCTTTGCTAGTGCCACTCGCGGACACCACCTCACCCGTCTCGAAAACCATTCCGAATAAGCTAATTTCCTCTTTGGCCTATGGCCGGTTAATCTTTTCTTCCATTGGTGGGGATGGGAGAAAAGTCCTCGAAGAGGCGGGTGGCAGCCTTTTCGCCAGCGAAGATCCCAAAGATATCGCCAAGGGTCTTGAAGAGATGATGAGCCTTAGCAATGAAAAACGATCGGAAATGGGTCAAGCCAACCAAACTTATTTTGCTCAGAATTTCGATTTTGACAAAGTTATGGATCAGCTGATTCAGGCTTTTAAAGACTGCAAGAAATCTTGAATTTTCTTATCGATTGCCTCTAAGCCATATTGAGCGTAGAGGTTTTCTTTCGCGTTATTGGGGAGGAGGTTAACCCATTTCTTTTCGCCATTAAGGTGATTCTTGAAGAAAAGAGCCAAGGCATCCTTGCCTGAAGAAGCTAACCAATTAATGTCTTGCGGGAATTCTTTTCGTAAAAGCGTGTGTGGGGTCGAAAGAATGGGCGAACCGCTTTCGAGATACTCCAAGAGTTTGGAGGGCACGGATTCTTGGTCGAGCTTGCTTTCGAAGGGGCGTGGGTTCACTAACAAGGCCGCATATTTTTCGAGGGTATAATTCTCTTCTTTACTGACTTGCCCGAGATAATGAATTCGGGGGTTAGAATGAATCAAAGAAAGAAGCTCTTCATTCCCCTCGGCGTGGCCCGCTAGAACGAGGTCGTAATCCATCGGGATTTCAAGGTAGGCTTTGACGAGATCATTAACGCCATAGCGCGGCAAAAGAGCGCCCCCAAAATAGAGATAAGTTCCGTTTGCAAAAAGCGGCCTTCCAGTTTGGGGCTTTTCAACCAGTCCAGGGAAGAGAATATGGGGTTTCTTTTCAACATCAAAGGCCTTAATGAGCCCTTCAGAGAGGGCAATGACGCCATTTGAGGCTTTAACGGCGGATTTTACCCCGGAAATGAAAATCGGATGGGCTTTTGCAAGGTTTTCTGGATTATCAGTGACCAAAGCGGCAGTGGGAAGGGAAAAAACCTTCTTTAAACGCGAAGAAACCTCTCCGAGCTGCAAGCTCAAAGAATCAAAAACAACGATGTCAAGCCCATTCTTCTGAAGGCACTTCGCGATTTTGAATACTTTTTTCTTTCGCCAAAAAAGGCGGTTTAGGGGGCTTCCAGACGAGTTGACGTAGTGAAAAATGCCAGAATCAGAGAGTGTGAAATCGTGATCGAGCGAGGGAACGAGAGAAATCACAGAAACCTCGTTGGTCAAAGCAAGCGCCTGAATCATTTTTTCATGAAAATTTTGATTGGAAGGATTGCTTAAACGATAGCCTTGATTTAGGAGGGAAATATAGTCCTCATTTCGAATGGCTGTAGTGAGATAAAGAATCTTCATAAACTTAAAAACTCCTGGAAGATTTTCAGGTGGGCTTGGCACATGCTTTCGATGGTGTTTTCTTTGGCGGTCTTTAAGGCTTCTTCTCCGAAGGATGGTGTTAATGGTTTTTCTAAGACTTTCATGATCTCGTCTTCCTTATCTAAAGAGACCAAATAACCATTTTTGCCTTCCTCGATCAAGTGGCGGGCAGAATTGGCGTTCTCCGAAGCGATGACGGGCGTGCCTTGACTCAAGCATTCGTTAACAACGTGACCATAGATGTCTTCTTTGGTTAAAAAGATCGAAGCATCCGCCATCCGGAAATAACGCAAGATCTCATCGTGAGGTTTGAACGGCAAAATCAGGACATTATGAAGTTTGTGGTCTTCAATGAAATGCTGGAAGCGTTCTTTTTCGGGTCCATCGCCGATTAATAATAGGGTCTTTTCAGGAGTGAGTTTGTTCCAAATCCGAAGAAGCTGGTCATCGTTCTTTCGTGGAATAAAAGAACCCACCGAGAGATAAAGAGGTCCTGCGGGAAGATGCTCTTGCTGGCGAAGGGTTTGCTTTTCTTCCGCGCTCAAAGAGCGGGGCTGAATTTCGCGCTTAAAAATGGTGGAATAGGGGAAAAGACGGATTCGCATTTCGTCGACTCCGTAATAAGTGAGGTAAGTTGAAGAAAAAGGATCGGGCGAAAGATAAAGCGCAGCGCCGGGAAGATATTTTTCTTTTAAGCGTTTCCTCCATTGAGGTTCGTTATCCCTTGCAATTCCCCCGTTAATCGCAAAAATGTAGGGTATTTTGTGGCGTTTTAAATAACGGATGGTTTTCATCTCGCTCAGGGTGCTCCACCCATTGATGACGATGATGTCGTAATGCCCTTTTTTGATTAAGGGGATGATCGCGTTGGTAAAATTGTTGTAATTCCCGAGCTTCAAAGAGGACAGGATGATTTCTTTGAAGTTTTTGGCTTTTTCATAATAAAAAGCCTTGCCTCGGTCCCCTTCTGAAGTCCGTTCAAAAATAGCGGTGAGATCCACTTGCTCGCCGAGCTGATTGAAGAAATCGATTTTATACGGAGCCGGATGGTTAAATAGCCACAACACTTTGAACATCGGGTTTAGTATAAAACTTCCTCGGGGTTACTTCATCAAGATAAGGAAGTATAATCAGCGTATGATCGCTGATTGGAAAGACCTTTTCGACCAGGTTAAAGGCAAGAGCTACTCCGCCACTCTTCATGCCTTCTTGCAAGAGGAGTACCAAAATTACACGATTTACCCTCCTCGCGATATGGTTTATCAGGCTTTTAAACTGACCGCGCCGAAACAATTAAAGGTCGTCATCATCGGGCAAGATCCTTATCATAACCCCGGTCAAGCAATGGGGCTTTCTTTCTCGGTTCCACGGGGAATTGATCCGCCGCCATCACTAATTAATGTCTATAAAGAAATCCAAGATGATCTCAAAATCAAAATGAATTTTGAGAATGGAGATTTAACGCCCTGGGCCGAACAAGGAATCTTGTTATTGAACGCTTATTTAACCGTTCGAGCGGGTCAGCCTCTTTCTCATGCCCGTGCCGAATACGACGCCTTTATTAATGATGTCATGACCTATCTTGATGGTCTCGATCAGCCGATTGCATTTATGTTATGGGGTCGCTTTGCGAAACAGTATCTTCCTTTGATTCGTAATCCGAAGCATACGGCTTTATGTGCCTCGCATCCTTCGCCGATGGCTGCTAACCAAGGAGGCTGGTTTGGCAAACATCTTTTTAGCCAATGCAACAACTTTCTCGTAGAGAATGGTCAAGCCCCTATTGACTGGCAAATCAAATAATCTAGACTTGTTCTATCCGGAGCTCACCGTAGTGGGCTGAGAGGAACCGTATATCCGGTTCGACGGCACCTGATCCAGGCAATGCTGGCGGAGGTACTTCATTTCAAGTTCCTCCGGTTGTGCGAAAGGAGGAATTTTTTCATGAATAGCGCACAGTCGGAATCGCAGGTCGTTGACGAGAAGAAAGACGGGACGAGCAAAGATTTTATTGGGAAGACTTCGGAGTGGATTAAAGGGCACCTTTGGTTGCTTTCGATGATTGCCAGCGCTTTGATTCTCCTTTGCCTTTGCGGGCCGTTTGTCCACGCAAGGCCGGTGACTTATGATGCCGCCGCTGATGCCTTTAAACGGGTGACTAAAGTTCGGGATGATATTTGGGTCGGAGGACTCTTCTCTCCGGCATTTGGATGGCCTTTTGCAGTGATTTTTGTCTTTATCTTAGCCGGAATCGGTTTGGCTTTCTTAGGAAAGAAGAACAAAAACCTCTCCTTCATTGCCATGATGCTTTATGTCGTCGCTGGTATCCTTTTCTTGCTTTCGGTGAATTTCTACGATTTCACCCGGGCCGCAGGTTATGTGGGCTATCATGTTGACGTTTTGGACGATTACTACCCCACTTACGCCGATTTATCGAGCACCAAGTTAGCTTTTGGCTCAATCTATGGCGCGGTGATGTGCTTCATCAGCGCTTTCTGCTGTTTTGATTACGCCTATTCCAAAGAAGATTTCAGTGTCAAAGATATGTCGGAAATCGGTATTTTAACCGCGATGGCCATTGGCCTTCATTTCGTCAAAATCGAAATTGGAACCAGCGGCGGTTCGATTAACTTCGCGGCGATTCCTCTCTTCGTCATTGCTTTACGACACGGACCAGTCAAAGGCTTCTTTGCCTCGGGCATCATCTATGGTCTTATTCAATGCACGATTTCCGGCTATGGATTCGTGGTTTATCCTTTGGATTATTTGGTGGGATTTGGCTGCTATGGCATCCTTGGTCTTTTCAAGAAGCATATTTTTACTTCCGATGAGAAAGGCTGGAGTGTTGCTGGATTCTTCTACATTGCGTTAGGCGTGATTCTCGCGACCTTGATTCGTTTCGCCGCTTCGACGGCTTCTTCGATGATCAACTATGGTTACTCGTTCCAGGCGGCCTTGATCTACAATTCGGTCTACATTCCGGTCAGCGGTGCTATCGGTTTAGCGGTAACTCTTGCTTTGTATCCAGCTTTGGCTCGTTTAGAGAAACATTACCCAGCGAAATAAGGGTTGACGATATCAATTTAACTTAGTCAACCTTCGTGCTATAGTGCATTAGCCAAGCGAGGTTTTAACTATGTTAGAAGAAAAGAAAGACGAGACTCCCGAAGCGGAAAAACCCGCCCCGGAAGAGAGTGATTTCGCTGATGAAGCGAAGCCGGTTTCTGCCCCTGTGAGCGAGAAGCCTGTTGAAGAAGAAAAACCTGAACAGCCGAAAGTCGATCTTTATGCCGAAGAAAAGCCTGTCGAAACTCCGGTTGAAGCGCCAAGCGCTCCAGCGGATAAGAAAGGCAAAGCCGCCCCTGTGATGTACACCTACGATGATCCTGAACTCCAAGACATCGAAGCAGCCCGGGTTGCTTTCTTCGCCATTTACAAGAAGCAAAACGTCATCAAGTGGATTGTGACTGGCATTATCCTAGCCGCCATTATCGGCACTTGGCTCGGCGTCTCTTTCTCCGGAGGTTCCGGTCAAACTTGGGGCACAGCCACGATTTTGATTGTGGTGGCGGTCGCCATCATTGGTTTAGGAATCTATTCGGTCTTGTTCCGCAAGACGATCGACAAATCGATGAAAGCCTATTTTGCCGATTACTATAAGCACAGCAACGCCTTTGTTTATGGCGATCAAATCAGCGATGTCGCTGGTACGGTTGACGATAAACTTGATGCGGCGATCTTCAATGGTGCTGGTCTCTACAAAGGTGTCAGCAAAGTTGGCAGCCGCGATTGCCTCCATTTCAACTACAAAGGCAAATCCATCATCATGGCGGATGCCGCGGGACAAATTACTGGACAAAAGAGTCTTCAGACTTGCTTTGTTGGCAAGTTCATGGCGGTTCCGAACGCTAACGAAGGCGCGGAAATTATCATCTATCTCAAAGGGAACAAGCGGGCCCTTCCGCCGACAACCTTGGACCAATACGAAGTTCTCGAAGACAGCAAAACCATGGTCGTTTACGGTCCGGCTGATGGGAAAAAGCTTTTGACCCATCCGGTTCGTGAAGCTCTGAAAGCCATCCAAACCAACGCGGTTTTGGTGGACGTGGCGATTGCTGTTCGTCGGGGAATGACTTACTTCGCAATCGGCTACGAGGACACTTTGATGGTCTTGCCGATGGATAAGCCTTTCAATCCCGCACCGACGGTTGAACTCAAAAAAGATATGGCGCAAATCTTCGCTCTCATTGATGCGTTCGATGCCGTTCCTGAGAAATAAAAACAAAGGCTTCTGGTTCCAAAATTCCAGAAGCCTTTTCCTTTGCCTTCAAGAAAAACCTTGCCTGAGAAGTTAATACTTCGTGGAAAAATAAGAGACCGTAAACATGTCATTGTCTGATTTTTTCACATTGGCGAATGCCCATCCTTGGGCATATGTAGCGTTGTTATTCAACTTTGGCGTGGTCTTTATTAACGGTTGGACCGATGCGCCGAACTGCATTGCCACCTGCGTTACGACGCGCTGCTTAACCCCAAAGAAAGCCATCATTATGGCAGCGGTGGGGAACCTTATTGGCACAATTTTGATTGGTTTCTTAGCACAATTTCTCTCTTCGACGACCGGAGACGTTTCTCAAACAATCGCGGGCATTGTCGACCTTTCTGGTTTTGATATTAATCAGGCGTTAATCGCCATTTCTTTTGGTCTTCTGGCGAACATCCTTTTCTCATTAGGCTGCACGTATTATGGTTTCCCTTCTTCGCAATCGAACGCCCTGGTCGGCGGCTTAAGCGGAGCTGGACTTGCCTTGATGGCCATTTGGCATCCGAGTGAAAACTGGTTCTCGGTGATTGGCTTAGGCGCGTGGAGCAAAGTTCTCATTGGCTTCTTCGGCTCGATTCTTTTGGGATTTGTTTTGGGTTATGGTTTAACTTTCCTCATTCAATTCTTTTGCCGTAACAAGATGAAAGGCGAGACGACGCGTTTCTTTTCACGCGGACAAACCGTCGCTTCGGGACTGATGTCAATTGCTCATGGCGTTCAGGATGGTGCCAAATTCATCGGTGTGTTTTTGGTGATAGCGGCCATGTTAAAACAACCAGCGGACGCCGCGGAGTTATCGAGCATCGTCACGACGCTTTTGGGAAAAACTTGGATCGTTCTTCCCGTTGCCTTCTTCATTACTTGTGGGACTCTCGTTGGTGGAAAGTCGATTATCAAAACGATGGGATCTGGCATGGCAAAATTGGATAAATACAGGGGATTTGCAACGGATATTTCCGCTTTCTTGGGTCTGATTCTTGCCACGGTCTTTGGTCTTCCCGTCTCGAGCGGAACGGTAAAAGCCACCGCGATTATGGGGTGTGGAGCGGCGAAAAGTTTCCGACAGGTTCGGTGGGGAAAAGCCGGCGAAATGGTTCTCAGTTGGGTTTTGATTTTCCCCGGTACTGCTATAATTGCTTTCGTGTTGACTCTGATTTTTGCTAGCATCTTCAAGTAAGGAGGAAGAGCGCCATGTTCGGAAAGAAAAAGACGAAGTCGAATTACTATTTCGATAGTTTCCCGGCTTTATGCCACTTTTCAGTAGAATGTGCAGAGTATATTTTGAATTTCATGCAGCATTTCGATCATGAAAAGCTCGAAGAAGTGAAGGTTAACGTTCACTTGATTGAGCATGCCGCGGACGATAAAAAGCATGAGGTGACGGAAAAACTTCTCACCGAATTCATGACCCCAATTGATCGTGAAGATATTCTTCAACTCCTTAAGTTGATCGATGACATTACCGACGCGGTCGAAGAGGTATCGCTCAAACTCTTCCTTTACGACTATAAAGAACTACCACCCGATACGATTCCCTTTATGCGCTTAACCCTCGAATGTGTCCAAAAGACCGAGGATTGCTTGAAGAACTTCAAAGACTTCCAAGATCCAAAAACGATGAACCCTTTGATTATGGCTGTGGTTCATCTTGAAGAGGAATCGGATACCGAATACATCAACGATGTCCGCTCGCTTTATCTCAATGAAACCGATGGCTTCCGCCGGCATAAAGGCGAAGCGATGTACACGATGCTTGAAGAGACATCCGATCGTTGCCGCGAAGTCTGCCGCTATGTCCAAATGATTTCGTTCAAGAATCTCTAAACGTTATTTAGGTTATCTTTTATTCTCGCATAGGCGCATCTTTAGCGATAGCCTTTTCTTTGTTCTTGTCTTTTGAAACTACTTTCAGGATTAAGAAGAGCCTTTGTTCTACTAAGATAAAGTTGTCGCAAAAGAAAACTTCATGGACATCGGACAATTCTTCTCCCTCGTTAATGCCCATCCGTGGGCGTATCCTGTCATCTTCTTGAACTTGGCAGTGATTTTCATCAACGGTTGGACCGATGGGCCTAACGCGATTGCCACTTGCGTGACGACACGCTGCATTAAGCCGAGAAATGCGGTGATTATTGCCGCGATTGGAAACGTTCTGGGCATTTTGCTGATTGGGCTATTAGGCTCTTATTTAGCGGAGTTAACCGAATTCGGCAGTGTGGCAAAGACCATCGCCTCCTTGGCAAATTTCGATGTTTCAACTGATGCCTCACTAACGAATGCCTTGATTGCGGTTTCGGCTGGCCTTCTTTCGATCGTCATTTGGTCTTTGGGTAGCACCTATTTTGGTTTCCCCTCCAGCGAGAGCAACGAATTGGTCGGTGGCGTGACGGGTGGGGCGATGGCGTTAGGAGCCCTCGCCGGAATGAATTGGTTCTCCATGGTGGGCTGGTCAGCTTGGTCTAAGGTTTTAATCGGTTTCTTTGGCTCGTTGATCCTCGGCTTTCTTCTCGGTTACGTCTTAACCAAACTGATTGAGGTGATTTGCCGCAAGATGACTCGGGGCAAAACAACGCGCTTCTTCATTAAAGCCCAAATTGTTTCGGCTGGGGCGATGTCGTTTGTTCATGGAATTCAAGACGGGTCGAAATTCATCGGTATTTTCATTCTCCTGGCCACGATGCTTGAACAGGGGAATCCGGTCGATTTAACGGCCTTACAAGCCGCGTGGTGGCTCTATGTCCCCGTCGCCGTTGTTATGGCCGGCGGAACCTTAATGGGTGGGTACAGCATCATCAAGACTTTGGGCAAAGATATGGCGGTTTTGCAGAAATATCAGGCTTTTGCCACCGACGTCGCTTCGGTCATCGGCTTACTTTTAGCCACGGTTTTTGGCTTGCCGGTTTCGACTGGTAGCGTAAAGTCCACTTCAATCTTGGGTTGCGGCGCCACGCGCGGCTTAAAAAAGGTTCATTGGAACGTCGCTGGAGAAATGATCGGAAGCTGGGTCATCATTTTCCCCGCCACCGCGTTAATTGGCTTTTTATTCACTTTGGTTTTTGCTTCGATATTTTAAAAATGTTTCCCGATGAAATCGGGCTTTTCTCTTCGTAGAAAAAATAAAAAGATAATGAAAGAGAAAACTCCGTTATAATAGTCACGAAAAGCTGACTCTTTAGTAGCAGCTTGCACCTTCAGTATGGACGAAATAAATAACGGCAATCGTTTTTTTAAGTGGGTCACCGTGCAGGCTTATAAGCACGATGGTCTTTTGCATCGGCAATGGTCTCCGGCCTATCTCTCTTTAGAAACCGACGATTACTGGGCTTTAAGTTCGAAAGCGTCTTTAGTCACCGAGAATGATGGACGGCGATGGATGACTAAAGAGCATGCGGTTTTTATTCTTTTTAAACACGAATGGATGAACGTTATTTGCATGATGAAGGATAACGGAGGAATCTGCTATTACGTGAACGTTGCTTCTCCGACCATCAACGATCACGGCTTCTTAAAATACATCGATTACGATCTCGACGTGAAGCTCTTTCCTGATGAGACAATTAAAGAGTTGGATGAGCAGGAGTTTGAACGCCACGTCTTAACCTATGGCTATTCGAGTGAACTGACTGCCGCGATCAAGAGAAGTTTCTCTGCGATCAAGACACGGATGCAAAACGGGGAGTTTCCCTTCACCGAAAAAGATGTCCGGACTCTTTATCAAAAGTTTTTGGATGAGAATCATCCTTTCGTTCTTCATACTTTTGAAACGAAATAACCGCAAAACGAACACATTCTTTGCAGAACCTCTGTAGATTGCTTCTCATATAGATCAAAAATAGATACTTTTATATTTAAAAAAACAGGATTTTTAGAACAAAAGTTTGCTAAAAAATAAAAACTTTTTATTAAAAGCGGTAAAAAATTTCCTTTTTAATAAAAAAGTTGACAGTGGTATTTTCTTGGTTAATATAAAGGTATGGATTATAAAAACAGTATTGTACGACTCCAAAAAATTTCTTTGCATAACATCAAAAACGTCGTGGGTGGTATGGTTTGCTTTCCTTCGCTTGAAAAACCACAATCCCTCGAAGAAGCTGCGGACGTGGTGGGCCTTTATGGGCAAAACGGATCTGGGAAAACTGCATTAGTGGATAGTTTGCGCATCCTTAAAGCGATGCTTTCGGGTTTCCCCATTCAAGGCAATGCCGCTAATGATATTCGGCAAGGACAAGACAAACCTTTGATGTCTTTTGATTTTGAGTTTTTGATTCACGACTCCGAGGAACGTTATTCCGTTGTTTATTCTTTTGGGTTAAAAGAAGGGGCCAAGAATCCTCTTAATGGTCAGAAAACGATTAAACTCGCCTATGAAAAATTGAAAATCAAGAAACTTCATCTTCCTAAAGACAATTTTACAACGGTTTTTGACACCGAATTAAGCGAAGACGAGGAAAAGAAAATCGCCTTTAAGCCGGCTATTTCTTGCGATACTGTTGCGAAAGGGAAAGAAGGATCCTTGGCGGAAGATCTTCTTTTTGCTCGACATGACGCAGGCGAAGCGGGCCAATCTTTTATTTTTTCCTCCAAAGCCATTGGCCTTTTCCAAAAAGGATCTCTTGATCAAGATTATCTCTCCGTCGTTCTATCCTTAAGGCGCTATGGGAATACGGATTTGCTGGTTCTTGATACTGAGGAATGCAATCAGTTTTTCATGGTCGTTAATCTCCGCGTAAAGAACGACGAAAAGACAGAAGCGGGTCTAATTCCGGTAGGCTTTCAAAGCACCCAGCTTCCTTTGCCTCTTTTCCAAGACCTACAGCAATGGCTCCCCAGCGTTAATACCATATTGGGGTCTTTGGTTCCTGGCGTACAAGTCGGAATTGAAAACATTTTCCCCGTGACTCTTGTCGATGCCGGCGGGATGCCGGTTCCTGGTCAACAATTTCAAATGGTTTCTATTCGGGATAATGTCAAAATTCCTCTCCAATACGAATCTGGGGGCATTCGCAAGATTGTCGCCTGTCTTGGCGCTCTCATTGCAGCCTATAATAACGAATCCGTTTTGGCAGTCGTTGATGAATTTGATTCTGGCGTTTTTGAATACCTTTTAGGCGAAATTGTCTCGGTCTTTTCCGACTCTGGGATGGGCCAATTCCTTTTCACGTCGCACAATTTGCGTCCGCTCGAAGTATTGGGAAACCACGGCATTTATTTGACGACCACCGATCCATCGGATCGTTACGCGGAATATCCTTATACGAAAGACACTGTGAATTTCCGGAGCAAATATCTTAGAGACATCAAACTCGATTCCGAATTAACGACGAACGGGAATAAACGCGAGTTCTATTCCTCGACGAATGAAGACGACATCCGCCACGCTTTCTCACTAGCCGGAGGCGAGAAATGAGCAAGCGCGTCGTAGCCGTTTTGGTCGAGGGGCCGACCGATAAGATTGCTTTAAGAGGTAATCTTAATCATCTCGTAAAAGACAAAACGCTGGAATTTGAGCCCACAGGCGGAGACATCACGACGGATGATGACTATATCGCTAACGAGGATTTGAATAAAATCCTTGCGGATGATGTTCGAAAGCTCATCGCTCAAAGAAACGATTTTACTTTAAGCGATATTGTCGAAGTCATCCATCTCATCGATACGGACGGTTTGTATATCCCCGATGAATGTATTAAGCAAAAACGATTAGCAGAAGGGGAGCTAATCACCGATATTAACAAACATCCATTTTACAATGATGATTCTATCGATGCCCTCGATGTCAGCAGCGAAAGAAGAACGTTAAACAATAAAAGAAATGCTGTTCGCGATTTGCTCGAAATGAAAACATTAGAGTTTGACCACGGGATCCAAAAACCATACACGCTCTTTTATAACTCCTGTAATCTCGAACACGCGCTTCACAATCGTCGGAATGTGATGCCTGGAGAAAAGAGACTTTTAGCCAAAAAATTCGCTAATGAATACTTCAATGATGATGAAAAGTTTGTAACTTTATTCGATGAACTCAATTTATCGCGATCCTGGGAACTCCAAGAAAGCTGGAAATATTTAAAAACCAATTTTCACTCGCTTGAAAGGGGATCGAATTTGATTATTTACCTGAAGAAGATCAATCCTGAAATTGTCTCTTCTGTCGCCAAACTCACGAAATAAGATAATTATTTCTGTTTATGGCTCT
>Ga0183101_1000500_pt2 | contig 18172 bp, 15 predicted proteins | sample Biomet3_FD_127790 | JGI IMG/M metagenome (GOLD analysis project Ga0183101, IMG submission 127790) | Microbial communities from bioreactor (seeded with sewage sludge) at LBNL, California, USA - Biofuel metagenome 3 | ecosystem: Engineered > Bioreactor > Anaerobic > Unclassified ... | reverse complement strand
AGGCTTCCGAAATTTACCCTGAGATCCGACTGTAAATTTGAAGAAGGATTTTGGTAAAGGTATTTCAGGAGCATTTTCTATCATCATTAACATAGTAGGTAAATATTATTATTAACATAAACAGATAAATATCATTAACATAAGCAGGTAAATAAAATTTAATCAATTAATTATTATAGAATTAAGCATTTAACCAGGCACTTAACTCAATGTTTTTCGGAGAACTCATATGGAAAAAGTTCAGGTAAACGACTGCGAAGATGTACTATTATCAATGAAAATGATTTCAGTAAACCTCAGTGAGATAATTGATAAACTTGACAGAGAAGCCATAAAATTGATGATCCAGAAAATTCTGGAAGGCGAAAGAATCTTTTTGATGGGGGCCGGAAGGTCCGGGCTTGTTGCCAAAGCTTTTGCAATGAGGCTTATGCACCTGGGATTCAGCGTGTATGTGGTCGGTGAAACCACAACTCCTGCTGTCCGACCGGAGGATGTAGTGATTGCCATTTCAGGGTCAGGGGAAACACACTCTATAGCTGATCTCGGAAAAATAGTAAAAGACATTGGCTCAACCCTCATAACGGTTACATCTAAAAAAGAATCCACACTCGGTAGAATATCGGATGTTGCTATGATTCTTCCAAGCAAGACTAAAAATGACTCTGATAAATATGGCTACCTTGAAAGAAACATGCGGGGAGGTTACAAAACCATGCCTCCACTGGGTACATCTTTTGAAATTACATCGCTTATTTTCCTTGATTCGATAATCTCTCAGCTTATTACGCTTACAGGTGCATCTGAAGCCGAACTGAAGTCGAGACATACGAATATCGAATGAAAGCCTTAATCGCCAGAAAGCAGAAGGTACATTTAAAAATAATTAATTTATAGGGATACAGGAGAGCCTAATTTGAAGGAAATAAAGTTTTCAGAGAACGTAGCCCGAATAGATACCTCAGGGATCAGGAAGATTTTTGAAGCAGCGGGCTCGGACGCTATTAACCTTGGGCTGGGGCAGCCTGATTTTGACACTCCAGATCATATCAAGGCCGCGGCAATAAAAGCTATAAACGAAGGCTTTACGGGTTACACGGTTGGTCCGGGAATTCCGGAGTTAAGAGAGGCCCTGAGTTCCAAGTTCAAGGAAGAGAACGGGTTCTCGGTTTCCCCTGAGGAAATAATTGTAACTTCTGGAGCATCGGAAGCTCTTACAATTGCCCTCGCAGCCCTCTTAAACCATGGGGATGAAGTCCTTATCTCAAACCCTGGCTTCGTTTCTTATAATGCGCTGACCGAAATCCTGAGTGGTAAAGCCGTAGGTGTTCCCCTTGCCGAAGACCTTACTATGAAGCCTGAGGCCGTGCTTGAGAAAATCACTCCGAAAACCCGAGTCATCGTTTTTAATTCTCCTTCAAATCCCACAGGTACAGTCGCAAGTAGGGCAGACATAAAAGCCCTGGCCGAGATTGCAGACGATCACAATATAACCATTGTTTCCGACGAGGTCTATGAGTACTTCGTTTACGAAGGAGAACACGTAAGCCCTGCCAGCTATTCGGACAATGTGATTACCGTAAATGCGACCTCAAAGAGCTATGCCATGACCGGATGGAGACTGGGGTACGTGGCAGCCAGAAAAGACTACATAGGCCAGATGCTTAAGGTGCACCAGTACTTCCAGGCCTGCGCCAACTCAATCGCTCAGAAAGCCGCTTATGCCGCAGTGACAGGACCCAAAGATTCGATCAAGGCCATGCGAGAAGAGTTCAGAAAGCGCAGGGACGTGCTTGTAAAAGGGCTGAATGATCTAGGAATGGAATGTGCCCTTCCGAAAGGTGCTTTCTACGCTTTCCCAAAAGTTCAGAATTCCGCAGAGGTCGCCTCGAAATTTATCTCAAACGGCGTTATTGTCACTCCCGGCACAGCCTTCGGAAGCGAAGGAGACGGCCATATCAGAATTTCCTATGCGGCTTCGATGAAAGATATCGAAAAAGCCTTAGGCATCATGGAAAAAGTACTCTGATAATTCAGAGGTACTGCTTTTATAAAATATTCTGAGAGAATAGTTTAAGGAATATTAAAATAGTCTGAAGAATCTTCAATACTGTGGAGAATCTTCAGATAACTTTCAGATAACTTTCAGATAACTTTCAGATAAATAGAATATTTTTCTAGGATTTTTCTTTCTATATCTTTTCAGATTTTTCGTTCTATATCTTTCTCTTCTTCCCCTGTTTCTACTGTCTTTTTCTTTTCCGGCTGTTTTTTTCGGTGCGTTTTAGTTCTCCCAAAACTTAAATTATATAATGGTTACCGTGAATGATCGCTTTAGTTTACACTTAATGTTTACGCGTTTTCCATGATATAATTAAAACTGCAATTATTATCGCTATAAGTGACGGTATAAAATTCTGGAACAACAGTTCTTGAGCGGGGTCACTTTCTTGAGGCAAAACAGCGTTTATCATATTATTTTCCGGATCTGCAACGTGAATATTCTTTTTACCATTCGAATCTGCGGTATTGCCAGTCAATATGTTGCCCGTGCTGGAATTCTCTAGATTTATGCCGTGATATGAATTATTTGAGGCATTGTTGTAATCCAACCTGTTGTTGTTTGATTTCATCAAGAAAATTCCATTATTCTTGTTAAAATTTGCAGTATTATTGCACAGGGAATTACTGTTACTTTCTTGAAAATCTATACCGTTCCAGTTATTTGAATTTGCTACATTACTAATGAGAGAATTAAGGTTTGATCCGGTAAGTAAAACTCCTGACTCGCTATTTAATACTGTGTTACTGGTAAGAGTATTATTATCAGATAAAGAGAGATCAATCCCAATTCCTGAATATGTAAAATTCACAGTGTTATTATTCAACTCATTATTATTGCTTAATTCATATAGATATATACCTTCCTGATTAGTTGTGTTTATGTAATTATTGTACAGCCTGTTATAGCTGGAATTCCACAAAAAAATGCCGCCGATGCTACTCATATATGCACTATTATCGGTAAGTGTATTGTTGTACGAGTCATGTAAAAAAATGCCATAACCGTTTGAATAGACATTGTTTTCCGTTATGATACCGTTATTGGCCCCCTCAATATAAATCCCTGCTTTATCATCTCCATACTGATCTATTCCAGCGCCTGTTATGCTAAACCCGCGAATAGTTACGTTATCTGACACAATAGTAAAAACATCATCCTTAGAGTTAGCAGCCTTAACAACCGTATCAACCGGATTCCCAGAAAGAGAACTGATTGTTAATTCTTTGTCAACATATACATTTTCCGTATAGTTTCCCGGAAAAACAAGAACTGTATCGCCAGCAGTTGCATTCTTGATAGCATCCTGTATACAGGTGTAATCTGCTCCCTCAATATTAGCACCTACCGTGATTGTAGCTGCTGATGCACCTGAAATATTTGTCATTGCGAAAAAAACTATTAAAAAAACAGGTACTTTTTTCATGTATACCTCTTTTAGTTGATTTATGTTTAATCCGTTGATAAAGTCATTTTTGGAATGGTATTACTCCGTTGAGCTTTCCCAATTTTCCGATACTTTTTTTGCCGGAAAAGTCACTTAATTCTGGATTATATCATCCTGCACGGTAGCATCTCAGCCATTTCAAAGCTAGAATGTATTAAATTCATAATTTAATTAGAAGAGTTCTAATTTATATTTAATCCTGGTTAGCTCGGATAGGCTATTGTAAAACAGATGAAATCTCAACAAAATTAATATACAGATACACAAATTAAAACTAAAAAGTAGGCAGTGCGCCAATTTTTCTGTAAAATCATATATCTCAACAAGCTATTGGGTAGAAAATTCTATATCGGAAGATCAATTTTCTTCATGATACGCAAAAACTTGACTTCAAATATACAGCAAATTTGAGGTACTGCCTAAAAGTATCGTACTAATTAATAAAATCAAAAGAAATAATTGTTATCAATACATAATTTTTTACTATAAAAGAGGAAAATTAAAGAATGAAAACTCAATCTGGATACAGACCCTCTCCTTCCATAAGAAAAAAATCTTAAAACGAGTAAAAATCTGAATTTCAGTAGAGATTATGTGTCTTGGTCACGGATGTTTAAAATCACGTTATAAAATAGTTCTGGAAAAAGATATGAACAAGAAAAATGTGCCTAAGTTGTTTGTACACAAAGGAATTTTTGCGCTGGTCTGCATTTTTTTGTTGCTGACTCCCGCATCCATCGCTTCAGCAACGGTATCTGGAGGCCGGTTGACAAGTGGTTTTTATGAAATGTATATAAGCACAGCCAGCTTTTTTCTGACGGAAACCCAGATACCTTCTACACTTTTTGTCGAGAGTCTTTCGCTCCCACTGACAGGGACTCGAGACGGAAAAAACAAGCACCTTGAAAAAATCAGTCCCTTCTTACTTCTGGCAGCAGGCATTCTTGCGGGTTTTAATCCCTGCCTCCTTGCTGTAATGGCTTTTCTTGCTTCAGTTACCCTTGTCAAGCATGGAAGAAGAGAGGACATGCTCAAAATCACACTTGGTTTTTCGGCAGGAATCTTTGCCATGTATATGCTTGCCGGAATAGGCATCCTCAGTCTTGTTAATTTCCTGCCTGATATCCAGGAAAGTTTTATAGGAGCTTCAATCCTGATCATTTTCCTGCTCGGCTTCTGGCATATTTTTGATGGCTACTGGCTGAAAAAGCATGCGAGAACCACCTTCAGGACTCCCAAACCCTTAAAAAACTTTATGGGCAAAATGGAACAGAACAACCTTGTATCGCTGTCCTTCCTTTCAGGAAGCATGTTTTCTCTGGTCAAAGCTCCCTGCGTAGGAGCGATCTTTCTCTCACTTCTGAGCATCCTGGCAACAAAAACCGATATTGTCAGAGGAACGTTATATATTGGCATTTACCATATAGGGCTTCTGCTTCCCGTAATAGTTCTTGGTCTCCTCCTTGCCTTCGGACTCAGCCCGAATAAAGTCACCGAATTCAGGGAAAGATGGAGAGTGGAAATAAGGCTGACAACAGGAACCATATTGATATCCGTTGCCTGGCTCATGCAGCTTGGAGTAATTTAAATAAAGAGCCCTGGAAATGTTCAATAACGCACATAAATTAATATAAAAACTAAGTTATATAATGCAAATTATTGAACAACGAGCCTGGGGAAGAGTTCGGATGTTCCGCTGAGGGTTACACTGGGGTTAACACATCAAAATTGCTGGGATACCTGGCAATCAGTTTTCGTAATAAGACAGGCACCTTGATGAATTCTCAGCATCCAGTTGAGACCTGTGTCACTCAAAAAGGATAGCATTCAAAAAGGGAATTTTAATTGGTTAATCTATCTCGGATAACGCAGTCTATTGAAGGATATCATTAAGTGAGTTCATCCCAAAACTTGAAATTAACTTCTTGGACCTTGTATTTTGAATAATCAATCAAGTCCATGATCATGAAAACAATTCTGAAAATTCCCAACTCTGTTATCGGAAAGGAGTTTATTACGAATTATTCCATGCCTGACAAAATATTCCGTGTCGAAACTTTTGTCATCAGAAACTTTTGTCATCATATCCTATGGCCCGGATATCGAGTACGTGCAAAATCTGATTCTTGAGGCTCTGGCTCACGAAAACTGGATAATGCAAGATAAACCGATACAGGCACTTTTATTCGATTTTACAGAATTCGGAGTGAAGTTCAAAGTCAGGTGCTGGATAGAAAACTTTGTGGAAACCAGGATTTCGAAGGACCGGCTCAACACGGCGATCTACAAAGCTCTGACAAATGCAGGTATCACAGTCCCGTCTTTACATATTATCATCCACTTCACTGATCAGGAAAATAGGGTGACAGTTTCTAAAGAGGACAATGATTTCAAAAATTAACGTTAGCACTTAAATGGACTTTTGATTCTATAGAACTACGAACCTACTAAAATCCTACTAAAATAGAATTATATGTATAATCTAATATACATAAAACTCTAAATATACAATTGTAATTGCGGGACCGCGAATTCTGGGGTAGACATCGCAGTTCAATAATGGGGGGAGAGTAGAAAATATAAAATTTAGCCGGATACAGGCCTGAATTGTCATTTTTTGACATTTCGTCTGAAACCTGCAGGTTTTCATCAGCTAGCTCGAATAGACTTGGGGCAGGAAGAGTGCGACGAATACGCTATTTTTCCTTTTGGATCACACCAGCTAAAACCGTATGTCATCATTCGGCAAGTTGTGCGCTTGAGGGTGGAAAATATCATATGCCTGTTTTTTGGGTCAAAAATAATTATCCCCGTATACTCACCAGAAACCATGGACCTGAGATGCTCTTCTCCAGAATCTTGATTGGCGGGCTGGCACGATAACCAGGAATAAATCTGAAAGCAGAAAGGAGCTTGATAATGGCAACTTTAACAGTTCTGAAGTTTGACACAGCTAACGGTGCAGAACGTGCACTTGATGTGATAAAGGATTTGAGCAAGCAGAATCTGATCAACCTACATGATGCAGCCATAGTCACCTGGCCTGAGGGTAAAAAGAAACCAAAGACCAAACAGTTGACTGATTTATCAGGTGCTGGTGCATTAAGTGGAGCTTTTTGGGGAATGCTATTTGGCCTGATCTTTTTTGTTCCGATATTTGGCCTGGTCGTCGGAGCCACACTGGGTGCACTGACAGGTTCAATGGCGGATGTTGGAATTAATGATGATTTTATCCGGTCTGTTCGCAGCAAAGTTAAAGAAGGCACCTCAGCACTCTTTTTGATGACCAGCGATGCCGTACAGGATAGGGTCTTCGAATCCATGAAACAGTTCAAGTTTGAGATAATTGCATCCAACCTGTCTAAGGAAGAGGAAGACAAGCTTCGTGAAGCGTTTGCCGAAGAAGAAGCAGCACCAGCATACTGAATTTTGATCTACAAACCACTCTTCTGGGAATGCAAATATTTCTGGAACCGATTGCAAGGGAAGAACAATGATTCTTAAATAAAATGAATGGGGAGAAAAACAAAAAGTAAGTCTCCTCACTTTTTTTATATATTTGCCCGTAATTTCAAAATTGACAGGGGGATAAATGCCACTGAAAGAATACAAATCAGGAACCACTTTTCCAGGTGTAATTGGGCGCACGTTTGACCAGTCTGAACCAGCCTGGCCGGAACCACTGCGATCCAAAGAAGGTGCTCCAAACGTATTATTTATTGTGCTGGACGACACAGGCTTTGGACAACTTGGGTGCTATGGCAGCCCTATCCAGACACCAAACCTGGACAGCCTGGCTGCGGGAGGCCTCATTTACAGTAACATGCATACGACTGCGCTTTGCTCTCCTAGCCGTTCATGCATATTGACCGGCCGAAATCACCATTCAAACAACATGGCCTGTATTACGGAGGGTTCAACAGGCTATCCCGGCTACAACGGCTATATACCTTTTGAAAATGGCTTTTTGTCGGAGATCCTTCTCGAGCATGGATACAACACTTACGCGATAGGCAAATGGCATCTGACGCCTGCAGACCAGATCTCGGCAGCCGGGCCTTATGACCGCTGGCCTTTAGGAAGAGGTTTTGAGTGCTTTTATGGTTTTTTAGGAGGTGAGACTCACCAGTATTACCCTGAGCTTGTCCATGATAATCACTCAGTAGTTCCTCCAAAAACTCCCGAAGAAGGTTACACATTAAATGAGGACCTGGCGGACAAGGCTATCCAGTTCATTGCCGATGCCAAACAGGTAGCTCCAAACAAGCCTTTTTTCATGTATTTCTGCACGGGAGCTATGCATGCTCCTCATCATGTTCCTAAGGAATGGGCAGACAAATACAAAGGGAAATTCGATGACGGTTGGGAGGCTTACAGGGAGAAAACATTCGCACGGCAGAAGGAACTGGGCATCGTTCCAAAAGATGCAAAACTATCTCGCCATGACCCGGATGTCAAGCCCTGGGAAGAATGCTCGCCGGAAGAAAAGAAGCTCTATGCCCGCATGATGGAAGTCTTTGCCGGGTTTCTGGAACACACCGATTACCACATCGGCAGGTTGCTGCAGTTTCTGAAAGACACTGGTGAATTTGAAAACACCTTAATCATGGTGATTTCCGACAATGGTGCCAGTTCCGAAGGTGGTTCTACTGGATCGGTCAACGAGAATTTATTTTTCAACAACGTGCCTGAGTCACTACAGGAGAACCTCTCATTACTGGATAAGCTGGGGGGCCCGGAGACCTTCAACCACTATGCCTGGGGCTGGACCTTTGCTGGAAACACGCCCTTCCGCCGCTGGAAACGTGAAACTTACCGTGGTGGTGTCAGCGACCCCTTCATAGTCCAATGGCCCAGGGGAATAAAGGCAAGAGGTGAAGTCCGAAATCAGTATGCCCACGTTATCGATATAGTGCCTACAGTTCTGGACTGCCTGGGAATCGAACCTCCGACTGCTATAAAAGGTGTAACCCAATCGCCTATTGAAGGCGTAAGTTTTGCGCATACTCTCGACGATACCAGTGCACCTACCAGACACCACACCCAGTATTTCGAGATGATGGGACACCGCTCCCTGTATCATGATGGCTGGCGTGCCGTATGCCCGTGGCCTGGCCCTTCATTCACTGAAGCGGGAAAACCCTTTGGTGAACCGATTTCTGCAGGAAAGTTGACAGAACTGGACGCAAAAGGCTGGGAACTTTACAATGTTCAAAAGGATTGGACAGAGAACGAAAATGTAGCTGCAGAAAACCGGCCGAAGTTAATCGAGATGATTGCTACCTGGTATGCAGAGGCAGGAAAATATAATGTGCTGCCTATCGATGCCCGAGGAGTGCTGCGCCTTGCTGATGAACGGCCACAGATTGCAGCCGATCGGATTAACTACGTTTATTATCCCGGAACTCAGCCAGTTCCCGCAAACGCAGCTGTCAATGTTCTTAACCGTGCACACAGCATCACTGCTGATGTAGAGATTCCAGCAGGAGGTGCTGAAGGAATTTTGCTTGCCCATGGTGGTATCGATGCCGGCTATTCATTCTATATTAAAGGCGGAAAGCTGCACTGGGTACATAACTATGTAGCCAAGGCCCTTTATCATGTAGAGTCCAGAGAAAATGTTCCAGAAGGACGGCATCAACTGCGCTTCGAGTTTGAGGTGACCGGTAAGCCAGATGTTGCCAATGGTAAGGGTACACCTGGAAAAGCTCAGCTCTATATAGACGGGAAATTAGTCGGCCAGGCTGAGGTCCCTGTAACGACTCCGCTTGTACTCGGTCTAACCAGTGGGATTACCTGTGGCTCAGCTCATGGAGCACCAGTTACACCTGATTACAAGCCTCCTTTTGAGTTCACAGGCAAGATCTACAACGTGGCCGTGGACGTGAGCGGCAAACTGATCGAGGACAAGGAAGCTAAAACACGCATGGTCATGGCAAGGCAATAAATAATTCAGCCTTGCATATTCAATTATCCTTTTTATGAAACTAAATAAAAGGGGTGATTCTAATGAGGCAAATCATGGGAGGTCTCAGGGGTCGTGGAAAAGTAAGAGTAACGCTATAAGATGCAAGAAAAACTCGTTACTATGGAGATGACTACTGGATAGAAAACGAAGCTGGAGAGAAAGTTTTCTATGTCGACGGCAAAGCTCTTCGAGTGCGAAACACTTTGATTATCAAGAATTCACAGGGTAAAGAGTTGTATAAACTCAAAGAGAAGCTTCTCCATGCCAGGGACATGATGGATTTTCCGGGTCAGGGACATGATGGATATTCAAGATGCAGAAGGTGAAACAGTTGTGACTATCAAAAAAGCTCTGATCACACCTCTTCGAGACCGATGGATAGTTGAAGTTCCAGATGGGCCTGAAATGAATGTCCAGAGCAATATTCTGAACCACGAGTATAGGATTGAAGCTGGGAGGAAAAAAGTTGCAGAGATCTCAAAAAATGGTTTCGGATAAGGGATACTATGGAGTATAAATTGCTCCTGGCCAGGATAATGTATTTATCTTTACAATTACGGCAGCCTTTGATCAGATGGCACACGACTGAATTGAGAGATTTGAACTGAAGGGAGGAAGAATGGTTGAGCCTGTTCCATTTTTGAGTTTCCTTGAAACAATTGGTATCCTTTCGACATTGATTTTCGTACTCTCCAGCATGCTTGCCATGGGTTTCTCCCTTACAGTTCAACAGATACTTGTCCCACTGAGAAACACGAAACTGGTAATCTTCTCCATAGCAGCCAATTTCATATTCGTACCCCTGCTTTCTCTCGGGATACTTCTGATTTTCCCACTCTCAGAAGGACTTTCCATCGGGCTTTTCCTTCTGGGTACTTCCGCAGGAGCTCCGTTTATCCCGAAACTTGCACAGGTGGCAAAAGGGGATATTGCTTTTGCAGTAGGGCTGATGGTACTCCTGATGGTAGTGACTATTATTTACGTCCCGATAGTCTTGCCGCTTTTACTCTCAGGGGTTACTGTCAACCCATGGGATATAGCAAAGTCTCTTATCCTGCTAATGCTTCTCCCACTTGTAATTGCCCTGTTCATCAAAGCCAGATACGAAGAAGTAGCCAATGGACTCCTACCCCTGATGACCCAGGCTACCAACCTTTCCTTACTTGTCCTTTTTGTGGCTTTCTTTGTGGTCTATTTCTCAGATCTTACTAATGTCATCGGGACTACAGCGATTATAGTAGCGGTAGTTTTTGTGCTTGTTTCCTTTGTCATAGGCTACTTCCTCGGAGGATCCAGCAGGCCTATTAGGAGAGTGCTTGCCCTCGGAACCGCCCAGCGCAACCTTTCGGCAGCCCTGGCAATTGCCACGCTAAATTTCACTGATCCGGATGTGATGGTCATGATAATGGTAGTGGCACTGGCAGGCCTTATCCTGCTAATGTTTATAGGAGGAGAGATGGGGAAAAGGGTAGAAACGCCTGAAGAAGAGATTCTGGAGCAAGAAAACACTTTTTCAGAGCCAGGAAAGTAAAAGGAGATGTGGAAATCTAAAAAACCGATCAACTATAAGGATGAGGAGAGTGATTGCCAAAAAATTGCTCAAGTAGAAAGAGTTCAACCAGGAAGTAAGAAGATTGCCTCTAAGGGTAAGGACGCAGCCTATTAGACCAGTAACTAATCTCAAAGAGTGCTTGAATAAAGCACCTGTTCTTCAATAAATCCAGAAGAATTTGTATTCTGTCTCCAGAGATCAGCTTCCACCAGTTTAAGGTTTCTGGTCGCTTACACTTTATAACGAATATTGAAACAATCAACTGCACAAATGTGAGAGCATAACCTGAAACAAAGGGGATTTCCATGACGTCAGAAATCATAATTTTTTTCATAGCTTTTGCAGTGTTGCTCTTCTTCTTTGGCCTTGTCTCCCGAAAGATCTCAGACACTGTAGTCACAGCCCCTATGATCTTTGTGGTAGCAGGAATGCTGCTCAGTCCAGAAGGACTTGACCTGGTGAATCTCTCTTCAAGCAGCACTTTTATTCTTAATTTAGCTGAGCTGGCGCTTGTCCTGACTTTATTCTCAGATGCCTCAAAAATTGATTTGCAGGCACTATTGCGTGAAGAAAAACTTCCAGGCAGGCTTCTACTTATTGGCCTGCCGCTTACAATAGCCTTTGGGGCTATTATTGCTGCTTTTATTTTTAAGAATATAACACTTGCAGAAGCAGGTCTTATAGGAGCTATGCTTTCTCCTACCGATGCAGGACTCGGTCAGGCGATAGTTAACAATACAAAAGTACCTAAAAAAATCAGGCAGGCACTTAACGTAGAGAGCGGACTCAATGACGGGGGTGCAATTCCTTTCTTTCTGTTTTTCCTGATACTGGTAAGTGGAGAGGCACTAAAACGGCCAGTAGGTACCCTGATTGTTTTGGCCTTTGAACAAATAGGAATAGGTATGCTTGTGGGTGCAGTTACAGGGCTTGCAGGGGGTTGGCTTTCTAACAAAGCTGTAAAGGCTGGATGGATGGAAGGACTTTACCGCAAAATCGGTTTTATGTCTCTGGCTGTTATCTCCTGGCTTATAGCAGACTTGCTAGGAGGTAGCGGGTTTATTGCTGCTTTTACAGGAGGCTTAATCACGCAAGCGGCAGGTAAGATAAAAGTTACAGAAGAAGAGATCATCCTTACGGAAGCCGAAGGAAGCATACTGAGTTTTGCAGTTTTTTTCATATTCGGAATTACAGTGGCTGCAAGAATTTTTTCAATCAGCTGGCCAATATTTATCTATGCGATATTGAGTCTCACGATTATCCGTATGATACCTGTTGCAATCTCCCTGATAGGCATGAAGTTGCACACCGAAACCGTACTTTTTTTGGGCTGGTTTGGGCCAAGAGGACTTGCATCCGTTGTTCTGCTATTAATTGCCATGGAAGATCTGAAAGGGGTTGGAGGAAGCGAAACTGTAAATCTTGCTGTTATCACTACTGTTTTGCTCAGTGTTTTTATTCAGGGAGCTACAGCAAGTCCTGGAAGTGAGTGGTATGCCCGCATAGTAGCGACTCTGCCCGGTTATTCACATGGAGGTAAAAAATAGAAAAAGCTCTTACAAGCTCCGACGAGGCCACTTCCAAGAATTTATCAAATAATTCTGAAGTCAAGTACAAGAAGTAAAAGATACTGGATAGATGAATTCTTTATTCGCATCAGGAACTGGAGGGATATGAGCGGTTGAAATTGAACAGATACTGCCACTAGGTGGAGTCCTCCTGAGGCTAGCTATTATTCTTGCACTGACTATAGGAGCTATAATAGTAAGTCGATTTATTCTTAAGCATTTACTTTGGCCAGTAATCAAAAAAACAAAAACGACAGCTGATGACAGAATTCTTCGCCTTTTAGAAAATCTCCTGCTACTTTATATCATTTTGCAGGGGATGCAGGCAATAGTAAGGCTGTTCAGTAAGTCTATAGACCCTTATTTAAAATTGGTGGATGACCTCTTTTTCGTTCTTTACTGGAGCATAGGAGTCTATATTATTTTTCGTCTCATATCTATCACTTCAAACTGGTATCTATCCAAAGTACCCCTGCGAGATAGAGAAGAAATCGACCAGAGAGTAATCCGCTCGATACAATACATATTTCTGCTGGTTTTCAGCTTTTTAGCCATAATAATTCTTTTAAATCATTTTGGGATCACTGGAACCGCACTTACTGCATCACTTACTGCTCTTGGCCTCAGTGGAATTATTGTGGGTCTTGCAGCTCAGACAACTCTTGCTGATATAATTACAGGAATTGTGCTTCTCATTGACCGTCCTTTTAGAATAGGAGATCGTATTCGAATAGAAAAACTTGACACCTGGGGAGATGTTATAGAGATTGGGTGGAGATCAACTCGAATTCTTACCAGAGACAACCGTCTTGTAACAATCCCCAACTCTATTATAGGGACGGATATGATTACGAATTATTCCATGCCTGACAGAATGTTCCGTGTCGAGACTGATGTGATCATATCTTATGGCCCGGATATCGAGTATGTACGAAACCTGATTATTGAGGCTATGAAAAATGAAAAATGGATCATGCAGGAAAATCCCGTACAGGTTCTCTTACTCGAGTTCACAGAGTCAGGAATTAAGTTCAAAGCCAGGTGCTGGATAGAAAACTTCGTGGAAACAAGAATTTCAGAAGACAAACTGAATACGGTAATTTATAAAGCTCTGATAAATGCAAATATCGCAATGCCTTCTTCTGATATCGTTGTTCATTTTGCTAACCAGGAAACTGAGTTAAAAGCTTCCAAACAGAGTGAGAATTTAAAATGAAAATAAGATCAGCAAGAAAGAATAGAACATCTTCGATATTAAAGATAATCACATTCAGAAGACCCAATAAAATAAATCAATATGCATAAAATAATATGCATAAAAGAATAATTATTTAAAGTAAATTATTGAATAACAAGCTTGGGGAAAAATCTCGAAGGTTCAGTTGGGGTGAACGAGATATTTAATCGATGCTCTATCTCGGTTACTATTTTGCTGCATGCTAAGACAGCGGAGAACTTGTAGCTAAGGACGAAGACAGAAAACCCAGCTTTTTCAATATTTACAATAGCGTGGAGATGATGGTTTCGCCTCTATTGGCAAACTGAATCAAGACGCAATAAGCAACAAAAATATGGTAAAGGGGGGTTCGAGTTATAGCAACTTTGACAGTTCTAAAGTTTGAAAAAGCTGATGGTGCTGAAAAGGCACTTCGCGTGATTGAAGATTTAAGCAAGAGGCAATTGATCAACCTGCACGACGCAGCTATAGTTAGCTGGCCAGAAGGAAAAAAGAAACCGAAAACCAAACAATTAACCAGCATGACCGGAGTAGGTGCACTTAGTGGAGCTTTTTGGGGCATGCTGTTTGGACTGATTTTCTTTATCCCAATATTTGGTCTGGTTGTTGGAGCCTCATTGGGAGCACTGACAGGTTCTATGGCTGATGTGGGTATTAGTGACGATTTTATCAGGTCAGTCCGGAGCAAAGTTACAGAAGGTACGTCAGCTCTTTTCCTGATGACCAGTGATGCAGTTCAGGATAAGGTGTCAGAAGCTGCCAGAGGAATGAAGTTTGAACTAATTGCCTCTAACTTGTCCAAAGAAGAAGAAAACAAACTGCGTGAAGCCTTCGCCGAAGAAGAAGCTGCACCTGCATACTGAAATTTGAGTGAGAAACTACCTCCTCAGGAAATACGAATGTTTCTGAAATATTTCTGAAATCGAGTTTAGGGCAAGAATAACAGTTCATGAATAAATAAGAGTTCATAGGGTAGAGCAAAAATTTAGTTTCTTACCCCATTTTTGATCGATAAATCGTTCCTCAGAAAATGCAGTTTTCTGGAATTTATTGTAAGACAAGAACAATGATTTGATACTAACATATAGGGGAAAGAAGGATATAGGGGAAAGAAGGGGCAGAGAAACTGAAACACGCATGGTACTGTCACAGCAGTAAACAGAAATACTGCCTGAAGACCAGTATTCTAATTATACTTAATATACTCAGACTGCTATTGCTTCAAAACCCGGAAGAATTAACGAATAATTCGAAACTGGAGCGGAAATGACAAAAAACCATCTGCCTCCACGCATTCATGTGCTGGCAAAGCCAACAGGAGCAATTTGCAACCTTGCCTGCTCCTACTGCTTCTTCCTGGCTAAAGAAGCACTCTACCCAGGCAGCAGGTTCCGCATGTCAGATGAAGTTCTGGAAAACTACATCCGTCAGCTTATCGAAGCCCACCACAGCTCGCAGGTAACCGTCGCCTGGCAAGGGGGTGAGCCTACCCTGATGGGAGTTGACTTTTATCGGCGTGCAATAGAACTGCAGGAAAAATACAGAAAACCGGGCTTGATATTCGAAAATACGATGCAGACAAATGGCACGCTGCTGGACGACGAATGGTGCCGGTTTTTTAAGGAAAACAGTTTTCTTATAGGGCTCAGCATCGACGGTCCGCGTGAATTGCACGACGCCTATAGGGTGGACAAAATGGGGAATGGAACTTTCGACCGGGTCATGAAGGGGCTTCGACTGCTGCAAAAACACGGTGTTGAATACAATGTCCTGACCACAGTAAATAGGTCCAATGCCGATTATCCACTTGAAGTATATCGTTTCCTTCGGGATGAAGCAGGGACAGACTGGATTCAATTTATTCCGGTTGTAGAGCGAATCAATGAACAGGGGCATACTCTTTACCAGAGAGGAGACACAGTTTCGGACCGTTCTGTGCAGCCAGGGCAGTTTGGCAGTTTCTTGTGTCGCATTTTTGACGAGTGGGTAAGAAACGATGTGGGAAAGGTATTCGTGCAAACTTTTGAAGCTTCTGCACGCAGATGGCTGGGTATGCCTTCAGGAATGTGCGTTTTTGAGGAAACGTGCGGTACTGGGCTTGCTCTGGAGCACAATGGCGATCTTTACTCATGCGACCATTTTGTGGAGCCTGACTACTTGCTAGGGAATATAATGAAAAAAGAGATTTCTGAGCTTGCCGATTCGGAAAAGCAGTACCGGTTCGGGCGGGACAAACGCGACACTCTCCCGCAGGTATGCCGGGAATGTGAAGTGTTCTTTGCTTGTCAGGGAGAGTGCCCAAAGAACCGTTTTCTGACCACTCCTGCCGGAGAAACCGGACTTAACTACCTGTGCGAGGACTGGAAAGCTTTCTTCCGGCATATCGACTTTCCGATGCAGATTCTGGCAGGCTTAATTCGCAGAGGTTATCCGGCTTCGGAAGTTATGAGAGTTATGGCTCTGGAAGATGCTTTCGCCCGGGCAGAGCGCAATGATCCCTGTCCCTGCGGCAGCGGCCGAAAGTTTAAACGCTGTCATGGTCTCAGGAAAAATAACGCGAAAGGGGAAACGAGAATCAGATAAAGCAAAGGGTTCAGACATAGTCTGTATCAATTATTTGATTGTGAGAAAAACGGGGTATAGCGAAGAAAAAAATTAAATTTATCTATCAAACTTCGGAAGGTTGCTTTAAATTGCCGACCGAGCTATAAACCATTCTATTTGGAGGGTTAAGAATGGAAGAAAAGAAACCAAATATACTGGTCATCTGGGGAGATGACATCGGAATCACCAACCTTAGCTGCTACAGCGATGGGCTGATGGGATACCGAACGCCAAACATTGACAGGATAGCAAACGAAGGTATCAGATTTACAGACTCTTACGGGGAGCAGAGCTGTACTGCCGGAAGAGCTTCGTTTATCACCGGTCAGAGTGCCTTCCGTACCGGTCTGAGCAAAGTAGGAATGCCAGGAGCCAAAGTAGGAATTCAGTCTGAGGACCCTACAATTGCTGAATTGTTGAAACCGCTGGGTTATGCCACAGGCCAGTTTGGAAAGAACCATCTTGGGGACCGGGACGAATACTTGCCTACCAACCATGGTTTTGACGAGTTCTTTGGCAATCTCTATCACCTGAATGCTGAAGAAGAACCTGAAAAACGCGATTATCCACCTGAAAAAGAGTTCCCTAATTTCCGGAAGAACTATGGTCCCAGGGGCGTAATCCATAGCTATGCCGACGGCCGCATCGAGGATACCGGTCCATTGACCAAAAAAAGAATGGAAGACGTAGATCAGGAATTTCTGGATGCAGCCGTCGATTTTATCAAACATCAGCATGAGGCGGAAAAGCCGTTCTTTGTCTGGTTCAATACCACAAGAATGCATTTCAGGACCCACATCCCTGACAGGATACGAGGACAGTCGGGGCGCTGGCAATCCGCGTACCATGATGCAATGATTGAGCACGATCGGCAGGTAGGCGTGCTGCTCGATTTACTGGACGAAATTGGTATTGCCGACAATACCATTGTCATCTACAGCACGGACAACGGACCACATATGAACTCCTGGCCTGATGCAGCTATGACACCGTTCCGCAACGAGAAAAACTCCTGCTGGGAAGGAGCTTTCCGCGTGCCTGAGGTGATGCGCTGGCCTGGCAAGATACCGGCAGGCACAATTTCTAACGAGATAGTGAGCCACCTGGACTGGCTGCCCACTTTGCTTGCAGCCGCAGGAGAGCCGGATATTAAGGAGAAGCTTAAAAAAGGCCACAAAGCAGGAGACAAAACTTTCAAAGTGCATCTTGATGGTTATAACCTGCTGCCCTACCTGACTGGAAAGGAGCAGAAATCGCCCAGGATTGAGTTCTTTTACTTCTCAGACGATGGAGACCTGGTGGCTTTGCGGTACGACAACTGGAAAATGGTCTTTTTGGAGCAGCGTGCTGTCGGTACGCTTCTGGTCTGGGCTGAACCTTTTGTCCCGCTGCGAATACCGAAAATATTCAACCTGCGTACAGACCCTTATGAGAGGGCGGATCAGACCTCAAACACCTACTACGACTGGTTACTGGACCACGCGTTCCTGCTGGTGCCATCCCAGGGTGTTGTGGCAGATTTTCTGGAGACATTCAAAGAATTTCCTCCACGCCAGAAAGCGGCCAGCTTTACCGTTGATCAGGTGATGGATAAGCTTTTGAAGGGAATCGGAAGCACCTAAGTTAAAGCTTTATCTGAAATAGAAATCTGCGGGAAATGGGGATATAATAAATCAATAGCGAGCAGCTTAACTGCAGTTTGTAAAACGAAGTCCATATATATTATAAATTTTA